>SXGS01065309.1_pt1 | contig 18330 bp, 16 predicted proteins | sample 3174681 | NCBI WGS metagenome assembly SXGS01 (sample SAMN11356861, study PRJNA531348) | freshwater metagenome | isolation source: freshwater sample F1-80 | place: China: Fuxian Lake, Yuxi | collected 2017-12-25 | reverse complement strand
GTGTAACGAAACTTGAGCGCCTACAAGTCGCGTCATCCAAAAGGTTCGGTGTCGTTGATCAATGTGGCTTACGAAATGGCACGTGCGGCGCACGCGAATCAAAATCGATCCAGCGGTGAACTTTACATCAATCATCCGATTGCGGTCGCACGAATAGTTGCCGATATTGGTTTAGACGAAGTTTCAATAGTGGCCGCACTTCTGCACGACGCCGTAGAGGATACAGAGATAACCATCGCCGATGTTGAAAGCAATTTTGGCAGTGAAGTTTCGGCGATCGTTGACGGCGTCACGAAACTTGAAAGACTGCAGTTTGACTCAAAAGAGGCGCAGCAGGCCGCAACGATGCGCAAAATGCTCGTGGCGATGGCGCGTGACTTGCGAGTCTTGATGATCAAACTTGCCGATCGGTTGCACAACATGCGCACCATCGCCGCAGTTTCGCATGACAAGCAACAGAGAGTCGCCCAGGAAACGCTGGATATTTACGCTCCCTTGGCGCATCGCCTCGGAATGCAAGAGATCAAACAGCAACTTGAAGATCTGGCATTCGCTGCTTTGTATCCAAAGCGATACGCAGAACTTGACCATCTTGTCGCCATGCGCGCACCCGAACGCAATGTCTATTTAGCAAAGACGATTGGTCAAGTGCAGCGATGGCTCGAAGAAGTGAAGATCAAAGCCGAGTTGACGGCCCGGGGTAAGCATTTATGGAGCATCTACGAAAAGATGGTGCAGAAGAGTCGTGAGTTCGATGATATTTACGACCTGCTGGCGATTCGCATCGTCGTTGAGTCTGAAAAAGATTGTTATACGGTGCTCGGCACAATTCATGGTCACTGGAAGCCGATTGTTGGAAGATTCAAAGATTACATCGCCATGCCCAAGTTCAATTTGTATCAATCGCTGCACACGACGGTCGTTGGGCCAGGCGGCAAACCGATTGAAGTTCAGATTCGCACACGGGAGATGCACCAGCGTGCAGAGTGGGGTGTCGCCTCGCACTGGGGATATAAGGACACGGCCGTACAAGGTGACATCGACTGGTTGAATCGGATCATTGATTGGCAAGGTGAAGTTTCTGACCCGAGCCAGTTCTTGGAGATTCTCAAAACTGATTTGGATCAAGACGAGTTGTTCTTGTTCACACCTAAGGGTCGGGTCATAACCTTGCCGGCTTTGTCGACGCCGGTTGATTTCGCCTACGCAGTGCACACCGAGGTTGGTCACAGTTGCATGGGCGCAAGAGTCAATGGTCGATTGGTGCCGCTCGATTACAAACTCGCGTCAGGCGACACTTGCGAAGTTCTAGTCTCCCAAGGTGAAACGAATGAGCCGTCCCAGGATTGGCTCGAGTTTGTAGTTTCCCCCAAGGCTAGAAGCAAGATCAAACAATGGCTTACGCGTGAGCGTCTTGAAGACCTGGTGGAAAACGGACGAGATGAACTCGTCGAGCGCCTTCGGCAGGCAGGTTTGCCCGCACAAAAGATTATTTCATCCCAAGTTTTGCTGGATGAAATCGCCACCTTGAACTTCGCTGACGCGAGCGAATTTTTTGCTGCGATCGGAGATCAGCGCGTTGACGCCGTTGCGATTGCCGAACGATTGTCGAAACGAATGCGTGACGGCGTTCAACCAGACCAACTTTCAATGTCGGCAGTCGGCGCAACAGGTACTGCATCCCCGCAGAAAAATGGAGTGCACATAGAAGGAATGCCCGATGTGCTCGTGCGTCTATCGCGCTGCTGCACGCCGGTTCCACCCGATGAAGTGTTGGGTTTTGTCACCAAAGGCCGTGGCGTCACGGTGCATCGGACCGATTGCGCCAACGCCGCCGCGCTCGTATCCCAAGATGCCGCGCGGGTCGTGGATGTCGACTGGTCTCGTGAGGGTTCAGACACGATGTTCGTCGCCGCGGTCGAGGTGAAGGCGCTTGACCGCTCACGTTTGTTGCGAGATGTCGCCAATGCGCTTTCCGATGAGCACGTGAACATAGTCGCATGCGCGACGCATACTGGCGTAGATCGGGTTGCGCGGATGCGGTTTGAATTTGAGTTCGCTGATCCGGGTCATTTGCAGTCTGTGCTTCGGATGATCAAGCGAATCGATGGGGTCTACGACGTCAGTCGCGCCTTGCCAGGTGTCGCTCCAGATGTTGTCGACGGCGATGAGATTGACCATCCATCGGCATCTAGATGATGATTCGCCTGCGTCGTCAAAGCGTCTAGCCTTCACGCGTGCCCGAATTTAAGACTTCACCCGGTACCCGCGACATTTTGGCGCCCCAGTCTGGGCGATGGCGTGCTTTTCAGGAGGTTTTTGCCCGCACCGTTGAGGCCGCGGGTTATAGCTACATAATTCCGCCGATGTTCGAAGACCTGGACGTATTTTTGCGTCTTGGCGAGACGACCGAAGTGGTCACGAAAGAAATGTACGACTTTCACGACAAAGGCGGTCGGCATGTTGCGTTGCGACCCGAGCAAACAGCAGGTGTTTGTCGGGCTTTTGTCGAGCATCGACCGATTACGCCGTGGAAAGTTTGGTACGCCGGCCCAAATTTTCGCTACGAAAAACCCCAGCAGGGTAGATATCGACAGTTCGATCAAGTCGGGGTGGAAGCTCTCGGTGCTGACGACCCATTGTTGGATGCCGAGGTTATTGCCCTGGCAGCAAAATTTTATGCTGACCTTGGTCTAAAAAAAGTGCATCTTTCGGTGAATACTCTCGGGGATGCGGGAGACCGTGAAAAATATTCGCAGATACTGCTCAAATACTTTTCTTCCCACGAAAAGGATCTCACGAGCGACAGTCGTGTAACACTGGCACGCAATCCGTTGCGCGTGCTCGACTCGAAACGTGAACCGGATCAAAAAGTCATTTCCGGCGCACCCGCAATTCGTGAGTCGATCAGTGAAAGCGCGAATCAACATTTTGAGGCCGTATTGCGCGCACTTGATGCACTGAATATTTCTTATGAGATCAATAATCGACTCGTGCGCGGGCTTGATTACTATCGTCGCACGACATTCGAATTTACTTCGATGGCACTTGATGCGGCACACACGGCGATTGGTGGGGGTGGGCGCTATGACGGGCTCGTGGAAGCACTTGGCGGTCCGGCAACACCCGGCATTGGTTTCGCCCTCGGACTGGATCGCACTCTTTTGGCCTGTGATGCTGAAAACACTTTTGCTGCACCGACAACTGCCGTGCAGATTTTTGTGGTCGATACGGTAGATGGTCGCCATGCGCACGAAGTGTGTCATTTGTTGCGCCAGAACGGTATCAGTGCAGATCGTGCATACGATTTGCGCAGCATCAAAGCCCAAATGAAGTCGGCGGATCGAAGCGCCGCAAGCATCGCCTTGATAATCGGGTCTGATGAAGTACAAAATTCGACAATAATGTTGCGCAAGATGGGCTCTGGAGAGCAATACTCAATTGCCCGTAAAGATCTGATCGGCGAAGTTTTGAAAGCACTGAATGTCAAATGAAAGCGCAGTATTGATTAATGACGGAAAAAAATAACAGCACCGCACTTCGCACCCATCTCTGTGGTGAGATGCGCGCCGAGAAAATTGGTGAGCAAGTCACCCTGTGTGGTTGGGTAGGTCGTCGGCGCGAGCACGGTGAGCATTTGGCGTTCTTGGATTTGCGCGACTACAGCGGCATTGTGCAGTGCGTTGTGGACAACTCCGTTGATGTGCGAAGCGAATGGGTGATCAGGGTGACGGGCACCGTACAGGCGCGACCTGCGGGCACGGTCAACGAGAATATTCCGACGGGTTCGGTCGAACTTGCCGATTGCAAGATTGAGGTTTTGAACAACGCCGAGCCGCCACCGTTTCCGATAGATCAGCGCGGTGATGATGTCGATGAAAATGTGCGCTTGAAGTATCGATACCTGGATATTCGCCGTGAACGAATGCAGAGAAACTTGCGCCTGCGGGCCGCGGTCAATTCGGCGATTCGTAAATCAATGGAGTCACAAGGATTTACCGAGATTGAAACGCCGCTCTTGATGCCCAGTACCCCCGAAGGCGCTCGCGAGTTTTTGGTGCCCTCGCGCAACGAACCCGGCTCGTTTTATGCGTTGCCACAGTCACCGCAACTTTGGAAACAGTTGTTGATGGTCGCTGGCATTGACCGTTATTACCAAATCGCAAAGTGCCTGCGCGACGAAGATTTGCGCGCCGACCGACAGTACGAGTTCATGCAACTTGACGCCGAAATGAGTTTCGTCAACAAAGACGACGTTATGGCGATGATTTCGACCGCCGTGATTGCCGCGGCCAAAGCCGCCACCGGCTCAGAACCACCGCCGATCGAGCGCATGACCTGGCACGAGGCGATGAACAGTTATGGCGTCGACAAACCCGACCTGCGTTTCGCCATGAAACTCATCGAGTTGACCAAGGTGTTTGAGTCGACCGAGTTCAAGGCTTTTGCATCTGCTGAGTCGATCAAGGCGATCTGCGTGCGCAGCGCCGATTATCCGCTTCAGGCAGCAAGTGGGCGCAACAAACTTGATGCGTTGACCGAGCGTGCGAAGAAACTTGGAGCAAAGGGTCTCGTTTGGATCAAAGTTGCCGATGGTTCGGTGCTTGAATCGCCCGTAGCCAAGTTTTTATCGGCCCAAGAGCAGGCTGACTTGATTGCCCAAACCAAAGCCACGACTGGAGATTTGATATTGATTGTTGCCGATCAATGGGCGACGACGTGTTCGGTGCTCGGGCAGTTGCGCAACGACCTCGGTAGTCCACCGGTGCACGAGGGCCCCTATAGGTATGTATGGATCGTCGACTTTCCGATGTTCGTCGGTATCAACCCGACGACCAAGAAGCCTCAGCCAGGGCATCATCCGTTTTGTCACCCGCACCCAGAAGATGTTGATCGTCTAGAAACCGAACCACTCATGGTGCGTGCCTTGGCTTACGACTTGGTATTGAACGGCTGGGAACTTGGCTCAGGTTCGATTCGAATTCACGAACCAGAGTTGCAGCGCCGAGTCTTCCGACAATTGGGCATATCCGACGAGGATGCCGACGCGCGCTTTGGTTTCGTCCTGCAACCATTTAAATATGGTGCGCCACCACATGGTGGGTTCGCATTTGGTATCGATCGTCTTGTGGCGATTTTGGCGGGCGAAGACAACATCCGCGAAGTGATTGCGTTTCCAAAAACTCAGTCGGGTTCCGATCCGATGACGAACGCCCCGACGACGGTCGTTACGGCGCAACTCAATGAATTGGGCATCAGGCTGTTGCCACCAGCTATCAAATGAAAAACGATTTGTTCAGTGCCGCGGCGGCTGAACGACTCAAAGCGCAAGCACCGCTCGCAGCACGTTTGCGACCGAGGTCGCTCGATGAAGTAGTCGGCCAACTACATCTCGTCGCCGAGCAATCGCCGTTGCGGCTTTTGATCGAACAAGATCGACTTTCTTCGGTAATTTTTTGGGGACCACCAGGTACCGGGAAGACGACTCTTGCTGAAGTCGTGGCGCTGACCACCAATCGCCACTTTGAGCGACTCTCGGCAGTAAGCGCGGGTGTGAAAGATGTTCGTGAAGCCATCGAATTGGCCGCCGAAAGACTCGGGCAATTTGGTCGGGGCACGATCGTGTTCATTGACGAGATACATCGCTTCTCGACTTCACAACAAGACGCCCTGTTGCCGTCGGTCGAGTCTGGAGTGATCACATTAATTGGGGCGACAACGGAGAATCCATATTTTGAACTGAACGCACCGTTGCGTAGTCGTTCAACTTTGTTTCGATTAGAACCGCTGCTGGTGAGCGACGTCAGGGAATTATTGCAGCGAGGTGTGGTCGCCGAATCAGTCACGGCCGATGTCGAGGCGTTGGAGGCGCTTGCTCAACGCTGTGGTGGTGACGCGCGACAGGCGCTGACGGCACTCGAAGTTTCTTGCGTGCTTGCACACGAAAACAACAGACACGTGACGATGGCACAAGTAGACGCGGCGCTCGGTGTGAGCGCGTTGCGCTACGGCAGAGATGATCACTATGACGTTGTGTCTGCATTCATCAAGAGCATTCGCGGATCAAATGTGCAGGCGGGTTTGTTCTGGCTCGCACGAATGCTTGAGTCGGGTGATGATGCCAGGTTCATCGCCCGACGATTGGTGATCTTGGCCAGCGAAGACATAGGCATGGCCGACCCGAATGCGTTGGTGGTCGCCGTTGCTGCGGCCACCGCGCTTGAGCATGTTGGTTTGCCGGAAGCCCAACTTAATTTGGCCCAAGCGGTTGTTTATCTGGCGACTGCACCAAAAAGTAATCGTGTGGCGCTCGGCATTTGGGCGGCGCGCGAGGATATCCAACGCGGTGTGAACAGTGAAGTTCCCGCGCATCTTCGAGACGGGCATTATCAGGGCGCCACAGAGTTCGGACACGGGGTTGGTTATCAATATCCACACGACGATCCGCGTGGTTGGGTCGAACAACAATATTTACCCGACCCGAGCCCTGGCTCACCTGAATCTAAAGGCGACTACTACCGACCATCGAATCACGGTAATGAGATTAAAATCGCGCATGAAGTAGCGCAAAAAATCAATAGCGTTGAGACGACCAAAGAAACAAAAAGATAAAGCGAGGATGACGACATGACGAAGCGCCTTTTTTGGCTGGTTGTAGGGGCAATCGCCGCGACATTGGGTTTGAGGTTCTTAAAGAAAAAGATCGAAGAAAATCCAGAGCAGTTTTCGACAGATGTCCTGGTTGGAAAATTGATCGAAATATTCGCCGCAATCAAAGGGTATGTACAAGGTTTTTGGCGGGCTTATTCGGGAGATGAAACACTCGACGAAATCAAACTTGAAAAGATCTTTGATAGCCAAACAGAGTTTGCACCCGAATTTGACTCAGCAATCAAGCCAAGCGATGTTTCGTTAAATTAAACTGGCTCTTTGCGTCAGAGGGTGAATAGTAGGCTGGACGCTTATGGTGGCTGAAATTCGCACGGCGAATGAACTTAGAAGGTCGTTCACCGGCTTTTTTGAGCAGCGCGGTCATGCGAAAGTTGATTCTGCGAGCCTGATTCCCCATGACCCGTCAATTTTGTTCACGGTCGCGGGAATGGTGCCGTTCAAACCCTATTTTGTCGGCGATGAAGTGGCGCCATTTAAACGTGCTGTGAGCGTCCAGAAGTGCGCGCGCGCAGGTGGAAAACACAACGATCTCGATGACGTAGGTCGCACGAAACGTCATTGCGTGTTCTTCGAGATGCTCGGCAACTTCAGTTTCGGGGATTACTTCAAGACCGACGCCATTCCGTGGAGTTGGGAGTTGGTCACCGAAGTTTTTGGATTCGATGGCGATCAACTTTGGATCACAGTTCATGAAAGCGACGACGAAGCCGAACAGATCTGGCACGATCAAGTTGGCGTGCCGATGAGTCGCATTCAACGGCTCGGTGACGCAGACAACTTTTGGCAAATGGGAGAAACCGGACCATGTGGCCCATGTTCAGAAATCCACATCGACCGTGGGGCGGCATTCGGTCCAGATGGCGGCCCAAAAAATGATCCAAAAGGAGATCGCTTCCTGGAGTTTTGGAATCTCGTCTTCATGCAATTCAACCAGGACAAAGATGGCACTCGAATGCCACTGCCAAAGCCATCCATCGACACGGGGGCCGGTCTTGAACGAATCTTGGCGTTGAAGCAGGGCAAAGATTCAATTTGGGAAACCGATGTGTTGTATCCGCTGATCGAGCAAGCCCAATCAGCAACTTCCAAAAAGTACATGGTGGGTGACTACGAAGATAAGTCGAGTTTCTCACTGCGAGTTTTAGCCGAGCACGCCAGATCGTCGACGATGCTCGTAAATGACGGTGTGTTTCCGAGCAACGAAGGTCGGGGTTATGTTTTGCGCCGAATCTTCCGTAGGGCCGTGCGCCACGCATATCTGCTCGGTACAGACAAGTTGGTTATGCCGAAACTTGTCGAAACTGCGATAGAGGTCATGGGCGAGGCGCACCCGTCGCTTTTGGAGAACAAAGATTTTATTCTCGGCGTGTTGACAAAAGAAGAAGAGAGCTTCCGTCAGACGCTCAAGAATGGTCTTTCAATTCTTGAAGATGAATTCTCGTCGATGAAAAAATCAAAAAAGAAGTCGACTTTGAGCGGTAAAAGTGCATTCGTGTTGCATGATACTTATGGGTTTCCACTGGAGTTGACCCAAGAAATCGCCGGCGAGCGAAGTATCGAAGTCGATGTTGCCACATTTGAGATAGAAATGAACGAACAACGCACGCGTGCCAAGGCGGCTCGCAAGGGTTCATCGAGCGCCGATGAAATGATTGTGCAATATCGTCAGGTGCTCGAACAGCACGGGCAAACGAAATTCGTCGGCTATGAATCTGCCAAGTGCGATGCAAAAGTATTGGCGATCAACCCGATCGACGACTCGCAAGTCGAGGTGTTCTTGGACACGACGCCTTTCTATGCAGAAAGCGGTGGACAGGTCGGCGATCACGGCGTGATTCGCGGTTCGTCGGGCGAGATAAGAGTCAGCGACGCCGACTTCGCCCTGCCTGGTTTGCGCAGACACATTGGTGTTTTGTCCGGAGAGATCGCGGTCGGTGCGAAAGTGATGGCGGCTATCGATTCGGGGTTGCGTGATGCGACGCGCAAGAATCACACGGCAACGCACATCCTGCATTATGCGTTGCGCGAGGTGCTTGGCGAACATGTCAAGCAGGCTGGCTCGCTGGTTTCTGCCGAACGCCTGCGATTTGACTTCAGTCACTATGCGCAACTCACGCCACTCGAAATTGAACAGATCGAACGAATCGCCAATGCGCAGGTGCTGAACAATTCTGTGGTCAAAAATTATGAAACTTCCAAGGACAAGGCCACCCAAGCCGGCGCCATTGCATTTTTTGGCGACAAGTACGGCGATGTCGTGCGCGTGCTCGAAGCCGGCGACTCAATCGAGTTGTGTGGTGGTACACATGTCGCGGCGACGGGTGATATCGGTTTGATCAAAGTTGTTGAAGAAAGTTCAATCGGTTCGAATTTGCGGCGCATCGAGGCCGTAACCGGTCAAAACGCAGTTGACTATGTGCTTGAGTCGGCAAGAACGATGCGAAAGCTAAGTGAACTTCTGGATACCAGTTCAACCTTGTTGGTTGATGCCACGACTCGCAAGCTGGCCGAAGTCAAGCAACTAAACGATGAACTCAAAGTGATTCGATCTGCAGCGGCTCGCGGGCGTGCCGCTGAATTCGTGGGTAAGGCCGTTGACGGTGTTGTCGTTCAGCGCGTCGACGATATGTCACCGGGTGATTTGCGTGAATTGGCAATCGCAATTCGGGCCGACGGCAAAATCAAGGCCGTCGTGTTGGGCGGAGTCACACCGACTGGTGGCGTCGCGTTGGTCGCTGCAACCGGCAGCAAAGTTAAAACCTCTGCGGGCGAGTTGATCAGTGACGCCGCAAAAATGGTGGGCGGCGGCGGCGGTGGCAAGGGAGATATCGCCACCGCGGGCGGGAAAAATGCCGGGGCTCTAGACCAGGCGTTGCAGTTGGCGGTGCAGGCATCCAAAAAAATTGTGTAGGCCAAAGATGCGCAGCCTAGGTATCGATCTTGGTTCGAAAAGGATCGGTGTGGCGATGAGTGACAGCAGTGGCGTTATCGCGTCTCCATTGGTGGTGATTGATCGAGGGTCGAATCATGCCCTAGATCATAAAAAAATCCAAGAATTGATCGATGAGCATTCTGTCGGGTGCGTGGTGGTTGGCATGCCCTTGAGCATGTCCGGCAAAGTTGGACCTGCCGCAAAGAGCGCTCAGGACGAGATCATCGAAATGAAAAATGCGTTGAGCGTGGCGGTTCATTCATACGATGAGCGGCTCACTTCGAAAACCGCCAATGACTCGATGATCAAAGCCAACATGAAAGCACAGGCGCGTCGGCGAATCGTCGACAAGATCGCAGCCGCGGTGATGTTGCAAGGCTGGCTCGACCATGTGGATCGGGGCAAGCCTTGACGCAAAATAATGACGAACAAAGTTGGCAGGAAGATTCGTGGGATGGCCCAGATGCGTGGGGCTCGGGCGAGTTTGAGGAGGTTCGCGAGGAGTGGCGTCCAGATTCGCGCACCGCTTTCGTCGCTCTCGGCGTCGTGATGGTCATTGTCGCAGCCCTCGGTCTCGGAGGTCTGTGGTATCTGCGTCAGGTAAACCCTCCGGACACCAACGGAAGTGCTGTTCAAGTGGCGACGAACTTCACCGTAAATCAAAACGACTCTGTTGCCACGGTTGGTCAGCGACTCGAAGACGAAGGCTTCATCGTCAACGCCGGAGTTTTTCGCTGGTATGTCGCGCGCAAGGGGGGCATTGATCTGCAACCGGGCTACTACCAGTTGACACCCCGCAGCCATATTGGCAACATAATGAAAATTCTCAACACCAGTCCGTCGGTGACGTTCACCAAAGTGACATTCCCCGAAGGTTTTACGGTCGCCAAGATCGCCTCGCAATTGCAAGAGAAGATTTCACGAATTTCAAAGCAGGATTTCTTGACGACGGCGAGTGATCCGGATTTTGTCTCGGCTTACGGGCCAAATGATCCAGGACGGTTGGATCAAGCGGAGTATCGGCTCGAGGGATTGCTGTTTCCCGATACCTACCAAATCTCTGGTGATGAATCTGCGGCATCGGTCATTGATCGGATGCTGCGTCTGATGGAGCGCGTGGGCATTCAAGAAGGAATTGACGAATCAAAAGCCAAGGTTGGAAGATCAGCGTACGAAGTTTTAATTGTCGCGTCGCTAATTGAGCGAGAGGCGAAACTTGAGGCGGACCGGGCAAAAATTGCGAGGGTGATCTACAACCGCCTCGAACGTGGCATGCTCCTGCAGATCGATGCGACCCTTTATTACAACGCCGATGAGGGTGCTTCGTTCACAGAATTAAAAGAACTTGACAGCCCCTACAACAGTTACAAGTACAAAGGACTGCCACCGACCCCGATTGCCAACCCTGGTCGGGCGGCGATTCGCGCCGCATTGAATCCGGCACCGAATCCACCATTGAGCGACCCAATCTGTGAAGGAATCAAAAAGGCATCCAACTGCGCATATATCTTCTATGTGCTGAGTGACGCCAAGGGTGGTCACACTTTTGCCGCCACGGTAGAAGATCATCAACGAAATGTCGAAGCTGCCCGCGCCGGAGGTTTTTTGCCGTGAACCAAAAACCAATGACTATTGGTTCGAACACCAAGTTGGCCGCAATCATCGGAAACCCAGTCGCACAAAGTCTGTCGCCGACGATTCATAACGCGGTGTTTCGAGCGTTGGGTCTTGACTGGTTGTATCTTGCATTTTTGGTTGAATCAAATCAACTACACCGTGCACTTGAAGCAATGCCGGCTCTTGGCATAGTCGGCTTATCGGTGACAATGCCGCACAAAAACGAAGTCGCGAGGATCGTCGGGGAGATCGGAGAAGTAGATGAAGTAGTCAGCAAGACAAAGTCAGCGAACACGGTAATGCTGCGCGCCGATCAATCTTTGTTCGCCACGAACACAGATGGGCAAGGTTGCTGCAACGCAATTGAGATGACGGCGAACGTAAAAATAGCGGGTAGCCAAGTTGTCGTGGTTGGCGCGGGTGGCACGGCTAGTGCAGTGGTTTATTCGCTTTTGAAGAATGGGGCAAAAGAAGTTGTCGTATTCAATCGCACTGTCGATCGCGCTCGCGCGCTGACTCAGATGATCGGTGGTTCGTGTCGCGTGATCGAACCGAAAGAACTGTCAGATGAGATTGAGCAGGCACAGATCATCGTCAATACGACGCCCGTTGGTTTCAACCCGAGTGGTGTCGCCAGCGTCGATTCAAATTCGACGCCGATTGATGCGCGACTAATCAACTCAAAACATCTCGTGGTCGACGCCGTCTATCGACCACTGACTACACCATTACTTGCGGCCGCACAGAAAGTTGGCGCAAAAACTGTGGATGGTTTAGAGATGCTCGTGCATCAAGCCGCACTTCAACAACAAGTTTGGTCGGGGCGCAGCGGTGATACGAAGTTGATGCGTGACGCCGCACTCAAATCGTTCTAGATCTGGTGCCGATAGTCGATTGAAAAATAATGACCCGAAAGTGACGGCACCCCAGGGGTAGCCTGATAGGCATGCTTCGTTATTTAACTGCGGGCGAAAGCCATGGTCAAGCACTTGTTGTGATCGTCGAAGGGCTGCCAGCAGGGTTGCAAGTCACCGCGCAAGATATCAACGCCGAACTCGCCAGGCGGCGATTGGGTTTTGGGCGCGGGCCACGACAAAAATTTGAGCAAGACGAGATCGTACTTGTGGGCGGCATTCGCCACGGTCGCACCCTTGGTTCACCGGTTGCTATTGAAATCAAGAACAGTGAGTGGTTTCGCAGCGATGTGTGGCACGAAGAGATGTCTCCTGAGCCTGGTAAAACAAAAAAACCATTGACCCAGCCACGACCAGGTCATGCTGATTTGACGGGTATGCAGAAATATGGTTTCGACGACGCTCGCGATGTTCTCGAGCGAGCCAGCGCCCGCGAAACCGCTGCTCGCGTTGCGGCTGGTGCTTTGGCCAAATTGTTGCTCAAACAAATTAATGTTTCGGTGTTTTCGCATGTTCTTCAGTTGGGTACCGCGCGCAGCGAAAATCTCGTGCGACCGCAAATTTATGACCTCGACCAGATCGATGAGTCACCTGTGCGGTGCTTCGATGCCCAAGCCGAAGCGAAAATGATCGCTGAAGTCGAAAGCGCCGCCAAAGACGGCGACAGTTTGGGTGGCATCGTTGAGGTGTTGGCCTACGGCATGCCTGTTGGTTTGGGCAGTTATGTGCACTGGGACCGAAAACTAGATGGCTTGTTGGCCCAGGCGATAATGAGTATCCAGGCAGTCAAGGGAGTAGAGATCGGCGACGGTTTTGAGGTCTCGGCACGGCGCGGAAGCAATGCTCATGACGCAATTATCTGGAACGAAGCCGAAAATAGATATTCTCGCGAAACAAGTTTGGCCGGCGGCACAGAGGGTGGTATGTCGACGGGCGAGATGCTTGTTGTGCGAGCAGCGATGAAACCGCTGGCAACACTCAATCGACCAACATTGAAGACCGTTGACACCGTGACCAAGCAGGAGACGGTCAGTTTCAAGGAGCGAACCGACGTTACCGCCGTGCCGGCGATGGGTGTGGTTGCTGAGACGATGGTCGCCCTCGTGTTGGCACAAGAAGCGCAACGCAATTTTGGGGGCGACAGCGTCGATGACTTTGTCAATAATTTCAACAGTTTTGCCAAGAGAATTAGTTGAGTTCGGTTTTGAAAGTGACCTCTAGTTCACAGACTCAAACCAATTCGTTGATCGTGCTGATTGGGTTAATGGGGTCGGGTAAAACCAGCGTTGGTCGGGCCTTGGCAAAGAAATTGAATTTCAAGTTTGTCGATTCGGACGAACTTGTCGAAAAGACCGTCAAACTCTCGGTTCGAGAAATTTTCGTGCAAATGGGTGAAGTCGAATTTCGTCGGCTCGAATCTTCGGCGCTTGCCGAAGCCTGTAGGTTCACACAGTCGACAGTCTTGGCCGTCGCCGGTGGAGCGATCCTTCGCCAAGAAAATCGAACCTTGCTCAAAGATCATGCCAAGTGCGTCGTGTGGTTGGACGCGCCGACTTCGACGCTGGTCGGTCGCACAGGTCGAGCCAAACATCGACCGTTGCTAGACGCAGACCCGGTCGGCCAATTGAACCAGATGCGCATTGATCGTGAGAGTTTGTATCAGCAGATCGCGACATACAAAATTGCAACCGGGCCCTTTAGTGTTGCCGATGTCGTAAATCAGGTCATCGAAACTTGCGAACTCTCCGCTGCGCAAGCCGTGGTGAATTGATGTCGATGCGACGCATAAACGTAGCGCTGGGTGAGCGCTCCTATCCTGTGGTGGTCGGCCACGGAGCGATCGCTGAGATCAACTCGCTGATTCCCAAAGGTGCGAAGCGCGCCGTGGTCATAACTCAAAAAGAAATTAATTTTATTCCTGAACTCGAGATTGACAGTACGACGGTCAACATCGGCAACGGTGAGCAACATAAAAACCTGCAAACGATCGAGAATCTTGTGGAAAAGTTTGCCAAGTTCGGTTTGACTCGCAATGATTTGATCATTGGTGTCGGGGGTGGAATGGTCACTGATGTGGCCGGATTCGCAGCCGCAAGTTGGCACCGGGGCACCGCGGTCGTGCATGTGGCGACCTCCTTAGTCGGCATGGTCGATGCCGCAATCGGCGGCAAGACAGGTGTGAACATCAAGCAAGGCAAAAATTTGGTGGGTGCTTTCTGGCAGCCAAGTGGCGTTATCTGTGACTTGGATGCGCTCAAAACTTTGCCTGACCGTGAGATGCGATGCGGTCTCGGCGAGGTTGCCAAGTATCACTTCTTGACCGGAGACGATTTGCTGAGTCTCGAGATGACAGAACGAATCGCTCGCTGCGTAGAAATTAAGGCAGAAATCGTTTCAAGCGACGAGCGAGAGAGTGGGCGACGAGCGTTGCTCAATTATGGGCACACGCTGGCACACGCCCTTGAGCGATCCAGCAATTTTTCGCTTGCCCACGGTGAAGCGGTGGCCATTGGGATCATTTTCGCCGCACACGTGGCCTGTGCGATGGGCCGAATCGACCAAAGTCGAGTTGACCAGCACTACAAAATAATTGGCCAAACTTATGGTTTGAAAACAAAGCCAGACGAAAAATTCAATCGCCAAGACCTTGTCGCCCTGATGCGCAGTGACAAGAAAGCGGTCTCGGGGCTGACGTTCGTACTGGATGGCCCGTCAGGTATTGAAGTAGTGAACGGTATTGATGAAAAGCATCTGGACCAGGCATTTGACGCAATGCAACTGATCGAGAAGTAATCTATGAGTCATGGCTAAGACAAACGTGCGAAAGATCTTGGTGCTGAGTGGACCGAATCTGAATCTGCTCGGCCAACGCCAACCAGAGATTTACGGCACCAATTCACTTGACGACCACATGCGACGTGTGGATGATGAAGCCAAGCAGTTTGGTCTCGAGACGCTGAAGGTCAGCGCTCAAAGTGCCGCCGAATTGGTGACTGCGATTCATTCGGCGCGGGGCAGATGCGACGCGATAATCATTAATCCTGGTGCATTAACCCACTTTGCCTGGAGCCTGCATGATGCGTTGGCAAGTTTCAACGGGCCAATCATTGAGGTTCATCTTTCCAATCCTGCGACGCGTGAAACTTGGCGTCACGAGAGTGTCGTCGCACCTGTTGCCTCAGGCACCATCGCCGGATTTGGCGCCGATTCATATGTGTTCGCCGTTCATGCTGTGGCGGCCCTGTTGGCTAAAGGAAGTAAGTCATGAGTGCACAAACGGTTTCAGCACTGATCATCGCGGGTCGCGATGTCGCGGTGCGCCAAGAACTTGATAAGTCGAATAAAGCAACCAAGTCGCTGCTGGTGACCGATCTGAATAACATTCGCTGGCTGACTGGCTTCACGGGTTCTGCCGGCACGCTCGTTGTTCGTCCTGATGACATGATTCTGGTCGTTGACGGGCGGTATGGAGATCAGGCACGAGAGCAGTTGAAAACGTCCGAAGCGAATTGCAACGTGATTGAAGGACGAAGTGCGGCCGCATTGCGCGAGGCCCTCGCACAATCGACAAAGGGTTTGGTCTCGATCGGGTTCGATGCTGGCGAGATGACGGTCAGCCAATACGAGAGCATGAAAGATCAGCTGTCGGTCGAGTTGCAGAAGGTTGCACCGGTTATTCCTAAGTTGCGCCGGAGAAAAACCGAACCAGAGATTCAGCGAATGCAACTCGCGGCACTCGCCACCGACAAAGCCCTCGAAGAAGTCGTGCCGATGCTGTCACATGGGCTAACTGAACGAGATATTCGCGACGAACTTGATTACCGTATGCGTCGCCACGGTGCCGAGTTCACAAGTTACGACACGATCGTGGCCAGTGGACCGAATGCCGCTCGTCCACACCATCGCCCAGTGGCTCGTCAAATCGTGACAGGGGACAGCGTCGTGATCGACGTGGGCGGTTTGGTTGACGGCTATCACTCGGACATGACTCGAACATATTTGATTGGTGAGGTCGATCCAGTCTTGAGTGAGATGCATGAAGTGGTGAGTCAATCCCAGTTGCTTGGTCTGGCACATGTTCGTGCCGGCGTTCTGGCTCAAGATGTTGATAAAACCTGTCGCGATTTTATTGTCGATGCAGGTTTTGGAAGTGAGTTCACCCACAGCACTGGTCACGGTGTCGGTTTGCAAATTCATGAAATGCCTTGGGTCAGAACAGGGTTTGCAGAGCCACTTGAAGTCGGCGAGGTAGTAACTGTCGAACCAGGCGTCTATCGTGAAGGGCTCGGTGGCGTGCGAATTGAAGACTTAGTCGTCGTTACGCAAAGTGGCTGCCGAATTCTTACTACAAGCAAAAAGGATCGACAGTGCCTGCAATTACAACCAACGACCTAAAAAACGGCATCACGCTCGAGATCGATAACGGGCTCTACACGGTTGTCGACTTTCAACATGTCAAACCAGGCAAAGGCGGTGCGTTCGTTCGCACCAAATTGCGCAACCTGCGAACAAGCAACATCTTGGAGCGCACATTCAATGCCGGTGTGCGGGTTGAGCAAGCGATTCTTGACCGAGCCGATATGCAGTTTTTGTACAAAGAAGGCGACGACTTCGTGTTCATGGACACCGAGTCGTACGAGCAGATCAACGTTGCGCCCCGGGCGCTAGGTGAATCGGCCGATTATCTCGTCGAGGGTGCGAAAGCAATTATTGCGCAATATAAAGATGAGATTGTCAGCGTAGAAATCGCCGTGACAGTCGAACTGAACATTGCCGTGACCGAACCCGGCATTCAAGGTGATCGAGTATCAGGTGCACGCAAACCGGCCACCCTCGAAACGGGCAAAGTCATTCAGGTGCCGCTATTCGTTAACATCGGTGATCGAGTCAAAGTCGACACTCGTTCTGGCGAATACATCACGAGAGTCTGATGTCGACACCCAGTAAACATAAATTCGGGGATGACATTCGCAGCACGGCCCGCGAACGGGTGCTCCACTTTTTGTATGAGGCCGAATCGCGCAACATAATCGTTGCTGAAGTAATTCAAGCACAGGTTCTGAAAGTCGATGACACGGTGTCGTTGATGGCAAATGCCGTAGAAGCGTTGCGGTCGACGACCGATGAAATGATCACTGAGTTTTCTCACACCTGGACGATTGGTCGCATGCCAGCAATAGACCGCAACGTGCTGAGATTGGCAATCTACGAACTGATTGAGCGACCTGAGGTGCCGATTGCGGTGATTATCAACGAGGCTGTAGAACTCGCCAAGCGTTTCTCTACCGATGAATCTGGAAAGTACGTGAACGGGATTCTCTCGGCGATTGCGAAAAGAGTTCGCGTCTAAACTTGCCCAGGGTCGAAGGGAGTTGAGTTTACGCGTAAGACATTTAAAAATCTCCGCTACAGAGCCAGTCAGATAACAGTTTGGCAAACTGCCACGGGCGCAGCGATCTGGTTGATGGCGATTTATTTGGGTGCGTTAAGTGTCGAACTGCACCGAGGGCTGAACACATCGGCCTATGACTTCGGGCTTTACGATCAAGGCATTTGGTTGCTATCGGAGTTCAAAAATCCATTCGTAACTTTGATGGGAAGAAATCTTTTTGGTGACCATACAAGTTTCGTCCTGTTTTTTTTGGTGCCGTTTTACTGGTTCGTCGGTTCAACTTCGTTTTTATTCGTGGTGCAAGCAATCGCAATCGCCGCCGGGGCGATTCCGATTTTTTTGTATGCACGCAAACGTCTTGCTAGCGAGATGTTCGCCACGGTGTTTGTCGTCGTCTATTTGATCCATCCTGCATCTGTTTGGATTGGTCTTGAAAATTTTCATCCCGATTCATTTCTGGGTCTATTTATTGGTGTGTCGCTGTACGCCGCATTAGAAAATCGCTGGCGACTTTTCTTCGTCATGGCGATTCTCAGCCTTAGTGTCAAAGAAGATGTGGCACTCGTGTTGGTTCCTCTGGGGGTTTGGATAACTTTTCGCAAAAATCGAACCATCGGACTGACGACCATCGCCGCATCGCTGTGGTACATGATTTTGGCGATATTCGGCATTCAACAGGGGATCAATGGTGTGGGCTTCCGCAACTCTTGGCGCATTCCTTTTGGCGGATGGGGTGGTTTGATCGGCAATCTGTTCACAAACCCCTTGGAAGTCGCAAGTTACCTTGTCAGCGAATCTCGGCC
>SXGS01368931.1_pt1 | contig 18347 bp, 13 predicted proteins | sample 3174681 | NCBI WGS metagenome assembly SXGS01 (sample SAMN11356861, study PRJNA531348) | freshwater metagenome | isolation source: freshwater sample F1-80 | place: China: Fuxian Lake, Yuxi | collected 2017-12-25 | reverse complement strand
CCCGCCGCGACGGCGGAGACGAGCAGCACGCTCTGCGCCGTGCGTCGGGCAGCAGCATCCATTCGGCGCAGCCCCACGAGGGCGAGACCCGCCGCGAGCACGGCCGTGAGCGCGAGCGCCGCGACGGGCGAGCGCGCGAAGACCAGCGTGATGCCGGCGACGGCGAGCGAGAAGATCGTCAGGCCGCGGGGCACCGAGCGGGTGCGGTACTCGATCCAGAAGCTGAGCACCGCGAGGCCGGCGAGGAAGGCGAGGTAGTTGCGGGTGCCGGCCAGGCCCTGGATCGGGCCGCCCTCCGCGATGAGCCCCTGGATGCCGAGGAACCGCAGCGGGGTGTCGATGATGATGCCGCTGAGCACCTCGAGCACGAGCGAGGTGGTGAGGATGACCCGCAGCGCGTTGCCGATGCCGCGCACGACCTGGATGGTGTCGCGCAGCAGCGCGACGTAGAGCCCGAGCGCGGCGAATGCCAACGTGTACGCGACGCCCCCGACTGTGGCCCAGGTGTACTGGCTCCAGACCACGCTCAGGGTCATCAGCCCGCCGAGCGCGAGCAGCGAGATCGGCAGGACGCCGCGCCACTCCACGCGCTCGGGCTGCGCCGCGATCGAGAGCCCCGCGAGCACGACCAGGCCGGCGAGCACCGCGATGGCGCCCGGCCAGCCGATGAGGCCGCGCAGCGCGTGCATGCACAGGGCCGCGATGAGGGCGACCTCCGTGAGCACCTGCGTGAAGCGCGGCGAGCCGAGCAGCGCCCGCGAGTCGGCGTACCACTCGCCGGCCGCCGCGCGCAGGCGGTTCACCGGCCGACCCCCGCGAGCACGCGGCCGCTGCTGCGGCTCGCGACGGCGATCCAGCTGAGCAGCAGCAGGCCCGCCTCGAGCAGCAGCCGCGACTCGGCGAGGCTCTGCACGAGCAGCAGGGCGAGCACGAGCACCGGCAGCATGCGCGCGGCGGCGCTCGCCGACTCGTCACCGAGAGGGGCGTCGACCGCCCAGGTGACCGCGCGGGCGGCCGTCGTCACGGCGAGGGCCGCGAAGACCACGAGGCCCAGGATGCCCAGCTGCAGCGTCACGTCGAGCCAGGCGTTGTGCGCCTGCAGGTACTGCACGCCGCCGATGACCACCAGCCCGTCGAAGGGCTCGACCCAGGGCGCCCAGTAGCTGACCCAGCCCCATCCGAGCACCGGGCGCTCGCCGATGAGCTCGGACACCGCCGCCCAGATGTCGACGCGGTTGGTGAGGTCGCCCGAGCGGCCGAGGAGGCCGAGGAGGGCATCCCGAGCGAGGATCGCGGCCGCGACCGCCCCGACGCCGCCGACGAGGCTGCCGACGAGGAGGCGCCGCTGCCCCCGAGGGCTCAGGCGACGGGCGAGCAGGACGAGCCCGAGCACGACGGCGACCGCGATCGCGGCGACGACCATGGTGGAGGAGCCGGCCAGGACGAAGGCGAGCACGGCGGCGGCGAGCCAGCCCCAGCCCGCCGCCTGGCCGACGCGGCGGTCGACGAGCTGCACCGAGAACACGATGACGGCGAGCAGCGCCGCGAACCCGAGCAGGTTGGCGTTGCCGACGATGCCCTGGATGCGCCCGCCGTCGAGCACCTCGAACAGCTCGGCGCGCGACCAGTAATAGGCGCGCGGGATCTCGCCCTCGTAGCTGACCCAGAGCGGCAGCACGGGCGCGCGCACGACCGTCGCCACGACGAGCTCGAAGGCCAGCGAGAGGCCGATCACCCAGCGCAGGGCGACGCCGAGCGCGCGGACGACCTGGGCGAGGTCGAGCGTGCGCGCCATGATGACGCCGCCGCCGATGGTCAGCACGGTCGTGAGGGCGCCGAGCGCGGTGACCGGCGGGTAGTTCGACCAGACGGTCGAGACCACGCAGAGGGCGCCGAAGGTCACGAGCGCGATCGGGGTGCCCCGCCACGGCATCCGCGCCCGCATCGCGACCGCGGCCCACGCGACCGCGAGGAGGAGGATGATCGCGCCCCAGCCGAACCACGTGATGGAGTAGCGCCAGAAGTCCCCGGCCAGCAGCGTGAACAGCGTGATGGCGGCGAGGGCGACGCGGCGCTCCCGGAGCCAAGACATGCCGCTCAGCCTACCGGCGGGCGGGAGGCCGACCGGGTGCCGCCGATCGCGGTGACGGGATGCCCGATCACACGAAGGCGCTGACCCCCGTTATCGCCCGGCCCACGATGAGGCTGTTCATCTCGCGCGTGCCCTCGTAGCTGTACAGCGCCTCGGCGTCGGCGTGGAAGCGCGCCACGTCGTAGTCGAGCACGATGCCGTTGCCGCCGAGCGCCTCGCGGCACATCGCCACCGTCTCGCGCATCGCCGTCGTGCAGTACGCCTTCGCCATGGAGGCGTGCTCGTCCCGCTGGGTGCCGGCGTCCTGCATCTGCGAGACCTTCGTGCACATCGCGATGGAGGCGGTGATGTTCATGAGGCTGCGGCTCAGCAGGTCCTGGATGAGCTGGTGGTGCGCGATCGGCTTGCCGAACTGCACGCGCTCCTTCGTGTACGTCACCGCCGCCTCGTACGCGCCGATGGCGGTGCCGACGGCGGCCCAGGCGACGTCCGCGCGCGTGAGCCGGAGGACGGCCGCCGCATTGCGGAAGGACTCGGCCTTCTCGAGCTTGTGAGCGGCATCCAGGCGCACGTTCTCGAGGGTGATGTCGGCGTTCTGGACGATGCGCAGCGACTGCTTGCGCTCGATCTTCGTCGCCGTGTACCCGGGGGCATCGGTCGGCACGATGAAGCCCTTGACCTGGCCGTCGGCCGTGCTCTTCGCCCAGACGATGGTGATGTCGCTGAAGGTGGCGTTGCCGATCCAGCGCTTGGCGCCGTTGAGCACCCAGCCGTCGCCGTCGGGGGTCGCCGTCGTGCGCAGGCCCTGCGCGGCGTCGCTGCCCGAGAGCGGCTCGGTGAGGCCGAAGGCGCCGATGATCTCGCCGCTCGCGAGCTTCGGCAGCCACTCGGACTTCTGCTCGGCCGAGCCGTTGACGCCGATCGAGCCCATCGCGAGGCCATTCTGCACGCCCACGTAGGTGGCGACGCTCGCGTCGATGCGGGCGAGCTCGAGCGCGGACCAGCCGCCGTACAGGGCGGAGTACTCGCCCGTGCGGGTCTCGTCCCAAAGCTGCCCGAACAGCGGGTGGCGGTGCAGCACGTCGACGATCTCGCGGGGGAACTCCGCCTTGTCCCACGCGTCGTTCACGAGGGGCTTCAGCTGCGCCTCGGTGTCGAGCCGGAGGGACAGGAGCGCCTCCTTCTCGTGGTCGGCGAGGGCGCTCTCGAAGCCGTAGAAGTCGCTGGCGAGGGTGGGGAAGTCGGTCATGTCACTCCGTCGTGGGTCGCGCCGCCGTGATGGCGGCGATCCCACGGTACGGCGCGGCGGGCGCGATCAGCAGCGGCTTGTCCGACACCGGCAGTGCGGCGCACCGGCGTGCTGCACTCCTTGTGGCTGAGCGCAGTCGACGGGAGCCCGCCCGCAGGGCGGGGCCGCTAGCACCGCAGGAAGTCCGACACGGACGATCGCAGCGTCACCGTGCTGCCGAGGAAGTCGACGCGGGTGATGCCCGCCTCGCCGATGTACTGGACGATGTTGCGCCTGACGCACGTGCCGTTGGAGAGCAGGAGAGGTCGGTCCGTCGCCCCCGCGACGGCGGCGGCGGTCATCGCGTCGGGGAAGTTCGTCCCGCTGGCCACGTAGGCCGAGGTCGCCCGCGGGAACCCCGCACGCGATACCGCGAGTCCCGCGTCGTACCGGTTCGCGGCACCGTAGCGGATGACCGATTGGATCCCGGGCTGCAGACGGAGCGCGTCCCCGAGCGGTCCGGACACCGAGGCGGTCGAGCCGGTGATGACCACGTTGCGCACGCCGAGTCGGGTCAGGGTCGAGGCGAGAGCCTCGTCCACCACCGTGTCCGACGGCCGTACGAGGAGGATCGGCGCCCCGGCCGCGCCGGCGACCGCGCCCGCCGTCAGCGCGTCGGGGAACAGGTCCCCGCGCACGAGGTAGGCGGTCCGAGCGCCCTCGGGGAAGCCCTTGAGCGCGATGTCGTGGGCCGCCGCGTAGCGATCCGGTCCCGAATCCCGTCGGATGCTCGGCGCCAGGCGGCTCAAGCTCTCGTAGACCGCGTCCGAGACGCTCGGCGCGCCCCCGACGACGACGATCTGCGACGGCGCGAGCCGGCGGATCTCCGCCTCGACGTTCGCCCGGGACGCGTTCGTCGGGGTGAGCAGGAGCGGCGCGCCCGCTGCCGCTGCCGCCGGTGCGGCGGCGAGCCCGTCCGGGAAGTTCTGCCCGGTGGCGACGTACACGACGTCGGCGCCCGGGGGATAGGCCGCCTGGGACACCAGGACGCTCACCTCGTAGCGATCCGCGCCCGCGAACCTGCCGACGGTGACGCCTGCGGGGACCCCCGACTCGACGCCCGTCGTCGGGCTGCCGAACCACTCGTTGTAGAAGCGCCAGAAGTTGCGGTTGCCGTACGACGAGCAGGAGTCCCCCACACCGTAGAGGTTCGAGAGCGCGGCCTGGTTGGGGGCGTACGGCGTGTAGTTGTAGAGACCCGCGGTCGCGGCGTTGCGGATCGTCACCGTCACGGAGCCGCATCGGGGCGGGTTGGAGATGGCGGGATTCGACGCCGGGTGCAGGTACACCTGGTTGGCGACCCCGACCTGGTGGCGGAAGAAGGTCGGGTTCTGCCGGTATCGCTGGAACTGGGCCGCCGCCGTGTAGACCTGGTTGAAGAAGCCGTAGTAGAGGGAGTCGCACGCCGCGGTGTCCGGGCACCCGTAGCCCATGGCGGCGCGGATCTGCCAGTCGGTCGGCGAGCTCGCCGTGACGACGCTCTGCTCCTTCTGCAGCGTGACGAGCAGGACCTTCGCCGAGATGCCGCAGGCGGTCTGGACCTTGTAGAGGATGCGCGCGGCCGACTCCGACGCCGCCCCCTGGTAGCGGGCGCAGCGGGGGGTCGCGTCCCGTGTGGGAGTCGTCTGAGTGAACTGCTTGAGGCACCGTGAATTGCCGCACTGCGCCACGCGCTGGTTGAGGAACTGCTGGATCTCGGCCTCCGACATCGCGGCGCCGTCGTAGAAGGCGCTGTCGCTGATGATGTAGCCGGGATCGAACTCCGAGCCGCTGAGGGCCTCCGCCTGCGGCAGCGGCGAGGTCGGGGACACGGCGACGACGACGGCGACGAGCGCGGCGATCACCGCTCCGGCCATGAGTCGCATCCGTTGCCGTCTCGTGATCGTCTTCGACACTTCGCCCCCTCGCCGCGGCGCTCCCCCGAGAACCGTCAGGGCGCCCATGCTAACCCGATGCCGTTCGATACCGTGGGATGGGCGGGGGCCGCCGCGGGTCGCGCGTTCGGTGAGAGAATGGCGGCTGCTCGCCACCGCACGGAAAGGCACCATGAAGGTATTCGTTCAGATCCCCTGCCTCAACGAGGAGGAGACGCTGCCGTCGGTGATCGCCACCATCCCCCGATCGATCGAGGGGGTGGACGAGTTGCACATCCTCGTGATCGACGACGGCTCCTCAGATCGGACCGTCGAGGTCGCCCGGTCGCTCGGCGTCGAGCACTTCGTGACGCACACGCGCAACATGGGGCTGGCCCAGTCCTTCCGGGACGGTGTGGACTACGCCCTCCTGCACGGTGCCGACATCGTCGTGAACACCGACGGCGACAATCAGTACCCGCAGGAGCGGATCGCCGACCTGATCAAGCCGATCATCGACGGTCGGGCGGAGATCGTGGTCGCCGATCGGCAGACGTCGAAGATCGCCCACTTCTCGCCGTTCAAGAAGCTCATGCAGCGGTTCGGCAGCTGGGTCGTCAACAAGGCGGGCGGCACCGAGCTCCCCGACGCACCGAGCGGGTTCCGCGCCTACTCCCGCTACGCCCTCCTGCGGCTGAACGTCGTCACGCGCTTCAGCTACACCATGGAGACGATAATCCAGGCGGGCTACAAGCGGCTGGCGATCACGAGCATCCCCGTCGTGACGAACGCCAAGACGCGGGAGTCCCGGCTCTTCAGCAACATCTGGCAGCACATGTTCCAGTCCGGCGCCGCGATCGTCCGGGCGTACATCATGTACCGCCCGTACGCCTTCTTCCTGGGCCTCGGCGGGGTCCTGACCGTCGTCGGCTCCATCCCCTTCATCCGCTACCTGGTCCTCGTGGTCAACGAGACGCCGGGCGATCACATCCAGTCGCTGCTCGTCGGCGTCATGCTCCTGACCGGCGCGCTGCTGTCTCTGGCGCTCGGGGTCATCGCGGACCTCACGCGGATCAACAGGACGCTCAGCGAGGACAGTCTGGAGCTCCAGAAGCGCCAGCGCTACCCGTCGTCGTGAAGCGCTCGCTGGTTCTCGGCGCGAACGGATTCCTCGGGTCGCACCTCGTCGACCTCCTGGCATCCCGCGGACATCGCGTGACGGCGTACGACCGGTTCCGGTCCCGTCCTCCCGCGTTCCGTCGTGACGACATCGCGGTCATCCGAGGCGACGTCTCGGACGCCTCCGCTCTCGAATCGGCGATGGCGCACCAGGATCTCGTCTTCCACTTCGCCGGCTCCACCGTCCCGAGTCCCGAGGACGATCCCCTGCTGGAGATCCGCCAGACCGTCGAGCCGGCCGCCCGCATCCTCCAGTGCGCCGCGCGCATGGACGTCGAGCGCGTCGTCTTCGCCTCGAGCGGCGGGGCGATCTACGGGGATGCCGGAGTCGGGCTCGTGAGCGAGACGACGGTGCCGCGCCCGGTGAACTCCTACGCGATCGGGAAGGCGACCGTCGAGCATCTCCTCCGTCGGTGGAGGCGCGAGACGGGCGCGAGCACCATCGCCCTCCGCTTCGGGAATCCGTTCGGGCCGGGTCAGCGCGCGGACAAGCCGCAGGGCCTCATACCGATCGCCCTCCGATCGGTGCGGCGCGGGCAGCCCGTGACGGTGTACGGGGACGGGTCCATGATCCGCGACTACATCTACGTCGAGGACGCCGTGCGGATGACGGTGGATCTCGCGGAGCTCCCGGCTCCGCAGTTCGAGGAGTACAACATCGGCTCCGGCCGCGGCCACTCGGTCGCGGAGGTGCTCGCCGCCGTGGAGCAGGAGACGGGCATCCCTCTCGAGCGCATCCGGCGCGAGGTCCCCCGGGGCTTCGTCGAGCGGGTCGTGCTCGACACCGCGAGGGTGAGCGCGGAGATCGAGATCGGCGCGACGGCCACGCTCGCGGACGGCATCCGGCGGACGTGGTCGTCGATCGACGACTAATCGGGGAGCGGCGCTCCGGCGACGACCGCCCGCAGGAGGTCCCGGTACGAGGCTCCGATCGCCTCGACGCTGTATTCGAGGGAACGGGATCGAGCAGCTGCTCCCCATTCCTCGCGGCGCGTCGGGGACGACATCGCGGTGCGGATGGCCACGGCCAGCGCCGCGCTGTCCGCCGCGGGGACGACGAGCCCCTCGCGACCCGAGGTCACCACGTCGGACAGTCCCGGCATGTCGGAGACGATGACCGGGCAGCTGCTCCCCAGGGCCTCGAGGAGCGCGACCGGGAGCCCGTCGCGATCCCCCGACGCGGCAGGTGCTGACGGGAACACGGACACGGCGGCGCCGCGGAACTGCTGCCGCAGAGCTTCGCGGTCCAGCTGCCCCAGGAACGTGACGTCCAACCCGGCCGCCTCGCGCTGGAGCGAGGCGCGGAGCGGCCCGTCCCCCACCACGGTCAGCGACGGACGCTCCGCGGCGTCGAGCGACCCGATCGCCTCGAGGAGGTAGCCGAGCCCCTTCTTCTCGACGAGCCGCCCGACGAAGAGCACGCCCGTCCGCTCGCGAGCACCGGGCCCCTCATCCGCGGAGATCTCCGCCCCCATGGGGAGGACCCGCACCGAGGCGGCCTCCGCGCCCATCTCGACCACCATGTCGCGCATCTCGCGGTTCATGACGGTCAATGCTCGCGCACGGCGGACCACCGATGACTTGATGGCCCGCAGCGGAGCGGCTCGGAGCGCGTAGAGATCGCCGCCCAGGGTCGTCACCAGCGTCGGCAGCCGCGGGACGGCGAGCCGGGAGACGATCCCCTGGGGGATGATCCAGTGGGCGTGCACCGCGCGCGGCCGATACCGCGCAGCGGCCCGCCGCACGGCGAGGAACTGGAACAGGAAGAAGAACGGGACCTGGATCCACCGCGAGCGGCGCGAACGGAGGTTCTCGATGATCGCTCCGTCGGCGAGATCCTCCCACCGGCGGGGAAAGTACGCGTACCGGTGGATCGTCAGCGCGCCGTCGCGCTCCACCGCCGACCCTCCCGCGACGCGGGGCGCCACGACGACGACCTCGAAATCGCGGGCGACCTGCTGCGCGAGATCGCGCACGAACGCCGGCGTGCCGTCCGGCACGGTGGGGGGATAGGTGGATGCCAGGACCAGCAGCACCGGCTTGCCCTGCCCGCTCACCATGTCGGCGACGCGGATCGGATGCACGACCCGTGCATCATCGCTGGACCAGTTCTCGCGGATCGAGGTCGCGGCCGAGCGGACCCTCGGCCGGATCGGATCCGATCAGGAAGGCGGGCCTGCCCAGGGCGACCTTGATCAGCGCGCCGAGGTACTCGGCGATGACCCCGAGGCTCACCAGGATGACGCCCGCCGACAGCAGCGTCGCCACGATGAGTGCAGCGAACCCGGGCGGGAAGTCGGCCCCGCTCAGCCGGTCCACGGCGAAGACCACGGCCAGCACGAGACTCGCCGAGGCGAACAGCGCGCCGATGAGGGCGATCGCGCGGAGGGGGCGGGTCCCCGCGCTGAGGACGAGCCTCCAGAAGTGGCTGAGGAGCGTGCGGAAGCGGTAGCCCGAAGGGCGCCCGTCGACCCGGGACCGGGTGGGCGAGGTCACGGATCTCGCGCCGATCCAGGCGAGCACGACGTCGAGGTAGGCACCGGGGCCGGCGTAGCTCGCCGCCGACCTCGCGACATCGCCGGTGATGAGCCGGAAGCTCTGCGCGTACTCGAGCGCGGGCACGCCGGCGGCACCGGCGACGAAGGACTTGGCCGTCCTCGACGACCAGTTGCGGAATCGACCGTGCGCCGGCGGATTGGTCGGGGATCCGTACACGATGGGCGAGTGCGTCTCGATCGCGCGCGCGATCAGATCCGGGATCGAGGCGGGATCGTGCTGGCCGTCCTCGTCGATGGTCACGACCCACTCGCCCGAAGCCGCCGACATCCCCGCGAGCGTCGCGGCGTGCTGCCCGAAGTTCTTCGTCAGCCACACGGAGCGCACGACGGGGTGCGCGTCCTCGAGGTCTCGGATCACCCGCGCCGAGTCGTCCGGTCCGTGATCGTGCACGAGGATGATCTCGCTGACGTCCACGTGCCGCCACCGTGCGCTCGAGGCGAGCAGCTCATGGACGACGGTCGCCAGCGTCTCCGCACCGCGGTACACCGGGATGACCACGGACACCTCGTGCGACGATGCGACTGCGGGATGGTGATCAGTGTCGATTGCTCTTCCCCCGTTCAGGAACCGGTCATGACGCGAATCGCGTCGACCCGACCGCCCGATAGGCCACGATAGAGCAATGCGGGCCCTCCTCCAGCGCATCTCCGCGGATCACCGCGCACGCTTCGTCGCCGTCGGCGTGACCAACACCGCCGTCGGTTACGCCGTGTTCGTCGCGTCGCACGTCCTGCTCTTCGCCTCGCTCGCCGCGGGCTACATGCTCGCGCTCGTCGTGTCGTACGCGGTGGGCATCTGCGTCGCCTTCGTGCTCTACCGCCGATTCGTGTTCCGCGACGACGGGCCGTGGTGGCGCAGCCTTCCCCGGTTCATCGGGGTGTACGTCGTCTCGATCGCGCTGAACGCCGTCCTGCTCCCGATCCTGGTCGCGGGGGCCGGCTGGAACCCGATCGTGGCTCAAGCGGTCTGCGTCGTCACGACGACCCTGCTGAGCTACGCCGGCCATCGCTGGTTCTCCTTCCGCGGCGGCGCCCACGGAGACGACATGACGCGCGCGAGGAGCTAGGGGATCCGGAGAACCTCGACCAGCGGTCCCGTCGATCCGCCGTGCGCGGCGGCCACGATCGATCGCGTCGCTCGGTCGATCTGGACCCACTCGAACGGCGACCGACCCGTGAGCTCGATGCTCGGGGCGAAGGAGGCGACGAGCGGGTACTGCTCACGGAGGGCTGCGTAGAACTCCCTCTGCTCGCGGTGACGCGCATCCCCCTCGTAGCGTCCGTACTGCAGCTCGCTGAGCACGACGAACCTCTTCGACTCGTCGACGGGCGCGATCCGATCGCCGACCGTGGTGAACGACGAGAAGAGGCCGAGCGGCGCGTTGGGGAGGAACGGCGTGTACCCCTCGTAGAGGGAGTTCGACCTCGTGACGCCGAGCCGTGAGAGCTCGTCCCGCGAATCGAGGCGGGTGTCCGTCGTCGAGAACCGCGCGACCTCCGCCGCGGACTGCGCGGCCGATGCGGTGAACCCGACCGCGATCGCCAGGACGACGGCCCCGAGAGCACCTCGGCGGGAGGCGCGGGCGCCCCACGTCAACGCGGCGTGCGCGCCGAGCCCGGCGAACAGCAGTCCCGTGATGATCATCGGCGCCGCCCACCGATCCCAGTGCAGCGACAGGGCGCTCAGCGCGATCCAGAAGACCAGCCCTGCGCCCATCGGGATGGCGACGATCAGGCGGCGTCGGATCGCGAAGCCCACGCCGAGCACCGCGAACCCGGCCACGAGGATGCCCGCGCTTCCGGCGAACACCTCTCCGTAGAAGAGCGCGTTGCCCAGGGCGCCCAGGCCGTCCGCTCCGTCGTGGGTGTCTCTCGACTCCTGCTGGAGGGCCGCGACCACTCGGTCGGCGTTGAGGACCAGCCCCGGTGAGGCGAGGAACACGGCGAGCGCCGTCCCGGCGATGGCGATGAGTCCATGGCGCAGGAAGGTCGCGACGGATCGTCTCCGCACGGCGATGGCGAGTACGGCGATCGCGATGACGACGGTGAAGAGCGCGCCCGGGTACTTGCTGGTGATCGCGGCGCCCGTCCCCGCGCAGGCGATCAGGAGGGGCAGGAGCCTCCCCTCGGAGGAGAGGTACCGGGACAGGCCGAGCATGCCGACCATGACCATCGCCGTCAGCGGGACATCCGGAGTCGCGTAGTGCGAGTGCTCCACGTAGAACGGGTTCACCGCCACGAGCGCGGCCGCGATCAGTCCCGCCCGGCGGGATGTCGGGGCCAGGATCGCGTAGCTGAGGACGACCATCGCGGCGCCGAAGATCGCGATCACGAGCCGCGAGATGACGAGGAACGGATCGCGGGACTCGGCGAAGGCCACCTCGACCGGCACCCCCGCGATCGCATGGGCGTAGATCTGGAACCCGACGAGGCTCGCTTTGGCCTCCAAGTGGTTCGGGCGCAGGTACAGATCGGGATCGAAGGTGTTCTGCGCGGCCATGTCGACCGCCGTCTCGACGATCGCCCACTCGTCCGGATGCAGTCCGCCGGGGAGACCCCAGGCGGCTCCCCACACGCGGAGGCAGAGCCCGATGAGGGTCAGACCGAGCACCGACCACACGACGAGCCGGCGCGATCGCGTCCGTGGCTCGCGCGCACGCGGCGTCGTGCCGGTCGAGATCGCCGTCGCTGCCGACATGGCGACCCTCCCTTCTCGCCGCGGCCGACGGAGCTGAGCGGGCGGATGACGCTGCGGACGCCCCCGCCCGTGACGTCATGACCATTGTGACCCACGCCGGAGGACCGCGGGACGGGGACGATGATGCCGCCCGACATAATGGGTCCGTGGCCGAGCGACGAGTGTACGAGAACGTGCTGGAAGCGATCGGCTCACGCTGGGTGTTCGCTCTCGCGGTCGCGGCGATGGCGGTCAGCGGGGTCTGGGTGGCCCTGACCGCCGACTACCCGATCGTCTACGACGAGCGATTCCACCTGAGCACCATCGAGCTGTTCGCGACGAACCCGATGCCCTGGGGCGACCAGCCGTTCCCCACCGCCGACGTCGGCGATCAGACGCGCAGCGGATCCGTGCTGTTCTACTGGCTCTTCGCACTGCCGTGGCTCGCCCTCGACGCCCTCGGCGCATCGCAGAGCGCGACGGTCTGGACCCTCCGCCTCCTGAACGTGGCGATCGCGACCGCGGTGCTCTTCGGTATCCGGCGCCTCGGCCGAGAGCTCGGCGCGCCCGAGGGCATCACGAATCTCACGAGCATGATCTACGCGCTCGCTCCCCTGACCGGGTTCCTGGCCGCCACCATCAACTACGACAACCTGGTGAACACGCTCGTCGTCTTCGCCACCGCCATCGCCGTACGGATCCTCAAGCCCGGCAGCCCGAGGTGGCGCGATCTGTGCATCTTCATCGCGCTCGCCGGCGCCGCCGCAATCACGAAGTACACCGTCCTGCCCTTCGTGGGGGTGCTGGGTCTGTTCGTACTGGTCGTCTGGGTGCGGCGACGCCGGAGCGTCGGCTTCGCGCCGGCGGTGGAGCCCGGCCGCGCCCCCCTCATCGCCGCGGTCTCCTCCGGACTCGCCGCACTCCTCGTCCTCGCCGTCGCCGTGGAGCGGTACATCGGCAACCTCGTCCTGTACCGCACGCCCTTCCCCGCTTGCGAGCGGGTCCAGAGCGTCGCCTTCTGCGGCGAGTACGGGATCTGGACGAGGAACACCACAGCCGACGCGGCCTACCCGGACGACCCGCTGACCGTCACCGGAGCGCTGGACTACGCGATCCAGCCATGGCTGCCCAACCTCATCAGCTGGTCGCACCTCCAGGGCGTCACCGGGCAGTTCTCCCACGCGAGCGCCGTCCCCGCGGCGCTCGTCACCGGAGCGGTGGCGGCGATCCTCACCGTCCTCATCATCGGCGCCCCCCGCCTTCTCCGCGCGCCGGCGAGCGTCGCTCTGACGGTCAGCGCCCTCGCGTACATCTCCGCTCTGTTCTACGAGAACTACTCCACCTTCGCGACGATGGGGATCCCGTACGCGATCCAGGGGCGGTACCTGCTGTTCCTGTACCCGATCCTGCTGATCGGCAGTCTCATGATCGTGTCGACGCTCATCTCCACGGTGTCGCAGCACCCTCGTCGCACGAAGGTGATCTGGGTGGCGCTGCTGGCCCTCAGCATGACGCAGACGGCCGGCGTCATCCAGTACGCGAGAGTCGCCAACCCGACGTGGATCGACCCCTCCGCCCCCCTGGCGGATCTGGCTCAGATCGCGGCTGCGGTCGCTCGAGCGCTCGTGCTCAGCCCCTGAGCGGAGGGGGAGGTGGCGGCTCGTCCGCTCGGACGACGTCCCCGTCGCGGATCGCAGCCTTCGCACGACGCGAACCGAACCCCGCGATCACCGCGGCGACGGCCACGAAGATGGCGTCGACGACGACGCTCCACAGCCGCGAGACGATCGTGACGGCGAGTGCCTCCTCCGGCGACATCACCACGGTCAGCATCGCGAGGAGGATGCCATCGCGAACGCCGAGACCGCTCGGCGCGAAGATGGCGAGCATCCCGATCGCCCCCGCGAGGATGCCCGACGCCGCGACGTAGGGCAGCTCGTTCCAGCCGAGGTCGGGGTTGATCGAACGGGCGATGAAGAAGAGTCCGGACCCGCTCACGACTGACAGGACGACGTACACCGCGCTGCTGGTGCCGAGAGAGCGCCACCCGATGCGGTCGGCCGATGCGAGCTCGCGTCGGAGCACACGGGCACCGACGCGGAGCAGGGCGTTGAAGACCGGCGGCGCGACGGCCAGGACGGACACCGCGAGGGCGATCCAGAGCATCGCGGTGATCTGCCAGCCGACCTCGGCCAAGCGCCGGTCGACGAGCAGGACCGCGACGGAGACCGCCACGGCGGCGACGACCTGCAGAGCCGCTTCGAGGAGCGAGCTCACCGCGAGCTTGCCCGTGGGGATGCCTCGTCGCGAGGCGAAGTAGATCTTGCCCAGGATCCACGGCGCCTTGCCGGGGATGTACCGTCCCAGCCACGCGCGCGCGTAGACCGAGAGGACCTCCGAGTCGAACCGCACATCCGCGCCGATCGACCGGAGGATGATCACCCACACGAGGACGTACCCGAACAGCGGCACGACCGCGATCACCGTGCCCACCACGAGCCACAGCGGCTCGAGGCGGAGGGCCGCGATCTCCGCCCAGTCGACGGTGGTGAGGTACCACGCCAGGGACGCGATGAGCGCCACGTAGAAGGATCCGACCAGGAACCGACGGACGAGTGGACTCACGCTCCGAGACTACCGCCGCGATTGACCCGACTAACGCTCGGGCTACTACCGTGGGTGACGTCCACCGGGCAGGTGGGGCTGAGGGGAGCCGAGAATGACGGAACGACACGTCCACGAACCAGATCGAGCCGAGCTCGCTCTGCAGCTCGCGAGCGCACGGGGCGCTCTTGCTCGTGCCACGGCGCGACTCGAGGCGGAACGCGCCCGGAGCCGCGGTCTCGAGTCCGCGCTCGAGGTGCAGCGCGCCCAACTGGAAGCGATCCGCCGCTCCCGCTCCTGGAGGGTGACCACCCCTCTGCGACTGCTCCGTCGGCGCCATCTGACCGACATCCCGTCGTGAGCGTCGGCACTACGAGCCGGATCGCGCTGGAGCGCGTCCGCCGCACGACCACCCGATTCTCGGACATCCGCATCGATGAGCCGGTCGCGCTCATCGCGAGCTACTCGACCAGGACCCTCGTCACCCGATCGCTCTCCGCCCTCATCGCGGAGCTCGAGCGGCTCGGTTACGCGACGGTGGTCATCCGAGCCGATGACGAGCTCCGCGACCTCGAGTGGCCGAGCGACGTCCGACCCCGTGCCGTCGTGTCGAAGCAGAACGTCGGGTACGACTTCGGTTCCTGGGCGATCGGCATGCACGACTTCGACCAGCACCTGGCCAACGATCGCGTCCTCCTCGTCAACGACAGCATGACCGGCCCGTTCGACTCCCTGGAGCACGTGGTGGCATCCTTCGAATCGTCCCCGACGGACGTGTGGGCCGTCACGAGGTCGCTGCAGGGCATCCCCCACCTCCAGAGCTGGTTCCTCGGTTTCCGCGGAGGGGTGCTGAGGGACGGAGCCCTGCGCTCCTTCTGGAGGAACCTCCCGCTCCTGCACGAGAAGGACCAGATCATCGCCCGGTACGAGATGGGGCTCGCCCGGCTCCTGTTCTCGGAGGCGTATTCTATGAAGGCCATGGTCGAAGCACCCAGCGTCGTCCGCGGCATGGAGAACCCTTCGATCATCGGCTGGAAGGGCCTCCTCGATGCGGGAGTCCCGCTCGTCAAGCGCGAGCTCGTGCGGCTCCCCTCGCTCGCACCCGACGGGCACCTCGTCGACAGCGAGATCCTGCGCCGATACAACGCCACCGCGTCCGAGTGGCTGACATGACGGAGTCCAGATGAGCCGGTACACGCCGCGCGGAGCACGCAACCTGATCGCGCGGAAGTCCCTCGGACTCGCCCGTCGGTGGGGAGCGCTCGGTCTCCCTCCTGAGCCCGAGCCGCAGCCCGCGGGATTCCGGAACTGGCTCGACCGGCGATCGCTGAAGCTGAAGGGCGGATTCCCGGAGTCGTGGCGCGACATCGATCGGCCGTCCAGCCCGTCGCCGCGCCTCGCGGTCGTCGTGCACGTCCACTTCCCCGAGCTGCTCCCGGAGATCCTCGAGCAGCTCGCGCACGTGCGCGTCGACTTCGACCTCCTGATCACCAACTCGTCGGGGACCGAGCTCGCCATCGATCCGGCGCCCGAGCACGCCCGGACCGCGATCGTGCTCCCCGTCCCCAACCGCGGCAGGGACATCCTGCCCCTCGTCTCGCTGGTCAACGCCGGCCTCCTCGATGCGTACGACCTCGTCCTCAAGGTCCACACGAAGAAGTCCGCGTGGCGGGAGGACCACCCGACCCTCGCGGGGGACGGCGGCCTTTGGCGGGATTCGTTCCTCACGACGCTGCTGGGCGCGACGGCGACGGTGGACGAGATCCTCGATCGGTTCTCGGCGGACCCCTCGCTCGGCCTGCTGACCGCGCCGGGGAACATCGCAGGCCCGGAGCACTGGGGATCCGACGAGCCCTCCACCCGTGCGCTGATGCACCGGCTGCAGCTCGAGCTCGACCCGGGATCGCTCCAGTTCGCGGCGGGGTCGATGTACTGGGTGCGGGGATTCATCCTGCAGGGGCTCCGCGCGCTCGACCTGGAGCAGGACGACTTCGAGGAGGAGGCCGGGCAGATCGACGGCACGACCGCGCACGCCGTGGAACGGCTGATCGGGATCGTCGCCTCCGAAGCCGGCTACCGCATCACCACCACGGACGAGAAGCCCCTCGCCGATCCCGCCGCCGGCGCCGGACGGGAATGGCTGAGCGCCGCGGAGCGGCGACGGCCGATCGCGCGCGCCGTGCCCTTCTACCTCCCGCAGTTCCACACATTCCCGGAGAACGACCGGTGGTGGGGAGCCGGGTTCACCGAGTGGTCCAACGTGGCCGCGGCGCAGCCCGTCTTCGACGGTCAGAACCAACCGCTCCTGCCCGGGGAGCTCGGGTTCTACGATCTGCGGGATGAGACCGTCCGGCCGAAGCAGGCCGAGATGGCCCGATCCGCCGGACTGAGCGGCTTCATGTACTACCACTACTGGTTCGCGGGCACGCAGCTCATGAACTTCCCCGTCGAGCGCCACTCCGACGACCCGGGATCCGGACCGTTCTGCATCATGTGGGCCAACGAGAACTGGACCCGTCGATGGGACGGGAGCGACAGCCATGTGCTGATCGCGCAGGACTACGACCGCGCTCCCGCCCGCGGGTTCATCGAGGACGTGCTGCCCCTGCTGCGGAGCGAGCACTACATCCGCGTCGGCGGGCGCCCGCTCGTGGCCGTCTACCGGATCAGTCAGATGGAGGACTACCGGGAGGTGATGGAGGAGTGGCGCCGGCTCGCGGTCGAGGCGGGCCTGCCCGGGCTGCACATCGTCTCCGTCGATGTCGGCGGCTCCATGGAGGGCGTCGAGGGCGAGCCCCGGGATCACGGCGTCGACGCCTATCTGGAGTTCGCGCCGCACAACCAGCGGTGGTCCGGTCAGGACCGACGCCGGATGACGATCGATCCGCGATTCGCCGGCAACCTCATGAACTACCAGGACATGGTGGACGGCGCGGAGGCGCGGCTGATCGAGGGGGTCGAGGATGCGCGGTACCCCGGCGTCATGGTGAACTTCGACAACACGGCACGGCGGCAGTGGACCCCCGACATCTGGTACGGGTCCAATCCGTACACCTTCCGGCGCTGGTTGCGCTCCGCGGCCGAGTCCGTGATGGACCGACCGTGGGATGAGCGGCTCGTCTTCGTGAACGCGTGGAACGAGTGGGCGGAGGGTGCCGTGCTGGAGCCCTCGCAGCGGTTCGGCAGCAGCTTCCTGCTCGCCACCCGCGACGCCCTGCACTACTGATCCGCTCCGCGACGTTCAAGGAGGAACGCATGAAACTCGCCATGACCCTCATGGTCCGCGACGAGGCGGATGTCCTGGAGGCGATGCTGCACCATCACGCCGCCCAGGGCGTCTCCGTCTTCATCGTCACGGACAACGGCTCGGTCGACGGCACCGGGGAGATCCTCCGTCGCTTCTCGCAGGATCACGACGTCGATCTGCGGCACGATCCGGTGCATCGGAAGCAGCAGGGCGAGACGGTGACCGGGATGGCCCGCGATGCCGCGCGCATCCACGGGGCCGATTGGGTCATCAACGCCGATGCCGACGAGTTCTGGACCCCGGTCGACCGCTCGATCACCCTCCGCGACGCGTTCGCGGGCATCTCCCCCACGCTGCAGTCCTTCACCGTCCCGGTGACCGACCTGGTCGGACGACCGGCCGAGTCGGGCACGGGCCTCGCGCGTCTGGTGTGGCGCGACACGCGCCCCACGGGCGAGATCGCGGCGCTGGGCATGCACGCCCATGCCACGGCGGACTGCGCGCACATCGGCGATCCCGACGTGCTCGTGCACCAGGGGAACCACTTCGTCAGCCTCGCCAGCCAGGGCTCCCCGCCCGCCGAGCTCGCGATCGAGGTCCTGCACCTCCCCTGGCGCTCCTGGGCGCAGGTCGAGCAGAAGGTGATGAACGCGGGGCGCGCGTACGATGCGAACCCCGACCTCACCCCGAGCGCGAACCACCACGGGATGCGCGACTACCGGCGGCTCCAGCTGGGGTACCTCAAGGCGGTGTACGTGCGCCGTCACCCCAGCGACGTCGAACTGGCCGACGGCATCGACCGCGGGTGGTTCACGCGGGAGGACCTGCTGTCCGCCGGCACCCTGCCCT
>SXGS01335101.1_pt1 | contig 18355 bp, 10 predicted proteins | sample 3174681 | NCBI WGS metagenome assembly SXGS01 (sample SAMN11356861, study PRJNA531348) | freshwater metagenome | isolation source: freshwater sample F1-80 | place: China: Fuxian Lake, Yuxi | collected 2017-12-25 | reverse complement strand
GGGGTGTCGATTAGGGTAATGACGGGGCTGCCAAAATTTTCGGCCAAACGGAATAAGCGCAAGGCTTTGCGGTAGCCTTCAGGACGCGGCATACCGAAGTTGCGGTATTGCCGCTCTTTCACGTCACGGCCTTTTTGGTGGCCGATCACCATCACCGGTTGGCCATCTAGCCTAGCGATACCGCCCACAATGGCCGGATCATCGGCAAAGGCGCGATCACCGTGCAACTCTTCAAAATCGGTAAAAATAGCTTGTATGTAATCCAGGGTGTAAGGGCGTTGCGAATGACGGGCCAACTGCGAGATTTGCCAAGCATTTAAATTACCGTAGATGTCTTCCGACAGCTTTTTATTTTTCTTTTCCAGCGCGGTTAATTCTTTAGAGATATCCAATGCATCGTTGGCATCATGCGCGGCTTGCAAGCCTTCAATTTGGCTTTCTAACTCAGCAATCGGTTGTTCAAAATCCAAGTAACTAATTTTCATGTGCTTGACTCTACAATTTAAAGGTTTAAACCCTGCTTGGCAGCAGCGGGCTAATTATATAGGATTTTTACATTATCACGGCTTAACCACAAGCTTAAATCGGCAATCAAACTCTCCGCCAAGTCCACCCGCCAATCATTGCCCAGCATCAGTTCTACTCGGCCAGTATGGTTGTGGTAAGCCACTTTAACCGCGCAACCACGCTGCTCGTCCGAGGCATTTTTGCGGTACGGCTGCAACAAGGCTTTGAGTTTTTCTGCATCGGCTTGACCGTTGCATGAAATCTTTAAAAAGCTGGCGCGGCTGTTACGCAAGCCGGATAAATCGTGCAGCTTTCTGGCGTTCACGCGTAAGCCACCGGAAAACTCATCGTGGCTAACGCGCCCTTCGACGATGATCAATTGGTCGTCTTTCAATAAGCCCTGATGCTGGGCTAACAGCTCGCTGCCCACCACCACTTCAATGCGGGTCGTGCCATCGTCCAAACCAACGATGGCCATTTTACCCCTACCGGTCATGCGCACGCGTATGCCAGAGACTATGCCTGCCAGCAATTGCGGCTGCTCTTTCGGACTTAAATTCGCCAAGCTGCTGCTAATGAATTGCCCCAAGTCTTTTTGGTAGGCCGCATACGGGTGGCCGCTGAAATAAAAACCCAAGGCGGCTTTTTCTTCCAATAAGCGCTGCTGCTCAGACCACTCAGGCACATTGGGCAAGACATTAACCGCGTTATCGGCCGCTTCACCAAACAAGCTATTTTGTTGACGGTTGGCGCTGTTTTGTTCGGCGGCGGCCATGGCCGTGGCCACCCCTGCTAACAAGGCATTGCGGTTAGGCTGCGCCGGATCCGGGCTCAATCTATCAAAAGCGCCAGCACGTATTAATGATTCCACCACGCGGCGGTTAACCTTACGCAAATCCAAGCGATTGCAAAAATCAAACAAATCTTTAAACGGGCCGTCTGCTTCACGCGCTTGCATGATCACTTCTATGGCCGCCAAGCCTGTGCCCTTCACCGCACCCAAACCATACAAAATTTGCTGTTTGTTTATAGGGGTGAATTTGAAATCACTGCGATTGACGTCGGGCGGCAACACTTCAATTTGATTGGGTCCGCAATCGTCATAGAAGGTATGCACGCTGTCGGTGTTGTTCATGTCGGCCGACAAGGTCGAGGCCAAAAAGGCCGCAGGGTAATGCGCTTTTAAATAGGCCGTTTGGTAGGCCACCAAAGCGTAGGCCGCGGCATGCGATTTATTAAAGCCGTAGCCGGCAAATTTCTCCAGCAAATCAAACAACTCGGTCGCCTGGCGCTCGGTCATGTTGTTTTTAACCGCGCCTTCAACAAAGGTTTTACGCTGGGCGTCCATTTCCTCTTGTTTCTTTTTACCCATGGCACGACGCAATAAATCCGCGCCACCTAGGCTGTAACCGGCCACTACCTGGGCGATTTGCATCACCTGCTCTTGGTAAACGGCAATGCCATAGGTCTCTTTCAAAATCGGCTCGGTCAAAGGGTGCGGGTATTCCACGCGCTGTTTACCGTGCTTACGCCGGCAGTAATCCGGAATCAAATCCATAGGCCCCGGCCTATACAAAGCCACCAAGGCAATGATGTCCTCAAAGCAATCCGGCATGGCTTGCTTGAGCATGTCTTTCATACCGCTCGACTCAAGCTGGAACACCGCCGTGGTGTTGGCGGTTTTTAATAAATGAAAGGTGGCTTTATCGTCTATAGGCAAGGTGGCAAAAGACAAGGGCGGCAGGCCTTCTAAGGCGCGCTGCTTATTGGCATTGAGCAGCGCCAATTCCAATATGGTTAAGGTGCGCAAACCCAAGAAGTCGAATTTGACTAAACCCACCGCTTCCACGTCGTCTTTATCGTATTGGCTGACCAAACTGCCGCCATCGGCTTGGCAATAAATAGGCGAGAAATCGGAAATTTTGCCCGGGGAAATCAACACGCCACCGGCATGCATGCCGACATTGCGCACCAGCCCTTCTAAGCGCAAGGCCAACTCCAGCAACTCCTGCAATTCCTCTTCTTTTTCACGGCGTTCGGCCAGTTGCGGTTCTTTTTCTAGGGCGTCGGATAAGGTGATGCCCAATTCCAAAGGAATCAGTTTGCTGATGCCGTCAACAAAACCGAAGGGCAAATCCAACACCCGACCCACGTCACGCACCACGGCTTTGGCAGCCATGGTACCGAAGGTGGCAATTTGCGACACGGCATCCAGGCCGTATTTTTGCTTAACGTAATCAATGACCCTATCGCGGCCCTCTTGGCAAAAATCGATATCGAAGTCGGGCATGGACACCCGATCCGGATTCAAGAAACGCTCAAACAGCAGCTTGTATTCCAATGGATCCAAATCGGTAATGCCTAAGCTGTAGGCCACCACCGAGCCCGCACCCGAGCCCCGACCCGGGCCGACCGGCACGCCGTTGTTTTTGGCCCAATTGATGAAGTCGGCAACGATTAGAAAGTAGCCGGCAAACCCCATCTGGTTAATCACCTGGGTTTCAAAATCCAAACGCGCTTCGTATTCTGGGGCTTTAGCCTGACGCAGGGCTGCATCAGGGTAAAGCACTTGCAGCCTGGTGACCAAGCCGCGACGCGCCTCGGACACCAAGTAATCGGTGAGGCTTTCGTTATTGGGCGTGGGGAAATTGGGCAAGTAGTTTTTGCCCAGAGTTAAACTCAAGTTGCAGCGCTTGGCGATTTCCACGGTGTTTTGCAAGGCATCCGGCATGTCGGCAAACAAATCGGCCAGTTGTTGCTGCGTTTTAAAATACTGCTCTGGCGTGAAGTGCTTAGGGCGACGCGTGTCGGCTAAAACATAGCCCTCGGAAATGCAGGTGCGCGCTTCGTGCGCCCTAAAGTCGTCTGGGCTAATAAATTGAATGGGCTGGGTGGCCACCAGCGGCAAACCCAAGCTATTGGCAATATCACGCGCCTGCGCTGTGTAAGCTTCTTGTTGCGCACTGGCATCCGTGGCCACACGCTGGACTTCCAAGTAATAGCGACCCGGGAACAAGTCATGCCACTCTTGGGCCAGTTTTTTGGCCAAATCTAAGTTGCCTTGCACGCATGCCTGCCCCACTTCACCCTGCATGGCACCAGAGAGCAAAATCAAGCCCTCGGTGCCGCATTCTTCAAACCAAGCGCGCTTAAATTCCGCCCGACCTCGGTGCTGATTGCTTAGGTAAGCACGGCTTAATAATTGGCATAACAACAAATAGCCGGCATGCGATTGGCAAAGCAGCAACAAGCGTGATGGCTGATCGCGGTTAAGCGGGTTTTCCAACCAAATGTCGCAGCCTAAGATGGGCTTTAAGCCCTTAGCGCGAGCAGCCTTGTAAAACTTGATAGCGCCGAATAGATTGTTTAAATCGGTTAAGGCCAAAGCCGGCATGCTGTCCGCACGCGCTTGCTGCACGTAGTCGTCTATACGCACGATGCCATCAACGATGGAGTACTCGCTGTGGCAACGCAGGTGCACAAAAGACGGGCTATTTTTGGCTGGGATTGAGCTGGACGACATAAGGCAAATTTTACCTTAATCGGCATCGATTTTTAGAAAATATTATGCAAAAATTAAAGCGAAAAAATGCGCCATACAAACGCTAAGTTTCGATTGTCTGCGCGCTAGAAAACCCGCATACTTGAGTATAGTTTTTTTCAAGCAAGCATTTATCTAACACGTCATTAAAAGGAACTAATCATGGCTAATCCCGTTACACTCAAAGGCGGCCCGGTAAAAATCGGTGGCAACTTTCCTGAAAAAGGCCAATCGGCGCCTAACTTCAACCTAGCAGACAAAGCACGTGCCGACGTCAGCCTAGAAAACTTTGCCGGCTTACGCAAAGTGCTCAACATTTTTCCCAGTATAGACACGCCAACTTGCGCGACATCGGTCAGAACCTTTAACCAATCGGCCGCCAAACTAAACAACACCGTGGTGCTGTGCATTTCAGCCGATTTACCGTTTGCGCAGAACCGTTTTTGTGCCGCTGAAGGCATAGACAATGTCAGCACCTTGTCGGCCTTTAGGCACTTAAACGAATTTGCTAACAGCTATGGCGTGGCGATATTGGACAGCAGCTTGGCCGGCCTAACTGCCCGCGCAGTGCTTGTTTTAGACGAAAACAACAAGGTATTGCACAGTGAATTGGTGTCGGAAATCACCAGCGAACCAAATTACCAAGCAGCATTGGCTGCCTTAAAATAGGTAGGAGCGGCGCCCTCGCCGCGAAAAGATGGATCGCGGCGAGGCGCCGCTCCTACAAATGCTTAAATGATAGACAGGATCGGGGCGATTCGCCGCTCCTACTCGTACTCGGTGTATTTAGCCCGGCTACCGCGGGCTTGCTCCACCGGGTATTTTTTTTGCATTAAGGGCGATCTTTTGATTGGCCACTTCCAGTAAATCGATGTTCAAAACTTGCGCGATGCGTATCAAATAAACCAAGGTGTCGGCTAACTCGTGGCCAACTTGCTCGCGTTTTTCTGCAGACAATTGCTGGCTTTCAGCTGGCGTATCCCATTGAAAGTGCTCTAACAATTCCGCCGCTTCCACCATCATCGCCATGCTTAGATTTTTTGGCGTGTGAAATTGCGACCAATCGCGCTCGTCGACAAAGTGCTGAATTTTTTGTTTTAATGCCTCTAATGAATCCGCCATGATTTATTTCCTATTGCTGCCTGCCACCATTTTAATTTCAAATAAGCGGCATTCCAATGAGCCATTAAACAAAGGCGTGCGCTTGCTAGGCGTAAGTCGCATGAGCTTGGGCATGCTTAAGTCGTTGGTTAAAAAGTAGGTATGCCAACCGGCAAATTTGCGTTTGAGCGCCTCGGCCATTTTTGGGTAGAGTAAGGCCAAATCCTCGCCCTCGCCTATGCGCACGCCATACGGTGGATTGGCCACTAAGACACCCTGACCATCCGGGGCCGGCACATCAACGATGTCAAACTGAGACAGTTGCACGGCGGCCAACAAACCGGCTTCCTCCAAATTGCGTTTAGCGATGCGCACCGCGCGCAAATCGATGTCCGATCCGTATATCTTTTGAAACGACACCGGCTTCACTTTTGCTGCCGCTTGGCTTTTAAGCTTTTGCCAAATAGCCGGCTCAAAATTATTGAGCTTTTCAAACGCAAAGCTGCGTTTATGGCCGGGCGCAATGTCCAACGCCACCATGGCGGCTTCCAACAAAAACGTACCGCTGCCGCACATGGGGTCCAGCAAAGGTTGGCCCACTTGCCAGCCAGACAACTTCAATATGCCCGCAGCCAAGTTTTCGCGTAAGGGCGCCTCTATGCTCGCCCCACGGTTACCGCGCTGGTATAAGGCCGCGCCGGATGTGTCTAAATAAAATTGGTATTCGTCTACGGCTAAATAAGCGTGTATGCGCACAGCCGGATTTTTGGTGTCTATGTAAGGGCGACTGCCGACGGCCAGGCGGAATTTATCGCAGACCGCGTCCTTGATTTTTAAGGTGGCGAATTCCAAACTTTTCAGTGGGCACTTCACCCCCGTCACTTTGACCATGAAGTCGTTTTTAACATTGAACCAAGCCGACCAATCCAATTTATAGGCCGCCTCAAACAAATCCTCTTCGTTGAGGTATTTGCCACGCGCCACTTGCCACAAAATACGCGTGGCAATGCGCGAGTGCAGATTGGCCGCGTAGCACACCGCCCAATCGCCATCAAAACTCACGCCGCCATCGGTCAACTTGATGGACTTGGCTTTAACCGCCGCCAACTCATCGGCCAACAGTTGTTCTAAGCCACGTGGGCAGGTTGCAAAATATCGATTAGGGATCATGGTGATTGGGCTCTGTGTTATCAGGATGTGGCAACCGCATTCGACATAAACAGTCGGTTGCTGCTACTGGGATTGTGTTCGGCTAATTTTTCGACGAACTGTAAAAATTCAATTTTGTGTGTGCGTTCCAATTCTTTGGCACGGGTGCGCAAACTGGCCAAACGCAAATCGGCCGGTTCGCGCTTAAAGGCAAACACGGCCGTGTTACCGGGTTTGCCAGTCGGCAATATCAAGACTTTGCCGGCAAAGCTTTGCTCTATGCGCTGCAAATACACGTCAAACTTTTTATCGCTGCCCCATAGGTTAATCACCATGAGGCCATCGGCATTTAGGCTGTTAGCGCAGGTGTCAAAAAAATCTTGGCTACAAAAGTCAGGCGGAATGCCGTTGCCATCAAAGGCGTCTATAAACAGCACGCCGGCTACTGCGCTGTGATCCGCCAAGTAACGCAGACCGTCGCCTTCTATGACGTCTAGGCGCGCGTCGTTATCCGGCAAATAGAACTGACTGCGGGCTATTTGTATGATTTTAGGGTTGATCTCCAATACCGTCTGCTGCAAATCCGGGCAATAAGCGTGCACGTATTTAGCCAAGGAAGCACCGCCCAAGCCTATGGCTAAAATTTGCTGCAGCTTGCCACCAAATAGCAGAAAACACATCATGGCGCGGGTGTAGGTCAGCTCCAAGGCAAAAGGGTCTTTGATGCGCATGGCGCTTTGTATGGTCACCGAGCCTAAGTGCAAGGCGCGCACGCCATTCGATTCACTGACGTCCACCGCTTCGTCTGCCGTCACTTTATGCCTGGCAAAACGCAGCATTAGGGTGCCACCTGTTCAGGCTGGCTGTCATCGGCGGCTTGCTCTGTTTCACTGAGCTCGATGGCCTCGGCTTCTTCAAGGAATTCGGGGGCGAGGCTCAATGCCTCTTCTGACAAGGGCGCTTCCGGCAAGACGGCAATGAATTTGCAACGCAGTTCCATCAACAATGGGTCCACTTCCTGCACTTGCAAACCGATACGGGTGCCCGGCTTCATTTCCGGCAAACCGTACACCTTAGTCATGTAAGGTGGCGTATCCAAGCGCACTAAATTCTCACGCCAAACCGTGGCATGCACTTCTTGGCTGTTTTCTTGGATCAAATACTGCAAGCACCAAAACCGCTCCATGCGCTGTTGAAATTCGCTGTAGGCCTGATAGGCCAACTCAAAATGGCGCATGTGGCTGTTTAATGCATCGCTGTTAGGCGCGTAACTGGGCGGGGTGTTTTGCACCACGCTGATGATTTGCCGTTGATTGATTAAATCCACTGCGCGGCGCAAAGGTGAAGTGCTCCAGGCGTATTGCGCCACGCCTAAGCCTTGGTGCGGCTCGGCCTTGGTGGTCATGTAGACCTTGCCACCGGCTTGCGCGCGGTATAAACCCGGCACTTGATGGGCGGACAATAAAGCGCCCCATTGGTTATTGGCCTCTATCATCAACTCGGCGACCAGTTTATCCATGGGCGCGCCGCGTTGGCGACCAACGATGCTAACGATGCCATCGACCACGTAAAAGTTGTAGTCTATTTGTTGCGGCTTAGTCGGGTCGTACTTGCCCCTAGCCTTTTCCAAAGACTCGGCCAAGTTAAATAAATACACTAACTTAGACCAATACGGATGGCCGCTGTCTGCGCTTAACGTGGCTTCGTTAAAAAACGGCTGCAAGGCATCGTGGCGCAAGTTGTCGGCTATTTTAATGCGCTCCAATTTGCTGTCGCGTTGCACGATTTCGCCGGCCGCATTGACGTGCAGATACAACGACAACACCGGCTTAATCTCACCGGCATCCAAACTAAACGGCCGTATGGCCACTTCCGGCAACATGGTGATTTTATTGCCAGGTATGTAGACCGTGGACAAACGCTGCATGGCGGCTTGGTCTAAGGCGCTGCCAACGGCTATACCCAAAGCCGGCGCGGCAATGTGTATGCCCACGCGGGTGATGCCGTCATTCAAATAGGAAATGGAGAAAGCATCGTCTATTTCCGTCGTGCTGCTGTCGTCTATGCTGAAGGCTTCGGCCTCGGCCAAGCTCAAATCCGACCAACTTAAATCGCTCGTATCCAACACCGATGCGGCAGCAGAAAAATCCGTGCCGGAGGGGAAATGCTCTCTTAGGAAAGCGCCTAAATGGTAATCATGCGCGGATGGAATGGCGCCACAAGCTTGCAGCAATTTAATTTGACTAAGGTGGGATTCGTTGGCGGCCGTGTCTAGGGTTTTGTACTCAAATGAATTTTTATCGGGCTCGTACAGCAGGCTATCAAGCTTAAGCCTTAACTCTTCAGGCAGTTTATGGGCCTTGAGTTCCGTCACCAGGGCGGCCATTTTTTCGGCCAACAGACGTTTCTTTTCCAAGCCGGCCAATGCCGCTTTCAATATCTCGGCTGGCGCCGCTTTGTAGCGACCTTTGCCCTTGCGATTAAAGTAAATGGGGGCGCTGTGCAGCTTAAGCGCCACGGCAGCGGCTTCTATAGGGGTGGGCGTGCGGCCGTAATACTCGTCGGCAAATTCCGCAAAACCAAATTCGCCTCCGGCCTCGCCGCTAAAACTGAATTCGCTGCAGCATGCCCAAAGGAAATCCACGTCCAACTTAGCCGCCTCAGCTTGCGCGCTGTCCATAAAGCCGGCTAACGGCAGCTCAAAGCGCATCAAGACATGATTGGTTTTGACTTTGCTGCGTTTGCCGCTGGCCGACTCAATTTGCATGGAGCCTTGCGCTTCGGTCATGATGGACGCCACTTTAAAGCTGCCGTCCTCTTCAAAAAATACGTTCATGCTGGGCTTTCTATACGTGGCTTGCTGCCGATTTGGCTACATGGCCACCATTTTACCTTGGAATAGCAGAATCGGGATTAGCAGAATCGCTTTGATGCACGATAAAATAGCAGGCAATTAACTTAAGCCCTATCGCACGCCATGGACCAACGCATACCCGTCACCCTGCTCACCGGCTTTTTAGGCAGCGGCAAAACCACCTTACTCAATCATTTGCTCCACCACAGCGGCATGCGCGACACTGCCGTCATCATCAACGAATTGGGTGACACCGGCTTGGATCAAATTTTTGCTCAAAGTAATTTGGCTTTAAGCGTGGAAAGCGAGCACATCGCCGACAACACCGTGTTGTTAAGCTCAGGCTGTTTATGTTGCACCTTAAAAAACGAGTTGGCCGACACCCTGCGCGATTTGTTTTTCAAGCGTGCGCTGGCCGCCATACCGCAATTCAATCGATTGATCGTAGAAACCACCGGCCTGGCTGACCCAGGGCCTATCCTGGCCAACCTAATGAACGAGCCGGTGATTGAATCGGTGTACCGTTTGGACGCGGTGGTGGTGACTGTTGACAGCGTCTACGGCTTGCAGCAGTTGGCAGAAAACCAAGAAGCCCTTAAGCAAGCCGCGGTAGCCGATGTCTTGGTTTTGGGCAAAATCGATTTGGCTGACGCGCAAACCCTCGCCAGCTTAGAGGAAAAACTAAGCCAAATTAATCCCGGCGCTACCTTGCATCGCATTAGCCACGGTCAATTGGACCCGGCCTACGTGGTCGACGTGGGGCTGTTTGATGCAGACAAAAAACAGGCTCAGCCACAGCGCTGGTTGCGTAGCCCCAGCCCACGGCCAAACACGCTAGGCCAGTTGCCGCCAAAAGCCAATCACGATGGCATCATCAGCTTTACCGTGGTCTTGCCTAGCCCCATTAATTGGTCACAATTAAAACCGCATTTATTGAAGTTTTGCCAGACCTACGGCAAGCATTTATTACGACTCAAAGGCATCATCCATGCCGCCGACCAGGCAGCGCCACTGGCGATACATGCGGTGCATTTCACGCCCTACCCACCGACCTTATTGGAAGGCTGGAGCGAGCCAGAAAAGCTGTCCAGGGTGGTGATCATCGCCAAAGGCATCGATGAACTCGCCTTAAGAAAAGCCTTCATGACGTTCTAGGCAGCAAGCCTACTGATAGGCTTACAGATTGCTTAAACTTTTAACATGAGTCATGACACTGCGACCTAAGGCATGCAAGGCATAGCCGCCCTCTAGCACCGACACGATCCGATTCTGCGCGTGCCGCTTGGCCACCGTTTTAAGGGCCTCCGTTACCCACAGGTAATCGGCCTCACGCAAGGCCAAGCCACCCATGTCGTCTTCTCGGTGCGCATCAAAACCGGCCGACAACAAGAGCATTTGCGGGGCAAACTGCTCTAAGGCTGGCAGCCAATTCTCGCTTACCGCGGCCCTAAACGCCTCACCATCGCTGCCGGCGGGTAAAGGCACGTTAACGATGTGGGCGTTGCCGCTGTCGGCACCAGAATGCGGGTAAAAAGGGTGTTGGAAAGTGGAACAAAACAGCACGCGCCCGTCGTCTTGAAAAATGTCTTGCGTGCCATCGCCGTGATGCACGTCAAAATCCACAATGGCGACCCGTTCTAAACCGTATTGATCCAAGGCATGCGCCGCGCCCACGGCTACATTATTGAATATGCAAAAGCCCGATGCACCTTGGCGCTTAGCGTGATGACCGGGTGGGCGCACATTGCAAAAAGCATTATCCACTTGGCCGGCCATGAGCAAATCCACCGCCGCCACCACGGCACCGGCTGCGTATAAAGAGGCATCCAGCGTGTAGGCGTTCATCAAGGTGTCGCCATCCAAATCGACCAAACCGCTTTTTGGTGCTTTTTCAAACACCCAATTGATGTAATCCTCACTGTGCACCCTAGCCAATTGCGCGCGAGTGGCTTTCATTGCCTGCTGCTGATTTAGAAAATCAAACAAGCCGGAGGCAATCAACTGGTCTTTTACTGCATAAATGCGTGCCGGGCATTCCGGGTGATCCGGCCCCATGTCGTGTTTTAAAAACTCGTCGTGACTAATGTAAGCGGTGCGCATAATGCAATCAATTACAAGGTTTTATACACCAGCTTGATGCTGACATCGTCGGGATGGGCCACGGCATCAAAGCCCAGGCGCTTCATCAATTTCAACATATTGGCGTTATTTTTTAACACCTCCCCTTCTATGCGCGCCAAGCCTTTGTCTCTGGCTATATCCATGAGGGCCGTCATGAGCTTTTGTGCCAAGCCGGTCCCGTGCATGCTGTCGGCCACCACCAAGGAAAACTCGCAACTGTCGCCATCCGGGTTAATGGCATAGCGGGTGACGCCCAATTCAATTTCTTTATCGTCGACTGTCTTCGTGGCGATCAAAGCCATTTCGCGGCTGTAATCGATTTGCGTGAAACGCACCAACAAGGATTCACTTAATTGCTGCACGCTTTTCATGAAACGGAAATAGCGCGATTCTTCCGATAGGTTTTTCACAAAGTCTTGCACCAACCAGACGTCTTCTGGGCGTATGGGCCGTATCACCACATCGGTGCCGTCGGCTAACTGCCAATGGCTGAGCAAGTGAGTCGGGTACGGGTAGATGGCCATGTGCGCGTATCGATCGGCACTTGGTGGGCGCAGCCCAACCACGATACGGGCGTCGGCCGCCAAGGCGCCCTGTTCGTCGAGTATTAAGGGGTTGATGTCCATTTCCATGAGCATGGGCAACTCGCAGACCATTTCCGAGACACGCAGCAAAATGCTTTCTAAGGCATCGATGTTGACCGCCGGCATGTTGCGGAACGGGCCTAACATTTTCGCCACGTGCGTGCGCTCGATGAGATCTTTAACTAAGTAAGCATTCAAGGGTGGCAGGACCACCGAGCGGTCCGCGACAATTTCCACGGTTGTGCCACCGGCACCAAAAGTAATAATCGGACCAAACACCGGATCATTGGTGACGCCAACCATCAGTTCACGGCCATGCTCTTTCACCACCATGGGTTGAATGGAAATGCCATTGATGTGGGCCGTTGGCCGCAGGCGTTTCACGTTTTCTATGATTTCATGGTACGCCGCTCGCACCGCCGGCGCATTGGTCAAGTTCAATACCACCCCACCGACATCGGATTTGTGGGTGATGTCCGGCGAGTTGATTTTCATGGCCACCGGGAACCCCAATTGCTGAGCAATCAACAAGGCCTCATTGGGCGAACGGGCCACCATGGTCTGCGCTATGGGGATATGAAAGGCCGACAACAAGGCTTTGGATTCCATTTCGCCCAATACCTTGCGCTTCTCTTGCAGCGCGCCTTCTATGATCATACGGCCGCTTTCCACGTCCGGCTCTAGGTGGTGCGAGATAGGCCCAGGCATTTGCATGAGCAGGCGTTGGTTGTTATGGTAGGCCGATAGAAATGAAAACACGTCCACCGCCGATTCCGGGTTGCGGAAACTGGGTTTTCTGGCCGCATTGAAAGCCGAGCGCGAGGCCTGCACTTGCGCCTCCCCCATCCACGAACTGAGCAAGGGTTTTTTATACCGATCGCTCAGTTCTATCATCGCTTGCGCCACTTCCAATGGTTTGGTCATGGCTTGCGGGGTCAAGATGGCTAACACGCCATCGACATTCGGGTCTTCTAGGCAGGCTTTGACGGCGTCCTGGTATCGTTCTACTTGCGCATCGCCTATGATGTCCACCGGGTTGCCGTGTGACCACGTGCTGGGCAAGGCTTGATTGAGTTTAGCCATGGTGGCCTCACTCAATTGGGCCATGACCAAGCCTAAATCCAAGGCGTAATCGGTGGCCATCACGCCAGGGCCGCCACCATTGGTGACGATAGCCAAGCGGTTGCCAGTCGGATCAAAACCACACGACAAAGCTTTGGCAGCAGCAAACAATTGGCTGATGGTTTGCACCCTGACCACGCCGGCGCGGCGTATGGCGGCATCGAAAGCATCGTCGGCACCGACGATGGAAGCCGTGTGGGAAATGGCGGCTTTCGAGGCGGCGGCATGGCGCCCTACTTTAACCAAGATCACCGGCTTAATGCGTGCCGCTGCGCGTATGGAACTCATGAAGCTGCGCGCGTCGTGTATGCCCTCTATGTAGAGCAAGATGCTGTGGGTCAAGCTGTCGGAAATTAAGTAATCGAGTATTTCGCCAAAGTCTACGTCGGCCGACGCGCCCATGGACACCACGCTGGAAAAACCGACATCATTGGCACTGGCCCAATCCAAAATGGCCGTGCACAAGGCGCCGGACTGGGAGACAAAAGCAATGTTAGCGGCCATGGCACTACCGGAATTGAAGGTGGCATTCAGGCCTATGTCCGGTCGCATCACTCCTAGGCAGTTTGGCCCTATCAAACGCACGCCATACTGCTTGGCCAAAGCCAACACCTCGGCCTCAAGCGCTCGCCCTGCTTCACCGGTTTCGGCAAAGCCGGCACTGATGATGATTGCCGCCTTGACCTGATGTTGACCGCATTGCTCAATAATAGCCGGCACCGTGGCAGCCGGCGTGGCGATCACTGCCAAATCCACCGCTAGCTTAAGCTGACCCAGATTCGCAAAGGCCGGTGCACCTTGCACGCTTTGGTGTTTGGGATTGATTGGGTAAAGCCCACCTTTAAAGCCACTTTGCCGCATGTTGTGCATGACGATTTGCCCTATGGAATCGGGCTTGTCGCTGGCACCAAAAATGGCCACCGACTTAGGGGCAAACAAAGGCGTTAAATGATGCTGACTCATGGTGGCTGGGCTTAATTGAACTGAATTTATATGTTAGCGCATTGCGACTTATTAAAGTTTACGTTTAATCAAATGAACGTGAATTAGCCCTTGTTTTTGTAATAGGTGCCAAAAAATTCCATCATCATGAAGTCTTCCAAGCCGGCATTGTCTTCCGGCCGCGCCGATTGGATGACCACACGACCTAAGCGCTGCGATTCCCAATTAAAATCGCCCTGATAATGCTGGCGTATCAGGACTATCATTTTTCTCACCACCAGCAAGCGTATGTCTTGCCCCACGCCCGCCTCCACTTCAAAGGCTTCGCGTCTAGCGTTGCTGTAATCGCTGGTCCAGCCCCTAAAACTAAAGCCGGCATGGCGTGCACTTAAACTGGTGATCTCAAAAATGCCATTGGTGCCTACTTTTAAATTGTCTTTAATGCGTTGTTCGCGCACTTGCTCCGCACTGGGGCCTTGCTCCTTGGCCACGGCCTCGGCATTTTGTTTGGCGGCATCGTTCTCCATAGCCAATCGCTGTTGCCGCTTGGCGTTCACATAAGCCATCATGTCCACAGGCTGGTCTTTAGCGGGCATAACAGGTGCGCTGGGCGCTGGGCTGGGGGCAGCTTCCGGTAGATTAAAGTCGGACGGCTTACTGCTAGGCTTTTGTGTCATGACCTTAGGACGGCTGATGGGCTTGGGCTTTTTAGGTGGTGTTGGCAACGCAACCGGGGGTGGTGGGGCTTCAACCGGCGGCGGCGCCAAGCTTACTTGTATGGTGGTGGGGGCTAAAGCAGCGCTGTCTAAATCCAGTTGAGGCAAGGCCAAAAAGAGGATAAGACCATGCACCAACAAGGAAAATACAATGGCCAGCAGCGTATTACGCTCCACCTGGATGCGCAGCCATACCCTAGGCATCAACGCACGATTAAGCGGCGTTAGGTAAAAATCGCTTTGATCTGTGCGTGTGTTTGCCTGCATGCTGATTATTGGTAACCCATGTCTGCCCAGGTTTTTTCTAAGCGCTTAATGGAAATAGGAAACGGCGTCTTCAGTTCTTGCGCAAACAAGGACACACGCAGCTCTTCCAGCAACCAGCGGAAATGGGCCAAGTCCTCTGAGATGGGCAGGTGCGCTTGCTGCAATTGGCTTATTTTATCTTGCCACTTTTGCCAAAGCAAACCGACGCTGGCGGCATTTTTGCCGTCCCTATCCGGGTTGGCCGGTTGTTTTTCTATGCGTAAACGCAAGGCCTTGAGGTAGCGCGGCACATGCTGCAACTGCTCCCATGGGGTGCGGCTAAAGCAGCCCTTGTACAACAAGCAGGGCAGTTGTTGCTCGACATCGCGCTTTAAGCGATTGACGGTGCTTGGCATTTTGGCCATGGTCGCCGTGAGCAATTGGTATTCACTGGCAATTGTTTGCGCTTGGCGGGTTAAACCCTGACTGACTGCCGGCAAGCGCGTCCTAGCGCGGGCTTTTAAATGCATGAAATCGGCATTGCTGCGTGGCAAGTCATCGTCCGCAACAAAGGCGCGGTCAGCGATGGCCAACAACAAATCTTCCCGTAAATCGTCTACGCTGACCACGTTACGCAGCAACAAGGCGTATTGATTAAAATTGGGTAAGCTTTTCTCCAACTGCTTCATTTGCTCTTTCAGTTCAAAGCGCATCAAGCGGCACACGCCCTGCCTGTGGTTGCTGCTGGCCTCCAACTCGGTATCGAATAATTTAACCGCCACGCTGTCGCCGTTGTCTTCTAAGGCTGGGTAGCCGGTGACTTGCAAACCATCGCGCTCAAAGCTCAAGGTGGCCGGTAAATCGCCGAAATCCCATTGTTTTAGCCCGGTTTTTTCTAAGTCCTTGAGGTGATCCGCCGAACTGTTTCTAAAGGTCAGTTGCGCGGCCGAGCCCAATTGTTTCTTTAGCGCCTGCCAATCCCGACCCATGCCTAATTCGCGACCGGCATCGTCCACCACACTGAAATTCATCAGCAAGTGGTCCGGCAAAGGTTCGGTCCAATCCTCTACGGCGATTTTTAAGCTGGTGACACGCTGTATGTATTCGGCCAACAGGGGTTTGATGGGCATGGCGCCGGCAGTCGTGCTGACTAAAAACTGCGTGACAAACTCCGGCACCGGCACGCAGACCCGACGGTAGGTTTTAGGCAAGGCTTTGATTAAATGGGTCAGCTTTTCGCGCAGCATGCCCGGCACCAGCCAATCGGTTTGCGCGGGATTAAGTTGATTCAACAAGGCCAAGGGCACGGTGGCAGTGACGCCGTCTAGTATATGGCCAGGTTCAAAGCGGTATTTAAGTGGAATCTCCACCCCGTCTAAACGCATTTTTTCCGGGAACTGCACGGCAGTGATGGCATCCGCACCATGGCGCATCAAGTCTTCCCGACTTAAATAGAGCAGCCTAGGCTGGGCTTTCTCGGCTTGTTCACGCCAGGTTTCAAAGGTAGCGGCCTGATGAATGTCGGCCGGAATTTTGCTGTCGTAAAAGTCAAACAATTGCTGGTCATCGACCAACACGTCTTGCCGGCGCGCCTTGTGCTCCAACTCCTCGACTTCGGCGATCAAACGTTCGTTGGCACTAAAAAATGCCGCGCGGCTATCGAACTCACCATGCGCCAAGGCCTCGCGTATAAAAATCTCACGCGACTCTTTGCCGTTAATGGGGCCGTAATGCACCCGGCGTTTAGGGATAATGGTTAAGCCGTATAAGGCCACCCGTTCCCACGCGTGCACCATGCCCATTTTCCTTTCCCAGCGTGGATCGGCGTATTGGCTATCGGTTAAGCCCCTGGCCAAGGGTTCTATCCAATCCGGTTCAATTTTAGCCACACAGCGTGCATACAATTTGCTGGTATCAACCAACTCCGCCGCCATCACCCACTTCGGTTTGGCTTTCTTCAAGGCCGAGCCAGGAGCCAAATAAAATCGTATGCCACGGGCACCGGAATAGGCCTCGTTGTCACCGTCTTTAAAGCCTACATTGCCTAGCAAACCGGCCAATAAGGCACGATGAATTTGTTCGTAACTGGCGGCCTTGTCGTTGGCTTTAAATTCCATTTCGTCGGTAATTTGCTTGATTTGCCCGTGCAGCTCACGCCATTCTTTTAAACGTAAAAAAGACAAGAAATGGCTGTGGCACTGATTCAATAAGTCTTTATTGGATTTTTTGTTTTTTAAGGCGGTGTCAAAAAAATCCCACAGCTTCAAATAGCTCATGAAGTCTGAGCCTTCACCGGCAAACTTAGCGTGGGCATTATCGGCCGCTTCACGCTTGTCCATCGGGCGCTCGCGCGGGTCTTGTATGCTTAAGACACTGGCGATAATGAGGATTTCGTTTAAGCAAGACTCGCGTTTAGCCGCCAGTATCATGCGACCCACACGCGGGTCCAAGGGCAATTTTGCCAATTGCAAGCCTATGTCGGTAATCTGCCGCTGGCTGTCCACCGCACCCAACTCTTGCAACAGTTGGTAGCCATCGGTGATCAAGCGGCTGCTTGGCGCTTCTATGAATGGAAAGTCGTTTATGTCGCCTAAACGCAACGCAGCCATGCGCAGAATCACGCTGGCCAAGGAACTGCGCAGAATCTCCGGTTCGGTAAATTCCGCACGCCCCGCAAAATCCTGCTCGGAATAGAGGCGCACGCACACGCCATTGGAAACGCGACCGCAACGACCGGCCCGTTGTTTGGCGGCCGCTTGGCTGATTTTTTCGATTTGCAATTGCTCGACCTTGGCACGCGTGCTGTAGCGATTGACCCGGGCCAAGCCGGCGTCAATTACATACTTAATGCCGGGCACGGTGAGAGAAGTTTCTGCCACATTGGTGGCCAAAACGATGCGGCGACTGCTGTGGCTTTTGAAGATTTTTTGCTGGTCTTCTATGCTCAGACGGGCGAACAAGGGCAGCACTTCGATGTGTTTGAGCTTGGCCGAGCGACCTTGGTATTTACGCAAATGCTCGGCGGTATCGCGTATCTCGCGCTCGCCCGGTAAAAACACCAATATGTCGCCATCGCCTAAGCGCAATAAGTCGTCGGCGGCATCCAGTATGGCCTCTTCTATGGCTTCCTCCTCGTCGTCCTCTTCCAGCCAACGGGCTTCGGTTTGGGGTTTACGACTGATGCCCAGCAAGCTTGCGTCTTCTGCCTCAATGTCGCCTAGCTCGGCATCCTGCGCCTGCTTTTCCGCAAACGCGTCTTTAGCGCGAAAGCCGGATTTGCCTAGGGGGCGATAACGCACTTCCACTGGGTAGGTGCGGCCGGATACTTCTATCACCGGCGCGCCATTAAAATGCTTGGAAAAGCGATCGGCATCGATGGTGGCCGAGGTGACTATGACTTTTAAATCGGGGCGCTTGACCAGCAACTGCTTCAAATAACCCAAGAGAAAATCGATGTTCAGGCTGCGTTCGT
>SXGS01378138.1_pt1 | contig 18360 bp, 16 predicted proteins | sample 3174681 | NCBI WGS metagenome assembly SXGS01 (sample SAMN11356861, study PRJNA531348) | freshwater metagenome | isolation source: freshwater sample F1-80 | place: China: Fuxian Lake, Yuxi | collected 2017-12-25 | reverse complement strand
TTCCGCGAAATCGGCACGCAAGGCACGGCCAGTATTGCCGCCGTGGCGCCCGGTGTGTCAGAGGCATTGATTGCGACGGCGGCCGGACTGTTTGCGGCGATTCCCGCCGTCATCGCCTACAACTATTTTCTGACGCGCATCCGCCGCATGGTGTTCCACATGGATTCTGTAGTGGTCGAGTTGCTTGCGTTGCTTCCGGATAAAACGAAACCGGTTGCTTCGGTTTCTCCGGTTCATGTGGGAGTGAAGGGATGATGCTCGAGAACAGGCAGCGGCGGTTTTTGGCGGAGATCAACGTCATCCCTCTCGTCGATGTTGTGCTGGTGCTGCTGGTGATCTTCATGGTAACGGCCCCGATGCTCTATCGCGGGATGGACATCAAGCTGCCGACTTCCGCTTCAAATACGATCAAGCCGGAGATCCGGGCGGTGCTCGCGATCGAAAAAGATCAGCGCCTCTACCTCGATAAAGACCCGGTGAGTGTCGCGCAGTTGGAGCACAAGCTCCGCGTGCTCAAAGAGGAGCACAAGGATGTGTCGCTCTACCTGCGGGCTGATCGCGATGTGCCGTATGGCGTGGTCATTCAGGTCATGGATGGAGTCAAGAAAGCCGGCATCGAAAAACTCGGTATGGTGACCGATCCCGCCAGCCCTGAGCGTGTTGTCGATGCCGTGACATCAGCGCGCAAGAAATGAAGTTCTTCGCGGTAGTCTGCTCCACCGAAGTCGCCACTTCGGCTACGACGACTGGATACTGCGGTGTATTATGCAACATTCCCCGAAGCGACATCCCTCCTTCGCTAAGGCTACAGAGGGTTTATCCCACCTTCATATTCGGAGCGAGCTACAGAGTATCCGGCGAAGGAGCATAGAGGCAGACGTTCATGGCACAGGCCTCAGGATCGGCTGATTTCTGGTTGAGCGATGAGCGGCAGACGGAGTTGAGTCGCCGCTTGTGGTGTGCGGTGGCAATTTCCCTTGTTGTGCATGTGTGTGTGCTGGCGATGGTCTCGTGGATTCGTCTGCCCCAGCATGGTGAACAGCCTCTGGCGTCCATTGAGATTGCGCTTGCCACAATGCCAGCCCCGCCGGTGAATGTAGAGGAACCGCAAAAGAGCGAACCCAAAGCAGCGGAGGTTCCCGCGTCTGCTCCGCCTGCCAGACCTGCCCAACCTGCAAAAATGGCTTCGGTGCCTGCACCCGTGAAAGCGAGGTCCAATGACGTCATGGGCGATGTCATGAAGGGTATTTCACTGCCGGCCAATGCTCCAAAATTTGGGGACTTCAGCCCGACGGAAAAACCGAAGAAACAGCAAATCAAGTTGCCCGATGTTTCAGTCGCCACCGAAGCGAAGGAGTGGATCAAGAATTCGGCAGCCAAGCCGCAGCCGTCTCTCACGGAAGATTTGAATAAAGAGTTGGATGAGGAGTTCAAGAAGATCAAAAAGTTCGAGCTTCCGAAAGCGGCGCCTGCCGACATCGCGCCGAAGCCTGCGCCTCATGTCGAAGCGAAGTCGCCGAGTATCAAGGTTGTTGATACGACGCTCAAAGTTCCTGGAGTGGCGCCGGGGTCGAATGCATATCTGGGGCGTGTGCGGCAGCGAATCAGTAGTTTTTGGAATGCGCCGCCGGTTGATGCAGCCGGTCAGGGGTATGTGGTCATTGTGCAATTCAGACTGCATCGGAATGGATCGGTGACCGGGGTGGCGATCGAGCAATCGTCCGGCAATGAGTACTACGACTTGGCCGGGAAACGGGCGGTGCTCAGTGCGACTCCCTTGCCGATCTTTCCTCCGGAATTGACGGATGCGTATTTCGACGCCCATTTCACATTTACCGTTGGCGAATCACAGGGGTAAGACATGACATTTCGAATCGTCGTCTTCATCAGCTTGTGCCTGTCGGTCGGGCTCGCCTGGATTATCGAGTCCGGCGCGACGGACGTATTTTTAGAGGCGACCAGGCCGGACTTTCAGAAGATTCCGCTGGGAGTCGCAGGGATCGACAACAGCGGCGGTGCCGAATCGCCCGAAGGACGGATCAGGCTGGGGAACCGCATCGAAGAAGTGCTGAAGGCGGATGTGCGTCGGTCGCTGGTCTTTTCTCTTGTCGACTTGCCCAGCATCGGGATCAAGGTCGGCAACTTGGGAGCCGTACCGGACCCTGAGTTCAAGAAAGCCGCCGAGCAGGGCGTGTCCGTCATTGTGTGGGGCAAGGCTGGGATGACGAACGACGCCAAAGACCCCGATGCCAATATGGACGGCTATGTGTACGATGCCGGCAGTGATGAGATGGTTGGCGGCAAACGCTATGCAGGAGCCACGTCTGTCGTGCGGTTGATGGCGCATCGTTTTGCCGACGAACTGGTGTTTCGGTATACGGGAGAGCCGGGTATCGCCCGGACGAAAATCGCGTATGTGTCCGAGCAGGGTTCAGCCCGTGAATTGTTCGTGATGGACTACGACGGATACGATTCGCGTCAGCTGACGGCCGATGGATTTTTAAATCTCATGCCCAAATGGTCGCCGGACCGGCGGTTCATCGTGTTCACGGCCTATCGCAATCGGAATACACAAAACATCGACATGATCGAGTTGGCGACGGGAAAGCGCTGGACGCTCGTGTCGTTGAGCGGACTCAATATCACCCCGGCACTGTCGCCCGATGGGAACTTTCTGGTGTTTGCATCCAGCCACGAGGGAAACTCCGATCTCTACAGCTTGGACACGCGCACAAAGGCGATGCAGCGATTGACGGTGCATGCTGGCGGCGATCTCTCGCCTTCATGGTCTCCGTCCGGCCGAGAACTAGTCTTTACTTCGGACAGAAGCGGCGGGCCGCAGGTTTTTCTCATGAGTATGGATGGGACAAATGTGCGCCGGCTGACATTCGAAGGAAACTATAATGCGGCGCCGACCTGGTCGCCTCGCGGCAATTGGATTGCCTATGTCTGCCGAAGTCCGAAGAAAGAGTACAAGATCTGTTTGATCACTCCGGACGGCCAAAAGCGCGTACAACTGACGAGTGGGCCAGGCGTCGATGATTCTCCGTCCTGGTCTCCGGACGGACGGCATCTTGTCTTCAGCTCGACGGCCGGAGGGAAGAGCCAGATTTATATGATCAATGCCGACGGAAAAGATCTCGAACAGATCACGTTCACCGGAACGCACAACAGCGCGCCGACCTGGTCGCCTGCGTCGTAAAAGCCATGGGGGGGGGTCTTGCGCGACAGTGACTTTCTCTGTATGAAAGTGGGAGTAAATATTTAATTTAGGAGGGAGTGGGAATATGAAACGGTTGCAATCGATCATATGTGCGCCATTGATTCTCGGATCGATCCTGTTGGGTCTATCCGGTTGTTCGTCCAAGGCGGTCCAGTCCGGAGAAGATGTTCAATCCGCGCAGCAGGGAGCGGCCAAAGGCTCCAATGAGGGCGGAGTCAGCCAGAATATCCCTGACACCTCGTTTTCCGGACAGAATGGCTCGGGTGGATTGCGCGGATTGGATAAGAATCCGTCTGAAGAGCGACTCGGTGGGAATACGTTGACCGCCAAGGCTGATTCCGGCAGCGCCTCGCGCCAGATGGAAGAGCTTCGCGCTGAACAAATTGCCTCGGCGGCTGCTGGGTTGCGGGATGTCTTGTTTGCCTATGATAGTTTTGCCATTTCCGAAGAAGGCCGTCAGGTCTTGGCACGCAATGCGGAGTGGACCAGGTCGAATTCGGGCGTTCACTTGACAGTCGAGGGGCACTGCGATGAGCGAGGCACTTCGGCCTATAATCTGGTGCTGGGTGAGAAGCGCGCCAAGTCGGTTCGGAACTATCTGGTCGAACTTGGCGTGTCTCCCAAACAGCTGTCGGTCGTGTCGTACGGCAAAGAGCGGCCGGTCTGCACCGAGCATACGGAGTCGTGCTACTCACAGAATCGCCGTGGGCATATAGTCGTCAAAGCAGGGAAGTAGTCAGTCGGATCACGGTGGCGGCTTTCGAGGAGTGGTTATGCAACGACATACGCACGGTGGGGGCGGGATATGATTCTACGGGATCATATGAAGAAGAGGAGGTCACCGGCGCATGAAGCATGCTGAGGCCGTAGTCGTCGTTGCTGTGTTCGCTTTTCTATCCGGTTGTGTGGCTCAACAGTCCGATCTGAAACAAACCGAGCAAGTTCTGCAGCAGCGCATTAAGCAGCAGGAGGACCAGCTTTTACAGACACGAGCCAGGCAGAGCCAGGAGGTTTCCACCCTGCGTGATCAGGAATTGCCGCAGTTGCGGGGTGAATTGGAGAAGGCGTTGTATCTGACGCAGGATCTCCAGGCAAAACAGGAGGATCTCAAGCACCGGTTGGCGCAATCGGAACAGCAAACGAAGAAACTCGAACAATTGGCTGCGAAGATGGATGCCGACAACACGACGCGGTATGCTTGGGTTCAGAAAAGCCTGGATACCCAGGCTGCGAAGGTGGCGGCCAAACTTGATGAGCTGTCCCGGGCGATGGAACAGGCCATGGGAGGCCTGAAGAAAGATATCGCCGATGTCGTACAACGTACGAACGACACATTGGCGAAGCGTGTGGATGCCAGGCTGGAGGAACAGCAAAAGGAATTAACCAACAATCAGCAGCGACTCGATCAGATCTCACAGAAATTCGTGCAGTTCAATCAGGCCCTGACAGGATTCCGCGAAGCGCTCACCGGCTTCGACGATCGTGTGGGCCAAGGGGAGCGCACCGCGTCCGCGCATGCGGCCGAGGTCAACAAGAGTATTGCGTCCGTGGCTAAAACCCTCGAATCTGTCGGGCACAAGGTCACCGCGCGGCTCGATGATCAAGATCACCAGATCGAGTCTCTGACAAAGTCGGCCAGGCGCGCCAACCAAAAATTGGGCGTTCGTTCACAGGCAACGAAACCGGCGCAACGATCCGCCGTCGAGCCCGACGTCGGCGTGGAGCCGGCTGAGCATCTCTCAAGAGCCGCTGCGGTACCCTCCTCAGTCACAATCGCTGCGCCACAAGAGTCATCGGCAGCCGCACCCGCCCAGGGTCACGAGGATGCTGCGGATCGGGTGCGGTATGAGCAGGTTTTGGCGTTGTTTCGAGATGGAGATTTGGACGGCGCCCGCGGTGGATTCACCGCGTTCCTCTCGGAATATCCCAATTCCGATTTGGCGCCGAATGCCCGGTATTGGCAGGGCGAATCGTATTATGGCAAAAAAGATTTTGGGAAGGCCATTGATGCCTACGATCGGGTGGAACTCGATTATCCCCGTAGTGAGAAGGTGCCGTCCGCGATTCTGAAGAAAGGCTACGCCTACCTGGCTCTGAAGGATATGAAGCGGGCCTCCTCGGCATTCAAGCAGGTAGTGATCTTGTATCCGAGGAGTCCCGAAGCGGGAAAGGCGTCGGATAAGCTGACGCAGCTCAAAGATGTTTGGTAAGCCGTATGGAGGATCGTCGTATGCTGGTTGTGGTCGCATTCTGGGTGCTCGTTCCGATGGTGTTGTTGCCCGGTTGTGCCAAGCACGCCGATTTTCTTGAGGTGCGAGACCAGCTCTCCACGATTTCACGATCGCAGGAGCAGGACCATCAGCGGGTGGATGCGGTGCTACGACGATTGGAGTCGGTGGAGCGGGTCAAAGACGCAGATCCAGGACGGCAGCGCATTGATGAGGCCGTTGCACGCCTCAAAAAAATCGAGACGCGGTTGGCGAAGCTTGAAGATACGGCGGGACAGCCGGTCGCGAAGATCGATCCCGTATTTTCCGAGCCGCGTGCCCCTAAGTCGGCGAAGCCGGCTCAATCGGACGAACTGGGAACCGCCATCGCGACGGCACCGGGGATCACGCCCACATCGGCCTTCAATTTGGCGTATAACGATTATCTCAACGGTAAGTATGAACTCGCGGTGGCCGGTTTCCAGCATTTCGTCAAAGACTTTTCAGGCACGTCGCTGACCCCCAATGCGCAGTACTGGCTTGGTGAGTCGTATTACAACTTGAAGGATTATGGACGCGCCATTCAAACGTTCGAATTTTTGGTCGCAGAATACCCCGGCAATGAAAGAGTTCCCGCGTCCTTGTATAAGCTTGGCTTGGCGACAGCGGAAACCGGAGATCTGGTCAAATCGAGGAAGAGTCTGAAGCGTGTGCTCGAAGAATTTCCTGCATCCGACGAATCAAAACTGGCGAAAAATAAACTGGCAGAAATCAGATGATTGTTACGGCATCTTGCCGTCCCGCCTTTGTCCCCTGTCACCGTGTGTGAGGAGCCGTATACCGTGCTGACGACCGGCGGCACTGGGAAGATTCATATTTTGCCGGAGGAGGTTGTCAGCCGCATTGCCGCCGGCGAGGTCGTTGAGCGTCCCGCTGCGGTGGTCAAGGAACTTGTCGACAACAGTGTGGATGCCGCCGCCGGCTCGATCACCGTCGAGATCCAAGATGGAGGCCTGACGCTGATCCGCGTCACCGACGACGGTGAAGGGATGAGCGCTGTCGACGCGCCGCGTGCATTTGGACGGCACGCGACGAGCAAACTTCGGTCGGATCAGGATCTCTGGTCCATCCGCACGATGGGGTTTCGAGGGGAAGCGCTGCCGAGCATCGCTTCTGTGTCCCATGTGCGTGTCGCTACAGCCCTACGGTCTGTTGAAGCCGGTATCGAGTTTCGGGTGACGGGAGGGAGGCTCGGCAAGATCGTTGAGGCCCCTCCGGTAGCCGGGACCAGCATCGAAGTCACGGAGTTGTTTTATAATCAGCCGGCCCGCAAAAAGTTTCTCAAGTCGGTTCCCACAGAATTTTCCCATATCAGCCGCGTTGTGCAACAGGCGGCTCTTGCCTGGCCATCCGTTCATTTTCGATTGACGCATAACGGAACGGAGATTGTGAATTACCCGGCGGTGTCGTCGGAAAAAGATCGAGTGAGCCAGGTGTATCAGCGTGTGTTTCTCGACCATTGTTTCACGGTCCACGCGGCCCTGCCGACGGTTCGACTGAGCGGATACACGATCGATCCGCTGCATGCGAGAGCGTCACGCATGCCACAGGAACTATTTCTGAACCGGCGTCCTGTGCGTAATGCCGCTGTCTTGCATGCGGTTGCAGAGGGGTATGGGGCATTTCTTCCAAAAGGCCGCCATCCGCTTTTTGTGTTGTTCCTCGACGTCGACCCTGATCGTGTCGATGTGAACGTCCATCCTACCAAGCGAGAGGTTAGGTTTGCGGATGTCGAGATGATTCATCAGCTTGTCCGGCGGGCGATCAGGCAGGCGATGGGAACGGCGGAAGGAGTCTCGATCGAGTCGGGATCTTCGTCGGCGCGCGAATCATCTGGGAGCGAGCCCTCGTGGATTTCGGTCTCCGGCTTGTCCCAGGAGCAGGAGAAGCGGTTTGCTGCAGGGGCTCAGGGGACCTCGTTGTCCACCCTCACGGATCGGCCGATCGATGTCTCCTCCCGGCCAGGAGCACAGCTCGCATTTGTGAGTGAGACGGCGGAGCCGTATGTCAAGGTTCCCTCAGGAGAAGTGGTGGCGCTGGGACAGCTCAACCGGACATTTCTGGTCGTTCAGGTCGGAGGCGATTTGGCGGTGCTCGATCAACATACCGCTCATGAACGGATCCTGTTCGAACGGCTGTATCGCGCGTGGACCGCCAGAGGCATTCAATCTCAGCCGCTGCTTCTCCCGGCCTCGATCGAGTTGTCGCCCCCCCATGCTGCGTTGCTCCGTCGCTATCACGGCGAGATCGAGAAGTTGGGGTTGGGACTTGAGCCGTTCGGGACGTCGGCGGTGTTGATTCGAGCGGTGCCGATGGGGCTCGGCAAGCTCGACCCAGAAGCATTTTTGCAAGATTTGCTCGATGATTTGGCCCAATGGGACCATGCGTCTACGGTGGAGACAAAAGCCCGTCCGGTCCTGGCATCTCTGGCGTGCCATGGCGCCGTCAGGGCCGGACGCCCGATGGAGTTGCCGGAGATCAAGGCGCTGGTTGAGGACTGGAGAACAGAAGGCGAGATCACGACCTGTCCCCATGGCCGGCGCACGGTGTTTCGGCTCGGTACGGACGACTTGGAGAAAATGTTTGGGCGGGCCGGGTGGTAGAAGGGTATGGTCACGGTTACCGCTGGAAGATTGTTGCAGCAAAACATGCCGAAGTTATCTGACCCTGTGCGCCAACGCCGTCCGCTTGTCGTATTGCTCGGTCCCACTGCCGTAGGCAAGAGCCGTCTCGGCGTACAGGTGGCACAACACCTTGGCACGGAAGTGCTCACGGCCGATTCCAGGCAAGTGTATCGCGGCATGGATATCGGAACGGACAAGCCTACGGCAGACGAGCGCCAAGGCATTCCGCACCGGCTCATCGATTTGGCCGATCCGGATGAGACCTTCAACACGGGATGGTATCGGCGGGCGGCGCTTGTGGAAATCGACCGATTGTATGCGGAGAGCCGATTGCCCTTCGTGGTCGGGGGAACAGGGTTGTACATTCGAACATTGGTGCGGGGATTATGTCCGGCTCCTCCGGCTGACCCGTATGTGAGAGCAGAATTGATGCAGATGAGCCAAGAACAGGGACGGGACCGCCTCCATGCGGAGCTGGCCCTGGTTGATCCTGTGACGGCGGCACGGCTGCATCCCAACGATGAAGCCAAGGTCATACGAGCGTTGGAAGTGTATCGGTTGTCGGGACAGCCGATATCGGCTGTGCAGCGGGAGCATGGATTTCAGGAGGCCCCCTTCTCCACACTTCTGATCGGGTTGCAGCGCTCGAAAGAAGAATTGTACCGGCGGATCGAAGAACGAATCGATTGGCAGTTGGTTCATGGAATGGTACAAGAGACTCGCGCGCTGCTTGCTCGTGGGTACCGGCGGGATGGCGGCGCGATGACAGGATTGGGATATCGGCATGTGGCGGCTCATGTGTCGGGAGAATACGATTATGCCGAGATGGTCCGGTTGTTCAAACGGGACACCCGGCGATTTGCGAAGCGGCAGATGACATGGTTCAGAAAGGAGCCTGGGGTCCGTTGGATTTCGGTGGAACGCGATGAGCCGCTTGAGTGCATCGTTCGGAGTATCGTCTTGCTGATCGAACAATTTCTTGGAACATTGGATTCTGGTGTGATGCAGACAATCACGATGGGAAAAGGACAGGGATGAAGGGGAAGCAGATGCGCGGACAGGCGGCAGTCGGAGTGATCGGGGGAAGCGGGCTCTATGAGATGGAGGGGCTCCAATCGGTTCGAGAAATTCGTGTTCGCACGCCGTTCGGGTCTCCGTCCGATGCCGTTATTGTGGGCGTGATCGGAGGTGTGCGGGTGGCGTTTCTCTCCCGGCATGGGCGCGGCCACCGGCTGAATCCCGGCGAGATCAACTATCGCGCCAACATTTATGCGCTCAAGTCGTTGGGCGTATCTCGTGTGATTTCCGTGAGCGCAGTGGGGAGCATGAAAGAGTCGATCAAGCCGGGCGATGTGGTGTGTCCCGATCAGTTCATCGATCTTACGAAGCGGCGCGCATCCACGTTCTTCGAAGGCGGGATGGTGGCACATGTGGCCTTCGGTGAACCGGTCTGCGCCGGCCTGGTGGAAACACTCGCCTCGTCCGGCCAACGGCTGGGGGCGACGCTCCATCGAGGCGGCGCCTATCTGTGCATCGAAGGCCCGCAGTTTTCAACGAAAGGGGAATCGAAACTCTACCGGCAGTGGGGCGTTGATGTCATCGGCATGACCAATATGCCGGAGGCGAAGTTGGCGCGTGAAGCGGAGCTCTGCTATGCGACGATGGCGCTGGCGACGGATTACGATTGCTGGCATGAGACGGAAGAGGCGGTCACAGTCGAGGCCATCCTGGATACGCTCCATCGAAACGTGGCGCTGGCCAAGCGGATTCTGCAAGCCGTGCTGCCATTAGTTGCGGATATGCAGGACTGCGTCTGCCATCAGGCGTTGACCCATGCGGTAATCACGGATCGGAAACAGGTGCCTGCCGTCGCCAAACGGAAGCTTGCATTGTTGACTCGCCGGGTGTGGGCATCGATGAAAGGAGCGCGCTGATCATGGGGAAGTTATTGGTGGTGGGGTCGGTGGCTCTCGATACGGTGAAAACTCCGTTCGGGGAAAGCACCGAGGTGCTTGGCGGGTCGGCGACGTATTTCTCGACGGCGGCCAGTTTTTTCACGTCCGTGGCGCTCATCGCCGTCGTCGGAGAGGACTTCCCGCAGCAGCATATCGCGTTTTTGAAAAGCCGCGGTATCGATGTGACAGGCTTGGAGCGGCGTCCTGGCGCGACCTTCCGCTGGAAAGGCGAGTATACGCATCAGCTGAACGAGGCCCACACGCTGGACACCAAACTCAATGTCTTTGAAACCTTTCGGCCTAAAATTCCGGACGCCTACCGGTCTCCGGATGTGTTGTTTTTGGGGAATATCGATCCTGAACTTCAACTCGATGTGCTTCAGAAAGTCGAATGTCCGTCGCTGGTAGCCTGCGATACGATGAATTTCTGGATCAATGGCAAGCGCGAGGCGCTCTGGAAGGTGCTCGAGCAGGTCGATGTGCTTATCATCAACGACGGCGAGGCGCGTGCCCTGGGACAAGATTCAAACTTGGTCAAAGTAGCGAAGCAGGTGCTGTCCCGCGGGCCCAAGCATCTCATCATCAAGCGCGGCGAATACGGAGTACTCATGTTCAACGGGAATCACGTGTTCGGCGCGCCGGCTTTCCCTCTTGAGGATGTGCGCGATCCCACAGGCGCCGGCGATACCTTTGCCGGCGGGTTCTTGGGCTATTTAGCGGCAACGGGGAACCGGTCTCTCGACGCAATGAAGCAGGCCATTATCTTCGGAAGCGTCATGGCGTCATTTACCGTAGAATCCTTTAGTCTTGACCGATTGCGAATCCTGGATTACAAAGAAGTTCACGCTCGGTTCCGGGAGTTCAAACGGCTGACGCATTTCGAGGATATTCAGTGACATCGATGACGTGGATAAAAGGGGTGAGTCTTGCGTGTGCCGCGCGCACGGCACGGCGGTGCTGCGTGGTGGCTTGTATCGGGGCGGCGAATTTGCTTGCGGGCTGTGCGACCAGCGAGGAGATGGTCACGAAGTCAGAAGGCTATTATCAGGAAGGCGTGGCCAGTCTTTCGGGGGACCGCCAAAAGGCATTCGTCTCATTCCAAAAATCCGTTCAGCTGAATCCCAACAATAAGAATTCGCGATATGCCCTAGGACATGTGTATGCGCTGCAGGGTAAATTATCGCGGGCTAAAGAGGAGTTTCGCGCGGCGATCCATATCGATGAGGATTATTCAGAAGCCCATACCTATCTCGGCCAAGTTCTCGCCAACCAGAATCGTTGGGATGAGGCGATCAAGTCCTATCGCAAGGCGTTGACGAATCCGCTCTATTCGACGCCGGATCTGGCCCGGTTTCATCTGGGCCGTGCGTTGGCGCACCAGGGCGATCTTCAGGGCTCGATGGAAGCGCTCGAAGATGCCATCACCGTAAGTCCTTCGAACGTTCCGCCTGCGATGATTCATTTGGAGTTGGGCCGGGTGTACTACAAATTGGGATATACGGAGAGGGCGCGTGAAGCGCTGAAAAAGGTGACGACGGTTGATAAGGGCGGGGAATATGCGGCGGCCGCCACGGAATTATTGGCTCGACTGAAGTAGCAGGGGGACTATGGAGTCGGTTGGCGAGTTTTTCAGGCAAGTCCGGGAGACCAAGGGACTGACGGTCGATGAGGTGTCGTCGAAGACACGGATTCGGTCCGACTTCGTCAAGGCGCTCGAGGACGGCAATTTTTCAAAACTGCCCGATCAGGTGTTTGCCCGTGGGTTCGTCCGTTCGTACGCGCGTTCGCTTGGATTGGATGAGGACGATGCGATCCAGCGGTTTGCCAAGTCGGCCGGTACCTTTTATGAAAAGCAGGATGAACGGGAACGGCTCAAAGTCCGTCAGGTCGAAGAGGAACGCAAGCGCCAGTCCAATCGAAAAGCGGTAGCCGTTGCGATCGGCATTGCCGTGCTGACATTGATTTTCCTTTTGAGTCGGGAACAGTCGACGGCGCTGAAGCGGGCGGAGCCGGAGCCGGCTTCTCCCAAACAGAGCACACAGACGGTCAAGGATGTGCCTGTTGCAGCCGCGACGAAGGAGCCTGAACCAGCTGCCGAATTGACGAAGCCGAACGCGGCAGTTGCAGCGGCACCGACTTCAGTGCCGGATGCTCGCCAGCCTGAGCCAACCCCGCCACCGATTGCCGCTTCGAAACCGGAGGCTGAAACCATATCAGCGGTTTCAGTTGGAACGGACGGTCCGTTGAGTGGAATTTCGCTGGAAGTGGCCGGCGCTATGGCGGATACCCAGCTGGTGTTGGATTTGGAGGCGACCGAATTGAGCTGGGTTGTCGTGCAAATCGACAACGGGAGCCCACAAGAGTCGCTGCTTCGTCCTGGTGAGAAAGCCCAATGGAAGGGGCGAGACCAGTTTGTCTTGACGCTCGGTAATGCCGGCGGGGTCAAAGCTGAATTAAATGGAAAGCCGCAGAAGCCATTCGGTCCCAGTGGAAAAATCGCGCGGGAAATTCTCCTTAAACGGTAACGTCGTTCATTGTACCAGGAGTTCGTGTTTCTCTCGTTCCTCCCGATTACCCTAAGCCTTCTAAAAATGGATTGAGAAAGGGCGGAGGATGATTTCTTGACAGGAATTAAAAGGCGTTGGTATAGTCTGTCTGTTTGCCTGATTTTTACGAGACGAGTCATTCAGCCAGCGGCATTATGCCGAAGTCATGTGCGGTGGGTTCAACATAAAGGAGGATAAGTGATGGGGTATTTGTCTAAGTTTGTGGGCGTCAGTGCAGCGCTGATGCTGTTGTCGGTCTCAATCGTCGGAGCGGAAGAAAGAGATCCGGTCAAGCCGCGCGTTCCGGCGGAACAGATGGCCGACGCAAAAGCCACGAAGAATCCGGCCGAGGCGACCCCGGAGAGTATCGCCAAGGGAAAGGCGTTGTACGAGGGCAAAGGCACCTGCTTTAATTGCCATGGCAAGGAAGGCAAGGGCAATGGTCCTGCAGGCGCCATGCTGAATCCGAGCCCGCGTGATTTCAGCAACTGCAAGTTCCACAAGAAGCGGAAAGACGGCGAGCTGATGTGGGTCATCAAGAACGGCAGCCCGGGCACCGGTATGGTGTCCTTGATTCCGGCTGCGGTGACGGAAGAAGAAGCCTGGCACATCATCAACTACGAGCGGAGCTTCTGCAAGGGCGAGTAATCGGTTCCAGCCCTGTGGCTGTAAAGGAGGGTGGGGAGGCAACTCCCCACCCTCCTTTAAATTTATCAGCCTTTCCCCAGGGCAAGTGCTCGTTTTGCAGGGGGAGGTTGGGGGCTGGTCCTGTGTCGTGCATTGCGAGAGCTGTGGTTCGATTCTCGATGTGCGAACCGTTATGAATGGCGCGGATCAGGGTGTTTCAGAAGCAGTGATGGCGGCGGGTTTGGAGAGCACAAGGGATGCAGCGTTGCTCTCTGGTTTCAGGAGGGGAACCGTTTGAGGATGTTGATCTGAGTGAAACTGTGTTTTTGCCGCCCAGGCGACTTTTTGGCGGACATAGCCGGTCGTTTCGCCGAGTGTGACCATGCCGTCGCGATTGGTATCTGCATCTCCTCGCAGTCCCTTCAAGAGATAGTAGGTAAACAGGCCATGGCGGTGCTGGTCGTCTTCTACCCCCTTCGTGAAGTCGTTGCCTCCGATCAGCCCAACTACATTTCCGCCCCCCAGTTCCCAGCGGGGTGACAGGGTCTTTCCCTTGGCATCCCCGCGAAGCCTGGATACCATGCCGTCGAACAAGAAAATAGCCTGTTTTGCCTTGAGCCTGGCGAGGGCCGACTGGATATCTCTCAGCGGATAGAGCCGTGCCGTTGCGGCGAGGTTTCCGTCGTAGGGAGCCAAGAGCACGTCGCCGGTTGGAGTAACCAACGCTTGTCCGGAAAAATAGACGATCACGACAGCGTTCTCGGCCATATGAAGCGGGAGCCAGTCAAACAACACATCGTCGATGTCGGTATGGAGCGCCTTCGAGTTTTGCAGCAGTTTGACATTGGAAGGGGGCAGGCCGCCGAGCGACTGGAAATAGTTGGCGACAGTCTCCGCATCCATCGCCGCATAGCGGCGAGGCGTGAGCTTGGGATCACGGTAGGCGCCGACTCCGATCGAGACTAGGTAGGTATGGGGTTGCTGAAAGCCTGATCTTCGGGTGGGTATCTGGTCCACATCGTCTGCTCCGGCTCCTGCCGGCTGAATCGTGAGTGACAGCGTTTGGGGCGGCGCTGCGGCCCCTCCCGATTCGGTCACAGCCACGCGAATCTCGGCCTGTTGCGGCCTGGTTGTCGGGGGCAGGGTCGCGATGAACTCCAGGGATTTTGTTTGCCCCGGTTGCAGCGGCGGGATCGACAAGGTCGTCGCGGGGAATTGCACGATGATCGACGGTGTGCCAGTCAGTGTGGCTGAGGCATTCTGAATCGGATTCATGCCGGTGTTGACGATGTCCACTCGCACGCGCACATGCTCGCCGCTTTCCAAAATCAAGTTGCCGTTCTCGTCGAGCAACAGGGCTTTGAACTGAAGTTTCGACGTCGAGAGCACTCCCATCGGTAAGGAAGAGGAGCCCTTGGATGAAAGGACCGGTGGATCGGGTGGGGAAGCCTGCGCTACTGGAGAAGATGGTGGCGCTCCTCCGAGTGCGACTCTCGCGTCCAGGAAGGTTTTCGACGCGAACTCGATGACCGTATCCCGAATGAATGGATCGATGATGTAATCGCAATTTTTGGCGAGTTGTTCGAGCCGCAGCCGCTCCCGACGGGAGACTTTGATTTCGGTTTCCCGCAATAAGGCGCCGGTCTTGTCATAGACCCGCGCCATCGCGTTCATCTGCAAGGTGGCGGGAGCCCGGTCATACAGCGCATCTTTGTTGAGATCGAACGACCAGTCGAGAAAATCGATTTTCACCACATGATCCGGGGTCGCGGTCTTGTTTGGCGTGTCTTCATAGATCACCGTTTGGAAAGTTCGATGGGCTCCTTCGAGCAACGCCTCCTCGACTTGGCGGCCGAACGGGATTTCTTCAGGCTGTCCGCATGAATCGGTGTAGCGAAGCGACTGCTCCTTGATCGAGGGAGGCAACACCAGTTGTACCGCAGAGGGCAGCGGGTCTCCCATCGGGGGAAATTGGAGGTGGCTGGTGCATCCGGCGATCATGAGCACGGCGTATCCGATGAGGGATAAGCAGGCGGCATGCCGGATTCGACCGGCTGATTTTTTTCCGGAGAGGATCAATGCTGGGCCTATGGGGAAACTCTTGAGCGTATGGCCGTCACCGTACTGGAAATATCGGGTGAAAGCAACCGGAGCGTGCCTGGCACGGCTGGTGATTCAGGCGTTGGCGAGGACTTTTCCTCTTTGAAGCCCAAGGAAGGGTTAGTGTAAGATATACCGATCGAGTAGGCGATCGTTTGCCGCGAGTGCGGACTGATCTCGATGATGGTACGATCTCGTTGGAGCGGGGCCGGCTGTTGCCGGTGCCGTCTGTTTTCGGAGGAAGTAAGACCAACCTTCTGGAGGAACCCAGTTATGGGCAATCGGATGCAGCACATGGGCACATGGTCAATCGGTGGCGGGTTGTTGTTGGCGCTCTGCGCTTTCGCCGGTCTTGAAGGCGGGACGTCGGCTTCAGCCGCAGGAGTCCCTCCGGCCTTTGCCCAAGGCTTTTCAGATATCGTCAAGAAAACGACTCCGGCTGTTGTGAATATTGCGGTGACCGGTGGAGGAGAGGGAGGGCGCCGTCGCGGGGGACTTCCTCCAGGCCCCTTCGGCAAGCCTCCGGGTGAAGAACCGGGTGGAGAGGACGCGCCGACTCCGCCGCCGATGCCTCATGGTCCGCCTTCGCCGCACGGCCGTCCGGAGCAGAGCGCGGGGTCCGGTGTCGTGTTCGATTCGAACGGCTTTATCGTGACCAACAATCACGTCGTGGAAGGGGCAACCCAGATTACGGTCACGTTGAACGATCGGCGCGAGTTTTCCGCCAAGATCATCGGCACCGATCCTAAGACTGATTTGGCCGTGATCAAGATCGAGGCCAAAAATCTGCCGTCGCTGAAGTGGGCTGAGTACGAGAAGTTGCAAGTGGGCGATCTGGTGCTGGCCGTCGGCAGCCCATTCGGGCTGAGCTCGACCGTGACGCTCGGCATTATCAGCGCGCTGGGGCGCGGGAATGTTGGTATCGCAGACTATGAGGATTTCCTCCAGACCGATGCCGCCATCAATCCAGGAAATTCAGGCGGGGCGCTCGTCAACATGAACGGCGATCTCATCGGCATCAATACGGCCATCTTTTCGAGGACGGGAGGGTCCGAAGGAGTGGGATTTGCCATTCCCAGCAGCATCGCTCTCGATATCGTCGATAGTCTGCAGCGGACGGGTAAGGTGGTGCGCGGATGGATGGGCGTCGCCATTCAGGAGATTACTCCGGCGTTGGCCAAGTCATTCAAGTTGCCGGAAGATCGGAAGGGCGTCTTAATCAGCGACGTCAATGAAAACGGGCCGTCCCATGCCGCCGGGGTCAAGCGGGGCGATGTGGTGGTAGCGTTCAACGGCAAAGAGATTCTCAGTGTCAGCCAGCTTCGCAACCTTGTGGCCCGGACGATCGTCGGCAAAGAGGCGCAGGTGAAAGTGCTGCGCGACGGCAAGGAACAGATGATCGCGGTGAAGGTCGCTGAACGGCCCTCGGATGAGCTGTTGGCGAAGAAAGAGCCTGCACCGCCCAAAGAGCAGGGCGAAACGATCAAGCCGCCGGACAACGTCTTGGCGTCGCTCCGCGTGCAAGCCCTGGACAATGCGGTGATGAGTCAGCTGAATATTCCCGCCAAAACCACCGGAGTCGTCATCGCCTCGGTGGAGCCGGGCGGACAGGCGGAAGCGGCCGGATTGCAGCGCGGCGATGTGATTCAAGAAGTGAATCGCGAGCCGGTCAAAACGATGGACGACTATCAGAAGGCCGTCAGCAAGATCAAGAAAGAGGATTTGGCGGTGCTGTTGGTCAATCGGCAGGGCAACAGTTTGTTCGTCGCAGTCAATCCGAAATAGGAGGGCGGCGCATTGCTTGCGTCTCGGTCGCGCGGGCTAGTTTTTCAGATGTCAGACCGGCGGATTGTATCTTGTGAGGGCCTGTGCTGAATAAGGTTACTCAGTGGCTACAAGATTCGGTGTTCAAGCCACTGGAAGACAAAAAGATGCCGGTTATGGAACACCTGGTGGAATTCCAGGTGCGGCTGACCCGTGCGGTGATCATCACGGCGGTTGTGTTTGTGGGGACCTTTTTCTATGCCGATGCCTTGGTCAAATGGCTCCGCGTGCCCTTGCAGAACATGTTCGTTCCCAGCACGTTATCCTGGGAGCCAACCGATCTGCCGACCGTGCCGTTCGTCTTTCTCGCGCCGGCCGAGGCGTTGTGGCAGAACGTCAAGGTTGCGGGATTGTTCGCCGTCGTCCTGGCGGCTCCTTACATCCTGCATGAGGTCTGGCGGTTCGTCGTGCCAGGATTGCATGCCCAGGAGCGGCGGTTTGTAGGGCCGTTTGTTTTTGTGAGTGGGGCGGCGTTTTACACGGGGGCGGCATTTTCGTTTTTCTTCGTGCTCCCGTTTGCATTGAATTTTCTGATTTCATACGGAGTGAATGCCGGATTTGTCCCGCAAATCTCGATTGCGCAATACGTCGGGTTTTCCCTGTGGTTCTTGCTGGTGTTCGGACTGATTTTCGAAGTGCCGCTGGCGCTGACGCTCATGGCCAAGCTGGGGTGGGTCGATGCGCCGTTTTTGATCCGGTACTGGAAATGGGCGTTACTGGGGTCGTTCATCATCGCCGCGATTCTCACGCCGACTCCCGATCCGTTCAATCAGTGCCTGATGGCCGGCCCGATGTTTCTGCTCTACTGGGTCGGCATTTTCGGCGCCAAGTGTTTTGGTAAAAAAAAGCCGGTTGAATCCGGGCAGGCCGGCGTTTCGCCGGTTGCCATGGCGGTTGCGGGAGCCGGTGCAGCGGGCGTGCCGGCGCCGAAGTCTTCGGGCGAGGACTATGTCGGAGTGCCAGGAGGACGAGGTCGTTAGCGATTGAGGCTCCGTAGTGCCTCTGTTGGAAGGGAATGTCATGGCGCGTGAACTCAATGTGATCAGCAACGGAGGCAGTGACGTCTGCACCTACATGTGGGCCTGCGCCATTTGTGACGAGAACGAGCGATGCCAGAAAGACAAGGAAGGGCATAGCCGCTGGCTTGTCATGAAACGGATGGAACGGATCGAGCACACCGTGCTCGTGATGAGC
>SXGS01378089.1_pt1 | contig 18360 bp, 15 predicted proteins | sample 3174681 | NCBI WGS metagenome assembly SXGS01 (sample SAMN11356861, study PRJNA531348) | freshwater metagenome | isolation source: freshwater sample F1-80 | place: China: Fuxian Lake, Yuxi | collected 2017-12-25 | reverse complement strand
GTGACCGGACTGCTCCGCATCTGGCTTCCCTGCTGCACAACGCGACCGTACTTCTTCGCGGCGGCGATGATCAGCGGACCCTCGTGGAAGACATGCGAGATCGGTTTCTCGATGTAGACATCCTTGCCCGCCTGCATGGCTCGCAGCGCGATCGGTGCCGCCCCTCAGTCCGAACTTCAAATCAAGAAAGGTTGTCATTGCCATCCGATGATGTGCTTTACGCTGGACAAAAGACGTTGTCCTGCGCTATGTACTGGATCGCGAAAAACTCGCCGGACCGAGGATTCTGGCAGTTGCCGGGTGCGTGAATTGACTCGTTGACTGCGGCGAGTTTTCAACGGTAGGAGGAACCGAGACGGCGCGAAGTGTTGGTGCAATTATCAAGACGTTCTCGCTTCATGCGAGCTGGCCAGGAGTTCTTAACAGACGGCGGTTAGCCAACGCGAAGTCACGTGGAAGATGTCCTAATTCGGCACGACAAAACTCATGTGCATTTCAGCATGACGAAGATTGAAGGCGTCCCATTCTGCATTGGACAACTTGCCGAATGCAGGGTGCAGCGCGCGACTAGTTTCTCTCTGTTGACGATTGATAGCAGCCCTTAACGACGCGAGTCCTTCGTCGACCGTTATCTCGTCAGGAATGAACTGCGCGACACTCTTGAACCCGGCTGGGATGGGCTTTGAAAGAAACTTGTTCTTCATCAGCAGACTCATCAGCCAGCGAGCCGGGGCGGGGAGCATGAATCCTGTGCCGTCGATCGACGAGTCGATCGACATCGCCAAATGCTTGAGGATTTGTCCGAAGGACCAGTTCCCCAGCGTGCGGATTTCAGTCGCGGCAAGCTTCTCCGCATCACTCAAGAGTTCATGCAACGAAGCATACCCAACGGCTCGTCGGTTTTGCACTTTCTTCGTGTTCACAGTCATCGTTAGGTTCTCTTTCGTTATTGCAATTTTTGCATGATTAAGTGGCTGTTGATGTCGATGTAATGTTGTCAGTCAAATTCAGTCGTCGATTTGAAAGCGACGGTTCAGGAGATCTCTGATCGCAGTTGTTGGCGCGGCTGCGCAGGCCGACTCGCGGTATCGGTTCGCCACATCGGAGTTTCCGCAGCGACGATGCAAGTCGGCCAACACAGCCGACCAGAGATGCGAGCCGACCAGCCATGTTGGCGGCTCAAAGCCGTGGAGAATCTCCAACCCAGCAGCCGGGCCGTGAAGTTCGGCAATCGCAACTGCACGGTTCAGTTTATGGATGGGAGAGGGAGCAATTTGTTCCAGCATCGAGTAACACTCCACGACAACACACCAGCGAGTTTCCCGAAATGACGGAGCAAGACAATGCTCCGCTGCGATCCCAGCCTCGGCGTGATAACGGCTGAAGCAATCGCCCCGCGCCGATTTGGACAGCCACTCCAATCCCACTCGAATTCTACATTGATCCCACAAGCTGCGATCTTGTTCCTCCAACAGTAGTAATGCCCCTGTTTCGTCCTGACGGGAAGTCAATCTAGCTGCATGCAATTGCATAAGCGCTAACAAGGCACAGGTTTCTGGCGTGCAGCCTACAGGATGCTCGGCCAGGATCGTTCCCAGGCGAATGGCTTCATCGCACAGTTCACGGCGGATCACCGTCTCAGGTTGTGATGACAGATAGCCTTCGGTGAATAACAGGTAGAGCGTCTTGTGAATCGCGGGCAGCTTGGATTCGCGGATCGTCTCCATGAAGTCGTCGGGAAACGGCGAAAGTTCGCGGAGGCGGTTACGCGCGCGACTGAATCGTTTGTAGATGTTCGCTTCGCTGGTAAACAGTCGGAGTGCAATCTCGTGAACGTCGAATCCGCACAAGGTCTTCAAAGCAAACACCACTTGCGACTCCACGGGAATCGACTCGTCGCAGCAGAGAAACAGCATCCGCAAGAGGTCCGCGTCGCCAGAACCAGATGGCAACGTGACCTCTCCGTTCGTCCCGCTGAGTAGTTCTCGTTCGATTCCTGCCTGGTGGACAACGCGGTGTTCGATTGTGGCGCGACGCAACGTTCCCAGTAGATTGTTGTGAGCGACTCGATAGAGCCAAGCGGGCGGATTCTCCGGCAGCCCCGTCGTTGTCCAACGCTCGAATGCTGTCATCAGCGCGGATTGAACAGCGTCTTCGACAGACTCAATGTGCTGAACTCCCACGTTGCGAGTAAGCGTGGCCACCAGGCGGCCGTACTCGTGCCGAAAAAAGTGCTCGACCAGTTCGGGAGTGCTCACGAAGTATGGATCTCCCGCACCTCAACGCTCGATCCCGGCATCACGACACCGGGGCATTCGCGAGCGACTTCGATGGCCTGTTCAAGACTGTCCGCAGTGACGATCATGAAACCCCCTGCTACCTCTTTCAGCTCGACGAAAGGCCCATCCGATTCTCCCTGAGAGGTTACGACCTTTCCGCCGCCGAGCTTCCCTCCCATATCGAGGACATTGTCGCGAAACTTCTCTCGCCAAGCATGAAAGTGAACGTACATTTCTTGCATTTGCGCGGGGGACGGCTTCTCGCAAGCACCCGGTTGGCTTCGCTGGATACACAGAAACTTCTTCTTAGTCATGGCTTTCCTTCGTGGATTGTGGGTTGTACGTTGACTTCGCGGACTCCCTATTGATGGATGAGGAACCCGATTTTGGACAGTCTCCACAACGATTTTCAAAAAAAGAGAGCGAATGTGATTCTATGCAACCTGACGTTCTTTGCGTCGTCCATGCGAACTAGGCTGCTTAACCGGGAATTTAGAGCATTTCGCTGGGATTCAGCAACGGCCTGAATTCTGCTGACCAGCTTGTTAAGCGTGCGCCAGCATATTGGCTGCCTGAATAGAAGGTGCGGTCAAAGAGTCAGCCTGACCGCGAGGCGGAACCGTGATTGGCTAACAACCTCAATGAGAGAACTGGGCGGCGCGGACTGGCGGTGAAGCCGGACACGCGCCGCCTATACGTTGGCTAATGTGTCCGTCCTGGGAGATGAATGGCAACCGGTGCGTCCACACAAAGAACTCCGTTCGCAAATTGTTCTCTACGAAAATCGACTTTCGTTGATTGGCGGTCTCCAAGCCAACGATCCGCAGCAAATGACTGAATTCCGTATGGGTCGTCTCCGGCTACGATGGCAGCCGTGCCCGAATCTCAATACCGCCACAGAGTCAGCCGCAGTCGTCGTGCCTGAAAGCAAATTGGAATTGAAGTTTCAGCTGAATCAATCTCCCCAGCCTACTTTGCGCCGAGCACCGGCGCAGACACTTCGTGTGTAGGCGCCATCATTGAAGTTGGCGAGCCATTTGTGTTTGGAGTCTCTGACCTCCGGTTAGGACGGGCTTGGCACAGCGTGCGGGTTTTCATTTTCGCCCTCCACCCATCCAAACCAAAGTCGTTTCTCAACACCCCGCCTCACCTCTAGCTATGACGCGCCACAACGCAATCGTGGTAGGCGAGTTCGAGCTTCCGGAGCGGGGATATGTCGTTTCTCGGAGAGCCCAGCGTTGCGAGCGCGTACATAATCGGCGATCGCTGCGGGCCTCTATCAATCCTGACGATAGCGCTATCGCAGTGACGTTGATCCCATTCGCCGTCGCCGACCTTGCCTTTGATCGACGTGAACGACCGAGGCGGAGTAGCATCCGCCAGCGTTTTCTTTAGATACGGTGTTCCCAGCAGTTCGATCATTTTGGCGCTCGAAGCCGGGTCGACCAGCTTGCCCTGCGCCATCAAGCCGAGGAAACGGATCACCTGCAGGGCGGTGCCGGTGAAATTTGACACGGCATGGCCAGGCAATCGCCATCGCGGCGTCAACGGCATGCCGGCGCCATCCTTGGGCAGCCAGTCGTTGCCGTTGTAATCGCCTGAGATCCATAACCCCTTCTTTTTCCCTGGATCGAAGAACCCAGCGGCTGCAAGGACGCCGTTGATGTAGGGATAACTAAGGGCCCTGATGTACTTGCCGACCGCCGCCGCGTCGTTTTGGTGCAGCGCCGCCCTGATCCAGTCGAGGAACTCCTCTCGCAACTGCGCAGTACCGTCCGGCGAAAGTTCAATGACCTTCGCCAAATCCGGAAATTGGTTGAGGGGGAGGCCACGGCCTTTGAAGGCAGCATTGAGCTGTGGCTGCCAGCCTTTCTTCAACTCAGCGAACACTTTTCTTTGCCAGTCGGCGCTCGTCGTCGATAGACCGATTTTGATCATATCCTTCGCCTGCCATGTAACGCGCCGCCGCAGCTCGAAAGCGGAAAGGAGCGGATAGACTTTAGCTAGGCTGCCGACATAAACCATGTCGGTGTCGTTGTGCCCTACATAGGGTGGAACATCGGGGTCGCCGGTAAGGTCTACCACCGCACCACACAGGCCATTCACATCCTCCGGCTTGGAAGCGGCCTTGATGCAGTTGCCGAATTCGACCCTGGCCTCGTCACTCGATAGAGAGACGGCCATGTCGAGCGACATGATGATGGGACGCGGGAACGGATTGACAACGCTCGGCGCACTTGAACGCTCTTCCGCAAATGTCTCATCTGAGAGATCTTCGTACTCGAGTTCATTTTTATCCAGACTCAAATCATCGGAGCGGTTTTCAGGGAACATCTCCCGTTGGCTTTCACCAAAAGCAATGCCCTCCTGCGACTCGAGTTCCATACCATCGAGGAGCGATGCGCCCGGTGAGGCCAAGACAAACTCGAGTTCGTTTTGGCTGAGGTAGGGGGCTTCGAGTTCAGTTTGTTGCTCGTAGTCCGCGTTCACCCATTGCATGAGTTGGTTTTGCGTTTCCTGGCTCAAGTAGCAGCCCAAGTTCAACTCTGAGTTCTTGGAGAAAATCGAGGAGACAATGCCCACAAGCAATCTGCGTTTTCCCACTTCGATCCAGATCGGCGCGCCCGGTGCGTCCAGCTTCGAACTGGCTTTGTGAAGAATTTGTCCGAGTTGGAGACCCACAATGGCGCCTGTGGAGACACGCAGTTTGTGATACCCGGCGCCCCCTCCAGACGAACGCGAGAAGGCCGCAACATGAGCCGCCTTGCCACTCAAGTCCGCCTTGGAAATGGAAAGCCCGTGGGACTCATTCCCCCAACTGCCCAGCAGAGTATTGCCAATCGACGAATAGACAGCACTCCCAAGGGGCCGCGACAGGGTCAATAGTCCGTAGTCTGCCGATCCGTCTTTGGTTTCTGGAGAGAACTGTGGAGACACCCTTGCCTTGGACGCTGTGGTGGAACCCAATGACTCTTTGCCAAACTCGTATGCGGGAGTGATGCGAACTGAGTATCTGCGACGGTCCTTGGAAAAGTCATGGATCACTCTGGCGGCAGTCAGACCTCTCTGAGAAACTCTTCGAACGTGGCGACAAATTCGTTGTTCGCCGCCTCTGCTTTTAAATACGGGTAAGGTTTGCTGTCGTCCATACCATGATTCAAGTCCATACCGAACATGCGTTGGTAGGCGTTGCGCCGGGTACCATGAATGTCGGCGCGCACTTGACTAGTAATTGCGGTAATAAAGAACGGTGGCGGATCCCGATAGAATAGTTCCTCAGTCGTGCGCAGCCATCTTTGACTTTCGGCAGACCCAGGTACGCCTAGTTTCTCGCCGTGCAGGAACTCGTGAATCACGCGGCGGAAGATCTCGTAAATACGAGTATTTTCGATCATATAAGCATAAATCAAATGATCAAAAAGTCCTGCTGGCTTCCGGTCAAGGCGGCCAATAACGCTTGTACCAGAAAAGAGGGTACGTAGTTTTCCTGCGATCTTTTTTACGTTCGGATCTGGCGGGGTATTCGAAAACGCTGTCGCACCAAACCAAGTTTTCTCCAATCCCGGCAGGTCGCTCCGTCGCGCCGGGTGGCCTAGATTCAAGTCAGGGTTGTTAGATCTTTGGTCCCAGGCCAGTTCCAGCAACGCCGTCAGATCCGCAGGGTGCAGACGCATGAGAACATCGGGGCCGTTTGAGTCAGGAGTGGGAGGATCAATTAAAAATTTTGCAAATCTGCGAAACATTGAATATGTCCTATTCTATTATTTGATTTAGGGCGGTCGAAAGAGTGCTTATGCCGCTTTCACTTCCAATTCAGCGCTAATTTCTTTGAACGCAGCTACGGCGCCAACCGCCTTTCCTTCCAGGGGTGGCAAGGTATTGCCCTGCACCTGCTTCTTGAACTCATCCAGGATAGAGGTGAGCAAATCAATCACCGGTTTGGTCGCAATGGTCTCTGCTTTCTCGTCTGCCATCATCGTCTCCTTTACAAATGTTCAGGCGGCCTGCAATGCGCCGCCCAATCGCAACATGGATTGTTCCTGCAATTGCAGGATGTCATTCATATCATTGGGCCTGCCTGAGAGCTTTAGGCCCGTTAGTGCCAGAATCCGCAGGGGCTCCGTCCAGAGCCAGTGCGCGGAGGTATATAATGCCGGTCCAATTCGGCCTTCGAGCTCGGTGAGCGCCGCCGGACTCACGCGGTCAGGTTGAACAAGCGCCCGCAGAGGGTGCCCCTGGAAGGCGCGCATCGGTGTGTCGAGCGTCAGGCGGACCACGGTATTCAGAATCGGCAGGGAGTCTTCCAATAGATTGCGAATATCCGTTGGCGCATGGTTCGTCGGATGCAGAGCCGTCCACGAAAAAGCAAGATTGTCCCACGGGCCGTCCCCATAGAAGTATCTGCACATTTCGACGCCCAACAGCACGCGGATGTAACTTATCGGGTGCGGATCACCGGGCGTGTATCGAAAGACCATAGACAAGTCGCCGGCCAGCACGTCGTGCAAGGCAGCGACACTCGCAAATCCCGTGTGAACAAAGGCGAAAGCATCGGCGGCAATCTCGGACGACCAACTCGCCCAGACGCCTGCTAGCTCACTCGACCGTACCGAAATCTCTTGGGACAGTGTTGCGGCGAGTTCTTCGTTCCATCCAGCGATATGGGCCACCTGATGACCAGCCTCGTGGATCAATGCCGTGGGCCGCAACAAATTATGCCGGACAATCTTGATCGCGGCGACCGGGCTCACTTCGCCTCCGTCCCATAAGCGCATTCCTGCCTTCAGGATGGACGCGCCGATTCCTTTGTCCACGTAGGTCAGGGCTACAGGCGTTGTCTTGCCGATCTGGTCCAGCAGGTGCGCCATGCTTCGATGAGCCAACGTGTCACAGGCACGCAGCAAGGCGGCCATTTGCGCATTCGTGCGCACGTTGATCGCGTCGGCAAAAAAATCCAGCGTCGTTTCACTCCGCAGATACTGTTGCCGGAACGAGAGCAGTTTCCGGCGAACCTCAGCGACAGCGGTTGCGCTTTGGGCTGAGTGCTGGAGGGCCGTCAAGGCATTCGCCTCCCCATGAAGCCGATCGATGACGCCTGTCAAATGGCGCCGCAAAGAGACTCCCAAATATCGCTCGAGACGGGCCCAGGCTTCCGGCGAAGCCAAGTCATCAAGCTTGAGACGAGACGCCGCGAGCGCCCAATGAGCGACCTGCCTCTCCGTCTGAGCACGAATACCTTGTATCGGATTAATCACATTTGTGCCCCGGGAAGACTTCGGCACGAACGTTAGGCTGACTACCCTTGCCGATCGTTTCGGCAAGCTTACTGCCCGATGGTCCCCTTTCGACCAGTGCTTGACCGAGTTCCTTCAAACCTTGCGGGTGTTCGATCGTGAACCGTAAGGTCGCGCCGTCTAACGGGGCGTCCGTTGCGGCGAGGAACTTCTCCGACTGCGTCTTGATGAAATCAGCGAATCCATGCACCAGCCATTCCCGCAGCTTGGAAATGAAAACTTGTGGAACGCTGCCAGGTAGTACTTGCAAAATGGACTGTGCAGATCGTGCTGGAGAGATTCCAGGATGCACGATCCGCAGCCGCTTGGGCCGTTGGCCGCGCAGGATCGGTCCCAGCCTACGGGCGACAAACTTGTCGAAGTGAACCGTCAAAGCTCCGGCATGCGATTGCTGGCGCAGGCGTACGGCAAGCTTCTGCGCCTTCACTTCGCTGAGGTAGACGCAAACACGAATCTGATCCTGCGGTAGGTCCAATGTCAAGTTGATATAGAAAAGCCGACGAACACGACGACGGCCCGATCGTCCAGGGACGGTTAGGGGTCGCCGTCCTGGTATCGCCAGATGATAAAGTCGCTGTCCGGTGGCTAGGTTCCACCTGTTTGAACCGAAGGGCAAGTTACGTCCAAGCCCAGGCTTTCCCAGCAGGGCCGACGCAGCCTCGTGCGAGAGCCAGTGCAATTGGGATACGGTTGCTTCGTCCGAGGCACCAAGGCCTGGAGTTTCGCTTTCGCTGCGTGCGATATCCGCGACGGTAGTGCCAAGCAGGGCCTCGTAGAGATACAACTCCGCCTCGATCTCGGCACCCTCTTCGAGTCCAAGTTGATCCTGTAGATAATCGGCCAGCGGAACTCCTTCAAAGCTTTCGACTTCCTCTGCCATGTGGGGCGTGATTCGAACCTTGAAAGCACGGCTACATCGCTTGTATCGCTTGCGTCCTCGCAAGGGCATCAGCAACCAAGCCGCGTTGACACCTGCCTCCAAGAGTTCGGGGCGCTGTTTGTAAGTTGCCTCGGAAAGCACGGCCGGTAGATTGGCGGCTGCGGCCTGCTCGAATGCTTCCAGCGCGAACCCTTCCAGAAGCTCTTGGTTGTCGAGGATATGGTCCGGCAGTGACGCGACTCGATTGATGGTCTCTTCAACCGTTCCCGCCACAACAGAAGCAGCAAGGCCGGACTTCTCCTGGTCCGATATTTCCAGGTTCAGGAGCTTCAGTCCTGCGTCGACAATGGCTTTCGAAAGCGGAGGAGCTTGCTCGGGGCCAACAAGTTTCGAAATCAACTTGGCCAACAGTTTGGCGAGGAATTGCACGACCCGAGGCCGTCCTATGATACGTACGCCAAGTCGGAGGGCAGGTAGTACGGCGGGCAGGAAGTTCTGTATTAAGGGCTCAGGACTCTCGCCTGGTCTAAGATTATCGAGCTCGTGTATAAAGCGATCGCGAGCGTCATCAAGATTGGCGAAGACCGGTGCAGCGACTGCAGAGGGACTGCTCCGCAGTCGGGCTAATTCCAGGTTGAGTTCGACTTCATCCTCTGTCAGCATCGCCGATGCAATTTGTTCGTCGAACTCCTTTTGGATCGCAGCAAGGTCACCGCCGGTCGAAGCCTGGACCGGCGAACCCACAGTTTCCGGAAGTGCTAACGAATCGCCGCTTGCCCCAGATGTATCGCCGCCCATAGCCATCGTCTGTTCCGCTGGTTTCGCAAACCCCAACTTCGCCGCCAATTGATTGGCTGCCGGCCAAACGGCTTCCGGAAGTCTTCCAATTGCTTTTTGCAGTACCTTATTCAAAAGCGGCTTGATGAGCGCCTTAATCTGGTTGAGGATCGGGCCGATCCCGATCTTCGCGATCCCCTTCGCAACCTTCTTTACCGCCTTGCCAACCTTTTTGACCAACTTTCCAAAGAAGTTCTCGAACGCCGGATCGATCTGCGAGGAAGTCGAATACTGTTCAATGAACGACTCGATTTCGCTTTCGACTATCCTGGTCCCATCACTCGTAGTGAACTCCCTCGAGAAAGCGTCCACAATGGCTTCCGATTCCAGCGCCTACTGCGAAAAGCGTTGCGTGGCAAGCCGATCGGCGTCGCTGGAAGAGTATCCGGACGCTAAATGATCTTGATGTAGGATTCGGGCCTCGGTCAGCAGCTCAAACAGCGCTTCATCGAACTCTTCGTCATAAAGCTCATTAACGAGAGTCGAGTAGGCCTCTCGGACCGGATCGTCAAACGCGTTCTCACTGTCCGCCTGTTCATAAACAGAAATAAATGGCATACGGATTGGGGAGGTTGTTACTACCTCCCGTTCCTGCGTCTCGGACTCTACACCAGAAAAACTCTTCAAATCCAAGAAAGGAACACTAGTTCGGCCTACCGTCATTGTTTCACTCCCGGGGTTTGGGTTTGCGAGACGATAATCCAACAGCGATGTCGCGTACATCCGCAATAGTAAGGGACCGAATACTCCAATTCAACAGCATGGCAAGCCAATACTTACCCAAAATAAAATGGCATTCCAGTTGGTGCCTTTGGTCAACAGCGCATGGGTAGGCGTCGGCAGACGCATGACACCTCCAAAATTCGTCACAAACATTTAGCAGACCGTACCTCGCACCGGTCACCCAAACCGGTGCGAGTTTCGCAGCTGACTAACTTGCTTCGGTTGGACGATCGGCCCTGATTTTAGCTCAATTCTCGGGCACCAAGCCGCAGTGCAGTTGAGCGGTCAGCCTGACAACAATCGCCACTTCATACACGCGCACAGGTGGGCGTGTCATCTGTACTTAGCGGACCGCTAAACCCACTCCGGTCACGCAATCAGGTGCGTTTTGGCTTCAGAACAAAGTTGCCGAGGTTTGACAATCCTCGGCAAGTTTCGGCGCACCGTCAACTTGCGTCGCTGGCGCGCGCCATAGCAATTTGCCAATTAGACGTTCTTTACGCCGTTGGCGATGCGATGCCGGACTTCGATGAGCGCATCGGTGAGGGCGAGTTCGACCGTGTGGTAGTTGGTCTGGTGCTTGTCGCGCGACTGTCCGTGATGGTCACGCACACTCAGACGAGGCGGAACGAACCCACGTACTCTGCTCTCTGGACAGATCGCGTGCTCTATCTGCATCGATTCCTGCTCCGTAATAGCTCTCCTGGTCTTGCAGATAATTCCTCAGCTTAATCACGCTAGTCCAATGGGAGCCCTCCTTGTCCTTGGAAGTGGTAAGGAGTTCTGGCCGTGATTTATCAGAAATGAACTTAACCAGTTCGCACGCTAATGTCGCAGAACGTTTCAGTACTTCAGCGCTTGAAAGGGTACCAGTCGGGGGCGCTTAATAAGATACCAATTTGGGTTTGAGTTGCTCAACTGATCCAGACCGCGGTTGCTCCAAGTCCGACCTCGGCAACTCCTGTTCCTCTGACCCCGCCGCAGCACTTTCGGGCTCCTCCGAGCCGGTGAGCGCCTTGATATCCATCCTTTGCATCCTCGCCAGCCGAATGCGACATTCCGCGTCCCAAGTGCCGACGCACCGCCTTTTGCGATACGCCAAGCTGCCGTGCGATTCTTCTTTCCGAGTAGCCAGCTAGCCAGCAAGGTCTTGTGCTTACGCAGGCTCTTCGCCGTCGTCTTGATGGGTTCGATCTTCGTACTCATGGCTCGCCGATACCAGTCGTCGAAGAACTTACCGGCCCAGGTCGGTGAAGCGTATGTCCAAAACCGATTAAAGCCCTTCGACGTCATCGCCGAAGGGCTTCTTGTCTCGTCAAGTCGGGGTGACAGGACGTCTATTGAACTTTTTTCCAGCTCGTTTGGAGAATGGACAATGTCGTTAGTTGCCATTGCACAAGCACTTGCGACTTAAGACGGAAAAACTGCTGCTTGAATGTGACCCGGGTCATTCGCCGATTTCAGGTGCTCGGCACTGCGGGTGGACATGCAAGGTCAGCCAGACGCTCGCGCCGGTGACATCGAGCCAGCCGAGCGATGGAGCCCTCAGAGTTGTGGTTCGCTCCGCGAACCAACGTGGGATTGCGGAACGATCCACGACAACCGCGGCCTGAATCGGCAGTGAGACGATCCACAGGATGACGCCTTGCAACAAGAAGACTGTCAGCAGGCTAAACCACCAAAAGCCGTCAATCTTCTGGAAATTTTTCGCCTAGTAATTCATTGCTCCGCGAGCCATTGCCCGCACGCCATTGCATGCGCGGGTGATGGAAGAAACTCTTCCAGAGGTTGCCCTTGGTGGTCGTCGAGCGGCGACCGTCGCGGTGAAGGTAGCCGTACCATTCGCCCTGTTCTGGGTCCGAGAAATGGCGGTGGCTCCAATCGTGAATCTGCTGATGCCAGCGGGCGTATTTTTCGTGGCCGGTCAGTTCGTAGGCCATCAGCGTGGCGATGATGGTCTCGTCGTGCGGCCACCAGAACTTCATGTCGTGCCAGTATTCCTGAACTGGTTTGTCGAACAGGTCTCGGAAGTAGAACAGGCCGCCACATTCTTCGTCCCAGCCGCGTGCCCACATCCAGTCGAGCATGTCGCAGCCGAGTCGGATCAGACTCGCATCTCCGCGATGCCGGCCTTCCTGCATGATGAACCAGGCTCCTTCAATGGCGTGGCCGGGGTTGAGCAACCTTCCGTCGCAGTGATCCACGATGTCGCCGTTCGGTGCGACCGATTCCATGACGACGCGCAGGTCCGACTTCACGAATCAACGGCGAATCTCGTCGAGGCAGCGGTCAATCCACGCGGTGAAGTGCGGGTCGTCCCCCAGGTTTGTTCGCAATTCCTAAGCGGTGACGAGGGCGATCATGCGCGGCCCCATGCCGATCATCGGCCGCGTGTCGGTGAACTTCGGAGGCATCAGGCCCGGAGTGAAGTTCCAGCGCGTGAAATTGTCGAACAACTCTCGCGACCGCCGCGCCGAGCGTTCGTCGCCGGTGGCTTTGAAGTGGGCGGCATGAGCTATCGCCGCGAACGATTCACTGTAGGCGTAGCGCCGTTTGCGGAGCGGCTGGCCGTCGCGCGTGACGTGAAAAAACATGCGGCCGTCGGTGTCGAAGCAATGACGTTCCAAAAACTCCAATCCGCCTTGCGCCCATGCCAGCCACTCCGGCCGCGGCTCGACCGTGTTGTAGAGCGTGAGCAACATCCAGCTCATACGGCCCTGTGTCGAACGGCTTCGGCTGCTTGTCAGCCGGCAGGTCCGTCGGCTGGCCCCAGCGCGTTCGCAGGTCGTTCGCCACTTGCTTTTGCTCGGCCACGGGCGATGGGCTGTTACTCCCACTTTATCTGGCACTAAGGCGCAAATGTCTCCGAAGAGCGGAATGGCTGTGCGGAAGCCAATCTCAGACTGGAGCAGGATCACCCACCTGACCTCCTCACCACCCCGAACCACGCCTTCGGCCCGCCATCGCTGAACGAGATGTCAATTGGCTCAGGCCGGACTTCGTAATCGGATGGCCCTACGGTCTCGATCACCCAGCCATCGGCGTCTGATCGGCCACGTCAATGAATGCCGTTTGTGGTCTGCCGATCTTCCATCGGCGCTGACCGGCGTAGATGTTCTCGAAGCTGCTGCGGTCGTGGACCGGAATCGTTGTGTCTCTGGGGCGGCCTGAATCCTCGTATTCGGGTATTTTATCCTGAGTAAGCACGCTCGCCCTACGAGGTCGTTGGTCAAAACATGCACTGGCTCGACTGGTACAACTCGTTGACGAAACCGACGTGGACACCCGCCCCGGCCACTATCGGCCTGATCTGGCAGATTCTCTACCCGGTCATCGTCGTCAGCTTCGGGTTCGTCTTCGTACAGGCATTCCGTCGCAAGGTGCCGTGGCTCGTGGCGCTGCCCTTCGCCATCAATCTCGTCGCCAACTTGATCTTCACCCCGATTCAATTCGGAATGCGAAATCTGCCCCTCGCCGCCGTGGACATCCTGATCGTGTGGGGCACAATCATCTGGATGATGATCGCCGTCTGGAAGCACTATCGCTGGGTGGCCGTGGCTCAAGTGCCGTATTTCGTGTGGGTATCGCTGGCGACCGTGCTGCAACTGAGCATCACCGCCATGAATTGGGGGAGGCCGTGATTCGACTTGGCCTCTGTTGTCTGTTTCGGGACCAGCCCATCAAGTTCGCCACCACGACGGCGACCGCCATCGGCAAAATGAAGCGGCCCGACGCCTTGGCAAAACTGAGCCGTCTTTGCATGGCGAATGCCGACGCTCTGCTCGCCGCTCTTCAGTTCTGTGCCGAGAACAAGATCGGCTGCTTTCGGGTCAACAGCCAACTTCTTCCGATCAAGACGCATCCAACCTGCGGATATTCCGTTGGCGATCTGCCTGATGGCGACAAGATCATTCGCCGCTTCAAGGAGTGCGGCAAGTTCGTCCAGAAGCACAAACTGCGAACCAGCTTCCACCCCGATCAGTTCGTCGTGATGAACTCACCCCGCCTCGACGTGGTTGAGAAGTCCGTGCAGGAGCTTGAATACCAAGCGGAAGTGGCCGAGTGGATCGGGGCCGATGTCATCAACATTCACGGGGGCGGTGCCTACGGCGACAAGCCGAAGGCTCTCGCTGATTTTGCCCGCAACCTCGACCAGCTTTCAGCGAAGGTCCGAAGCCGAGTGACCGTTGAGAATGACGACAAGACCTACACGCCTTCCGATCTGTTGCCGATCTGCAAGGCAACCGGCATCCCACTGGTCTACGACGTGCATCACCACCGTTGCAACCCCGATGGCCTAAGCATCGAACAAGCAACAAAGAAGGCTCTGGCGACATGGAATCGGGAGCCAATGTTCCATCTTTCCAGCCCGATTGAAGGCTGGGACGGCCCGAAGCCTGAACGACATCACGACTTCATCGACTTGAACGACTTCCCCGATTGCTGGCGGCGAAAGAAAATCACCGTCGAAGTCGAAGCCAAAGCGAAAGAAGTGGCGGTGCTGAAGTTGTTGAACGAATTGGTGAGGTAACGCAAGTGAAGGAACTCTTACCATTCCGTCAATTACTCCGATGCAAAGCGATACCCAACACCCTGTTCAGTCAAAATGTAACGTGGTTGCGTCGAATCTAGTTCGACCTTTCGCCGTAGTGTGGCGACGAAAACTCGAAGGTAGTGGTTCTCGTGTGCATCATGTGGCCCCCAGACTTCCCGCAACAGATAGCGGTGAGTGAGTACCTTGCCTGCGTTTCGCATGAGTAGGACGAGCAGCTTGTATTCGAGTGGCGTCAGGTGGAGTTGTTCGTCGTTCAGAGTCACGGTTCTCGCTGCCAAGTCGATTCGCAAATCGCCAATCTGCAAGGCTGTGGACTCGACGGACCTTGATTGCGTATGTCTCAGCGCCAGCCGCATTCGGGCCAACAGTTCGCCCATCGAGAATGGCTTCGTAAGATAATCGTCAGCACCCGCATCGAGCGCCTCAATCTTCTGCTTTTCTTGATCCCTTGCCGACAAAATGATGATTGGTGCTGTCAGCCATTCACGCAGTTGTCGAAGTACGTCTTGACCATCCAACCCCGGCAGCCCAAGGTCGAGGATCACAAAGTCGGGCGGTTGACTCACTGCCAGTTTGATACCCTGCTCACCTGTCGGGGCTTCCACAACCCGGTAGCCTTCAGAGGTCAAGCTGGCCCGGAGGAAGCGGCGAATCGGCTGCTCATCTTCTATCAACAAAACCAAGTGATCGTTATTCGGCATGGCCGTCTCCACTACTCCATCGTGACTGTTGGTGCATTGTCGGCCAATGGCAGGTGGATCACAAATTCAGCGCCTCCTTCGGGCCGATTGCGGGCTTCGATGGTTCCCAGATGCAGTCGCACGATGGCTTGGCAGATCGCCAACCCAAGTCCGCTGCCACGACTGTTATCTGAACCAGAAGTGCCCCGATAGTAGCGTCCAAAGATTGCTTCCTCCGTCCCGTCTGCAATGCCAGGGCCATTGTCGGCAACCGTGACAACAAGCGATTTCTCCACTCGTCTGGCTTGCACCACGATTCGGGAATTGTCGGGCGTATAGCGAGAGACGTTTTCCAAGAGGTTCACAAAAACCTGTTCGAGCAACAACCCATCGACAAACAGTAAGGGCAAGTCTGGGGATAAGTCTGTATCCACGATTCGCTGCCCCAAGCCGCTTTTGGTTCGTCGCAATGCCGACCCCACGATTTCTTCGAGCAAATGCCACTGCTTGTTCGGCGAAACTGCCCCCGCATCCAGACGTGAAATCTGAAGGATGTTCTCCAGTAACCGATTGAGGCGAGTCGCTTCGTCGGAAATCGAAGTGAGAAGTTCCCGCTGTGTGGGCGTGGGGGTGGGATCGAGCCGGAGTAACGTGCTGCTTGCGCCGGTAATGGCGGCGAGTGGAGTCTTGAGGTCGTGGGAAACGCCACTGAGCAGCGTATTTCGTACCTCTTCTGCCTCGGCTTTGATGCGAGCTTCGGAGGCTGCGAGGGTCATGCGATCTCGCTCCAGCGCCAAAGCCAACTGGCTCGCACAGTTTTCCAACCAACTTCGTTGCTCCGGTTGCAACAACGATTCCATCGGATCGACTCGCACAGCAATCGCTCCCATCGCCTCCTGCGATCCAGTGAGCGGAACGAACAGGGCTTGAGCGTTCGGGAGCGTATCAGTGCCTCGCCCGGCAATTTGGCTATGGGTCATCACCCAATGTGCCGTTGTCCCGCTCACTCCATCGTTTGCAAAGCTCGTTTCTGACCCGTAAGTGATGGCGGGAAGTTCGTTCGCATCTGACCTTGCCCTGCCTTGAATATAGATCGCAACCTCGCCGCCTAACATCTCCCGCAAGTGCTGACCCGCCGCTGCCACGAGGAACACTTCGCCGGAAAGGGAACTCAACTGCTTACCGAGTCGATAGAGAGCGAGAGTTCGTCGTTCCCGTTGCCTGCCACTTTCGAGTTGAGCTTGTAGGCGTGACGTGAGCGTGCTGATAAGCAACCCAATTGCCAACATCACGGCAAATGTAAAGAGGTATTGAGAATCATGAACCGTGAGCGACCATCGAGGCGGCACAAAGCACACGTCGAAGATCAGTACGGAGATCACGCTCGCCCAACTCGCCGGGCCTCTGCCGAATTGAAAGGCGACAAAAGCAACCGCTGCAAGGTACATCATGACGATGTTGGCATCAGCGATCTGCATCAAGGCCAGCCAACCGGCCACCAGTGACGCCGCCAGAACAATTGCTGAAGCGGCAATGTAGCCTTGCCACCGAAATGGTTTGGCTGGTGGTGGTAGCGGAGCCGTCTGCGGGGCTTCCTCCTTGCCCTGGATCACATACACGTCGATGTCACCGCTGGCGTCCAAGAGTTGCTCAACAACTCCTCGCCGAAGCCAGCGGGTCCAGCGAGGTGTCCCCGTCTTGCCGACGAAGAGTTTGGTGACATTCTGGGAGCGAGCGTAGTCGAGAATGGTCTTCGCAACATCATTCCCCGTGAGCGTCACTGTGTCCGCACCCAACCGCTCAGCGAGACGTAGATGATCGGCGACTTGCGAGGCCGAAGATGAATTGACGGTTATCCCCGTTTGTTCGACGCATACGGCCAACCAGGGCGAGTCGAGGGCATCGGCAACCCGCTTGGCCGTGCGGATGACACGGGCAGTTGTTGGGCTGGGACCGACACATACGAGCAGCCGATCTGTTGTCGCCCACGGTTCCGTTGCCGACCGCTGGCGTCGAGCGGACTCAACGTCGCTATGGAGCCGCTTGGCAGCTTGACGTAGTGAGAGTTCTCGCAGTGCGACCAGATTCGACTTTTGAAAGAAATTCTGGATTGCCCTTTCCGCTTGCAAGGGAAGGTAGACTTTTCCTAGCTGCAGCCGCTCCACCAGTTCCTCCGGCGTTACGTCGGCGAGTTCCAATTCATCCGCCAAGTCAAAGACGTGATCGGGGACCGTCTCACGCACGGTGACGCCCGTGATCTGACCAATCACGTCGTTCAGACTTTCAATGTGTTGGACGTTCAATGTCGTCCAAACATTGATGCCCGCATCCAGAAGCTCGATAACGTCCTGCCAGCGTTTGGAATGCCGGGAACCGGCGACATTGGTGTGTGCCAGTTCGTCCACCAAGAGCAGTTCGGGCTTTCGATTCAGTGCGGCATCGACATCGAACTCTCGTAAGACGACACCGTTGTACTCGACCGAACGAGTCGGCAGGCATTCCACTCCTTCGAGGAGCGCTTCGGTTTCCCGCCGACCGTGTGGTTCAACGTACCCGATGACGACTTCCCGCCCCGATGCTTTCACGATCCGTGCCGCCTGCAACATGGCGTAGGTTTTGCCCACGCCAGCGGCGTAACCGAAAAACACTCTCAGTTTTCCACGGCGAGACTGTTCCTCCTCCGCTCGCACCTGAGTCAGCAGTTCATCGGGATTGGGGCGTTGGGGATTCATGTTCGGGGTTCAACATCACTTATCGTTGGATCGTACATGTTTGTCTTGGGAGAAGCTTTCGGTGCGTGCCACACCAGTGGGTTGGGTGGATTTTCCTTCATCCACGCCACGAAACAGTCCCACCATCGGCAAACGACTTGCCAATCGAAGCGTTTCATCGCCCACTCAACTTCCCGGCATGGGCGTCGAGCGCCAGATTGAGTCGAAGGACGTTGACCCGTGGCTCGCCCAAAACACCGAATTGCCGTTCTTCGGTGCAAGTCGCTACCAATTGTTGCACTTCATCTTCCGTCATTTTACGGGAATTGGCGACTCGCTTCACCTGTACCTGGGCAGCGGTGGGGCTGATGTGCGGATCGAGGCCACTCGCCGAGGCCGTC
>SXGS01272350.1_pt1 | contig 18367 bp, 15 predicted proteins | sample 3174681 | NCBI WGS metagenome assembly SXGS01 (sample SAMN11356861, study PRJNA531348) | freshwater metagenome | isolation source: freshwater sample F1-80 | place: China: Fuxian Lake, Yuxi | collected 2017-12-25 | reverse complement strand
GGGCTTTGACCGCTACTACCAGATCACCAAGTGTTTCCGAGACGAAGATCTGCGTGCCGATCGGCAGCCCGAGTTCACACAGATTGACTGCGAGACCTCCTTCCTGTCGGAAACCGAGATCCGCGGTATTTTCGAGAACATGATCCGCACGGTATTCAGCCATGCTGCGGGGATCGAACTCGCGCCCAGCTTTCCTGAAATGACCTATGCCGAGGCGATTCGCCTTTATGGCTCGGATAAACCCGATTTGCGGGTGTCGCTCCAGTTCACCGACCTTACCGACGTCATGCGCGATGTTGACTTCAAGGTGTTCAGCGGCCCGGCCAATGCTGAGGGCGGACGCGTGGTCGCCATGCGCGTGCCCGGTGGCGGCAAGCTCTCGCGCGGTGAAATCGATGGCTACACGCAGTTTGTGGCCATCTACGGCGCCAAGGGGCTTGCCTGGATCAAGGTGAACGAGGCGGCACGTGGCCGCGAGGGTCTTCAGTCTCCCATCGTGAAGAACCTTCACGATGCTGCAGTGACAGCGATTCTCGCGCGCACTGGGGCCGGCGACGGTGACCTGATCCTGTTTGGCGCTGACAAGGCAAAGGTCGTCAATGACGCGATTGGAGCGCTTCGGGTCAAGATCGGGCACTCCGAGTTTGGCCGGGAGAACGGGCTTTTTGAAAATGTCTGGAAGCCGCTCTGGGTGGTCGATTTCCCGATGTTCGAGTTCGACGAGGAGGCGAATCGCTGGACGGCGGTTCACCATCCGTTTACCGCGCCCAAGGACGGTCATGAAGATCTGATGAGTGCCGATCCGGGCAAGTGTCTGGCGAAGGCCTACGACATGGTGCTGAACGGCTGGGAAATCGGTGGCGGCTCGGTCCGGATTCACCGCGAGGAAGTGCAGAGCAAGGTGTTCCGGGCGCTCAACATCGGACCCGACGAGGCGCGTGCCAAGTTCGGTTTCCTGCTCGATGCGCTTCAGTATGGCGCGCCGCCCCACGGCGGAATTGCGTTCGGCCTTGACCGGATCGTCACCATGATGACAGGCGCAGAGTCCATCCGCGACGTGATCGCCTTTCCGAAAACCCAGCGCGCGCAGTGCCTGCTCACTCAGGCGCCCTCATCGGTCGATGAAAAACAGTTACGCGAACTGCATATCCGGCTGCGGGCCGTTGAGGCGAGTGCGTAGGCGAAGCTTGTTGCAGCGCCAACCGCCAAGCATTATGGCTGGCAACAAGATCCCCGAATCGGTGCTGGTCGTGATTCATACGACAGCGCTGGAAGTGCTATTGCTGGAACGCGCCGATCATCCCGGCTTCTGGCAATCGGTCACCGGCAGCAAGGACACGCTCGAGGAAGCGCTGGCTGATACCTGCCGACGCGAGGTGCTCGAAGAAACCGGTCTTGACTGTTCGCGGTTCGAGCTCACCGACTGGCAGTGGAGCCAGCGCTACGAAATCTATGCGCACTGGCGGCATCGCTACCCGGCTGGTGTCACGCATAACACCGAGCATGTGTTTGGCTTGCTGCTGCCTGCGCCGACCGAGGCGCAGCTTTCGCCGCGTGAACACCTGAGCCAGGCCTGGTTGCCCTGGCATGAGGCGGCCGACCGCTGTTTCTCCTGGTCCAACGCCGAGGCGATTCGGCAGCTACCACGCCGCTCGCCCGGCGCACCGCGTGCAGCACGCTGAGGCTGCCACGTCCGCCCCGCTACGGGTTGCCACCTACAACATTCACAAAGGGGTGTTGCGCGACCTGTTCGGGCTTCGGCGGGTGGCGCGCATTCATGAGCTGCGGGCGCGGCTTCACGAGCTCGATGCCGATCTGATTCTGCTCCAGGAGGTACAGGGCCGGCATGAGCGGCATGCAAGGCGGTTTGAGCATTGGCCGAGGGAACCGCAGGACGTCTTTCTTGCGCAGGCGCCCGGCCTGCGACACACCTTTGAGAGCGCCTATCGCGCGAACGCCCACTACTTGCACGGCCACCATGGCAACGCGCTGCTGTCGCGGTTTCCGATCGTGCTTCGCGACCATCGCGATGTTTCTGATCATGCATTGGAAAAGCGGGGCGTACTGCATTGCGTGGTGGAGTTGAGCGGCGATCCCGTGCATTGTTTCGTGGTGCACTTTGGGCTGCTGGCGCGCAGCCGCGAACGGCAGCTCGATGCGTTGATCGACTGGATCCAGCGCTCGGTGCCCGCCGAGGCACCCCTCATCATCGGTGGCGATTTCAACGATTGGCGCGGCCAGCTTTCGCGACGGCTGTACGATGAAATCGATGTGATCGAAGCCTTCGATTCGCTCCGACCTGGCATGGTTCGTACGCAGCGCGCGGTGTGGTTCATGCGTGACCGGCTGGCAGACATGGGCATGGATATGGCGCGCGAGTCGTTGCGATTGCCGCGCCGCGTTCGGTCGGCGCGCACGTTTCCGGCGCTTGTACCCTGGCTGCGGATGGATCGTATCTATCTGCGGGGGTTCGCAGTGCGCGATGCGAGGGCGCTGCGGGGGCCCGGCTGGGCCCGGCTGTCCGATCACAGCCCGGTGATTGCCGATCTGGAGCGCGGCCGCGGGTGAGCCGCGTTCGCACGATGCCGCCGGCGTGGCGGCAGCTGCTTGGGCGGCGGCAGCGGCCGCGCTTACGGCCCGGCCACGCGGCGCGGCCACGCGGCGCGGCTGCTGCAATCGGGTGCTTCGACATCTGCATCGCAAGCTTGCGCTGATCGATTCGGCCGAGTTGTTCGTGGGTGGCATCAATCTGATCGATGACTACGAGGATCCAGCGCGGGGTCGGCTCGAAGTGCCGAGGCTGGACTTTGCGCTCCGGGTTCGAGGGCCGTTGGTCAAGGAGGCAGTGAGCGCCATGCACAGGTTTGGCGACGCACACAACCGGCACGCGGGCTTGAGCCGCTGTGGGGCGGCTTGGCGGTGCTGAGGGAAACATCGGATGGGGAGAGCAGGCTCTTCCGCGCGGAGCAGGCGTTGGCCGCCGTGGCCTCGAGTCCGGGGCTTGCAGGTGCGCGCGACGTTCGCCCAGCGCGACAATTTTCACCACCGCCGCACGATCGAGCGCGCTCATCTGCGCGCGATCGGTCAGGCCCGCACCGAGGTGCTGATTTCGCCGGGCCCTGGCTGCAGCGGCAGCGCGCGGGGTACGCGTGCGCCTGCTGCTGCAAGGGCAAATCGGGTATCGACTGCCCCATTTCGGTACGCTCGCGCTTTATAAGGAGTTGCTGCGCGCCGGGGTTGAAATCATCGAATATCACGCTGCACAGGCAGGCCCTGACCGTGAATCGGAGACACTAATGTCGCGCGATCTTGTGGTACTTCGGCCCGAAGGCCTTTACTGCGAGGCCGGTGGGTTTTTCATCGATCCCTGGCGACCTGTTGACCGTGCGGTGGTGACGCATGCGCACGCCGATCATGCGCGGACTGGCCACCGGCGGTATCTCGCGGCCGGCGAGGCGCGCGAGGTGATGCACGCGCGCCTCGGCAGAATTTCGCTTCAGACCCTCCAGTGGGGGGAGTCGGTCAAGCAAGGGGATGTGCGGATCTCGCTTTTTCCGGCGGGCCACATCCTGGGATCGGCGCAGGTGCGGATTGAGCATCGCGGCGAAGTGTGGGTGGTATCGGGCGACTACAAGCTCGAGACCGATCCGACCTGCAAGGCGTTTGAGCCGGTGCGCTGCGACACGTTCATCACCGAGTCCACTTTCGGCCTGCCGGTCTACCGTTGGCGGCCGGATGCGCAGACCATGGCCGAGATCGCGACCTGGTGGGCGGATAACGCGGCCAACGGCCGGGCGAGCGTGCTGCTCTGTTATGCACTGGGCAAGGCGCAGCGTATTCAGGCGGGGCTCGCGCGCGCGCACGCGCTCGCCGGGCCCATCGTGGTTCACGGCGCGGTCGCTGCCGTCAATGCCGCGTATCGCGAGGCGGGTGTGAACCTCCCCGTGGCCTGCGGGGTAACCGACTGGCGGCGCGCCGCAGGTGGCGAAGCCCCGCTCGTGCTTGCGCCGCCCTCGGCTGCGGGTTCGCCCTGGCTGTCGCGGTTTGGCGAATCGAGTCTCGCCTTTGCTTCTGGCTGGATGAGGGTGCGCGGTGCGCGCAGGCGCCGTGCGCTCGACCGCGGCTTTGTGCTGTCCGACCATGCCGACTGGCCGGGGTTGATGCAGGCCATCGAAGCAAGCGGTGCCCAACGCGTGATCGTCACCCACGGCTTCGAGGCCGCGATCGTTCGCCATCTGTCTGAACGCGGGATCGCCGCGCACGCGCTTCGGACTGAGTTCGGTGGCGAGGCGGGCGCCGAGTCCGATGGCGAGGTTCCCAGCGAGGGCGGGCTGGAGGCGAGCCCTGCGCTCACCTTGGACGGGGCGGCTCCTGCTTCCTTGCTCGCAGCATCTCCGGCCGAGTTCGGGGCTTCCGAAGATCGCCGGGCAGCGACCCCGCCCGCCCAGACCGCGTCCCGGCGGACATCCTGATGGAGGGTTTTGCCTCGATGGTGGCGGCGCTTGACCGCTCCAATTCCACCCTCGACAAGGTCGCAGCGATGCGGGCCTACCTTTTGAGCGCGCCAGATGAGGACTGCGCCTGGGCGGTTTATTTTCTTGCCGGTGGCAGGCCGCGGATGCTGGTTGCAACGCCCCTCCTGCGCGAGGCGGCACGCGAGGCCGCTGGGGTACCCGAGTGGTTATTTGACGAGTGCTATCAGGCGGTGGGGGACCTGGCCGAGACGATCGCCTTGCTGTTACCTGAATCGGGCGAGGCCCCTAGCGCCGAGGAGATGCTTGACACCTGGATGCGAGTCCGCCTGCTGCCACTTCGAGATCTCGATCCTGATGCGGCGCGCGCGTCGCTGATCGTCTGCTGGGGGAGGCTCGGCAGCTGGCAGCGCTTCGTGTTCAACAAGCTGATCACAGGGGGCCTGCGGCTGGGCGTATCGCGGCAACTCGTGCTTCGGGCACTCGCCGAGGCGAGCGCAGTCGATGCCCGGCTGATTGCGCAGCGCATCATCGGATTTACCGACCGCAAGACCATGCCCGACGGCGCACGATATCGCGCGCTGGTTGCGCCTGCGGGCGCCAGCGCGCACGGGGATCTTTCACCACCCGTTGGGGACGGAGCCGAGGACGCTCCCCAGGTGTCCCCGTTGACCCCGACAGATGCCTTTGAACGGTCTGATCCGGCGCTTGCGCTTCTGCCGTATCCCTTCATGCTTGCGCACAGCTGGGAGCCGGCAAAAGCCGATGCTGAGCCCGCCGCAAACTGGCTCGCAGAATGGAAGTGGGACGGGATCCGCGTACAGCTGGTAAGAAAGCGGCACGCGGTCGCGTTATGGTCGCGGGGCGAGGAACTGCTCACCGACCGGTTCCCCGAAATCGTGTCGGCCGCGCAGGCGCTTGCGCCCGGCACCGTACTCGATGGCGAGCTTCTATGCTGGGCGGCGGATGCACCCCGGCCCATGGATTTCGCGGCCATGCAGACCCGGATCGGCCGCCTGCGCCCTGGGGCGACGACCCTGCGCCAGACGCCTGCGCGCCTGGTTGTCTTCGATTGTCTGGAACACCAGGGAAGTGATCTGCGCGGCCAACCGCTTCGCCTGCGCCGGCAAGCGTTGCTTGACAGCCTGGCGCTCGCCGCGCCGGATCCCGACCGCCTGTGCGCAGTGCCCGCGTTTGAAGCATCGACCTGGTCGGAGCGAGCTGGGCTTCGCGAGGCAGCCCGCACCTTTGGCGCCGAAGGCCTGATGCTCAAGCGACTCGATTCGGCCTACGGCATCGGTCGTAGCCGTGCAGACGGCGGCCACTGGTTCAAATGGAAGCTTGATCCGTTTGCGGTGGATGCGGTGCTGATCTATGCGCAGGCTGGCCATGGCAGGCGGGCAGGCCTCTATACCGACTACACCTTTGCGGTCTGGGATCGGTCGGCAGCCGAGGCGCCGCGGCTGGTACCGTTTGCAAAGGCCTACTCGGGTCTGACTAATGCCGAGATCCGGGAAGTTGATGCGGTGATCCGCCGCACAACAGTCGAGCGGTTCGGGCCGGTGAGAAGCGTCGAACCCACGCTGGTGTTCGAAATTGGTTTCGAGGGTATTGCCCGCTCGGCCAGGCACCGTGCCGGTGTGTCGGTACGCTTTCCGAGAATGCTGCGCTGGCGCCGGGATAAGGGCGTTGCGCAGGCGGATTCCCTCGCCGCACTGCAGGGGCTGCTCACCGCCAGCCGCGGCTGAGCGCAGGCCCGAGGGTCTGCACCGCTGCACCTGCCGCCCGATGCGCGCCGGCTCGGAGGATCAGTTGCGTTTGAGCAGCGACAGGAGCTCGCGCCGCAGCGCGTCAGACTTGAGAAAGCTGCCGCGCATGATCGACGAGGTCATGGAGGTTTCATCTTTCACGCCACGCCAGTGCATGCAGAAGTGATCGGCTTCCATGATGACCGCCAGACCGTCGGGTAACAGCAGTCGCTCGAGTTCGTCCGCCAGGGTCTTGACCGCTTCTTCCTGAATCTGAGGCCGGCTCATGACCCAATCGGCCACACGTGCGTATTTCGACAGACCGATCAGTTTTGAGTTGGCATTGGGCAGAATGCCGATCCAGATCTTGCCGAGGATAGGACAAAGGTGATGTGAGCACGCCGACCGTACCGTGATCGGACCCACCACGATTAGCTCGCTCAGCCGCTCCACGTTCGGAAATTCTGTGACAGTAGGCATTGCTTCGTAGCGCCCGCGAAACACTTCCTTCAGATACATTTTGGCGACGCGGCGAGCCGTGTCCTGCGTGTTGTGATCATTGGTGGTGTCGATTACCAGCGACTCGAGCAGGCTTTGGACGCCGGTTTCGACCTCCTTTCGAAGCGCCTCGCGCTCGGCCTCGGAATGAATGAAATCGGAAATATTGTCGTTGGCATGAAAGCGCCGGCCCGCGTCGCGGATACGCTCGCGGATAACCTGTGACATGGGATGACCGCTGTCTTCAGCGCGAGTACGGGAGGCTTTACGGCGCAGGGTTTTGACGTCGGAGGCGTTGCTCATCGAGTTATTCTCCCGGCGCGGTGAACCCGCGCCTGTCGTGGTGTCCCGCCAGCAGACGGAGGCGGACGCCGAAGATGCGCGATTTCGCTCGCCGTGTCGCACAAACCTAGACAGTGCACGCGGGTAAACATCCCTGACACCCGATGCGGGTTTGGGTCACATCGGCAGGTATTCCGGACGCGAGGCACGACGCGGGCCAGTTTTATATGACAGTTTGTGATCACTTACCTTTGCGCGCCTGTCCCGCTTCACAGGGTAGCCCGCGGCCCTGTTGCGAAATGCGGGCGGATGCAGTGGCGATCCTGGGCGTCGATTTTTCGAGCGCGCCGTCACGAAAAAAGCCGATCACCCTGGCCCACGCGCGGCTCCATTCGCCGATGACGTTACGAATTGAGGCGCTTGAGGCAATTGGCTCGCTGCCCGAATTCGCACAGCTGTTAAGTCGCCCTGGCCCCTGGTTGGGCGGATTTGACTTTCCGTTCGGCCTGCCGCGTGAACTGGTGCTCGATGTGGGATGGCCGACCGACTGGCCCGCACTGGTGCGCGCGTTCTCGGGTACGCCCCGCCCGCAGCTGCGTGAGACCTTGCGCGCGTTTTGCGCAGGTCGGCCACCTGGCGCGAAATTCGCGCATCGGGCAACCGATCGGCCGGCGGGATCTTCGCCGTCGATGAAATGGGTGAACCCGCCGGTGGCGTGGATGTTTCATGCGGGAGCGCCAGCTCTGCTGGAGGCTGGCGTGGAACTGCCTGGTCTGCTCGCGGGCGATCCGTCGCGGGTGGCGCTTGAAGCCTATCCAGGGCTCCTCGCCCGCGCCCTCCATCGCGGTTCGTACAAGAGCGATGATCCCGCCCGGCAGGATGCGGCGCGGCTCGCGGCCCGGCGTGCGATAGTCGTCGCGCTTGCCTCGGGCGCGCATCCGCTTGCGATCAAGGTCGACTTTGCAGGCGGAGTGCGCCGCCAGATCGAGGACGAGCCCCGCGGCGATTGGCTCGATGCCGTGCTCTGCGCGGTGCAGGCGGGCTGGGCGCTCGGCCAGGGTCCGCGCTACGGACTCCCGGAGGGAGTCGATGGCCTCGAAGGGTGGATCGTGAGTGCACCAGCCACAACCGGCTAACATTCGATCCAGCCGGCTCGTCTTGCCGCCCCTCAGCTCTCCGGACTGCCCGAATCGTGAAACGAAGCTCGCTTCGCATCGATGGTGTTGACGCGCCCATCATCCCGACTGTCGCCGCGCTGGTACGCGATCACCCCGGCACGATCTCGCTCGGTCAGGGCGTGGTTCGCTACGGGCCACCTGCTGACCTGCTCCGCGCGCTACCCGAACGGATGGCCGACCCGCTGCGCCATCGGTATCAGGCTGTGGGAGGTATCGGGCCACTTATCGACGCACTCGCCGCGAAGCTGCGCGATGAGAACGGGATTGACGTGGCTCGCGGGTCTCACGTGATGGTCACTGCGGGCAGCAACATGGCATTTCTGAATGCGGTGCTTGCGCTGGGTGATTCGGGTGATGAATTCATCCTGCCCCTGCCGTTTTACTTCAATCAGGAGATGGCTATCCGGATGGCCGGATGCCTGCCAGTGTGTGTGCCAACCCGCCCCGATTATCAGCTCGACCTGGGCGTAATCGAGCGGGCGATTACGCCCCGCACGCGCGCGATCATCACTGTCTCGCCCAACAACCCCACGGGTGCCGTTTATCCCGAGGACGATCTACGCGCGGTGAACGCACTGTGCGCGGCTCGCGGTCTCTACCACTTCAGCGACGAGGCCTACGAATATTTCACATTCGACGGTACGCGGCATTTCTCGCCCGCCTCCATCCCCGGTGCCGAGCGGCATACGCTCACTTTCCAATCGTTTTCCAAGGGCTGGGGCATGGCGAGCTGGCGCTGCGGCCATGTGGTGTATCCCGCTGATCTGGCCGAGGCGATGAACAAGGTCCAGGACACCAACCTGATCTGTGCGCCGGTGATCTCACAGCTCCTCGCGCTCGAATCGCTCAGGCTGGGACGGCGCGCGATCGAGCCTGAGTTGCAGTCGCTTGAGAGCGTACGCCACAAAGTGCATGAGTCACTTGCAGCGCTTGACGGGCTGGCGAGCTTCCCTCGTACCCAGGGTGCGTTTTATGTGGTGCTTCGATTGCCGGGGGTGTCTGACCCCCATGCTTTCATCCGCGCGATGGTTGAGCGGCATCGCGTGGCGGTGATCCCCGGCTTTGCCTTTGGACTGACCGACACCCGCGAGGCCAACTACCAGCGGCTGTCTTTTGGCTCGCTCGATCCGGCGACTGTTGCCGAGGGCGTTCAGCGCTTTATTGCTGCCGTGCGTGACTGGTACGGTCGCTGATCGGTCGCGCGGCGCGCCGCAACTCGCCGAGGCACGGCTGTCGGGCTGGTTTGCCGAGCGCGGCTGGCGCCCGTTTGCATTTCAGCGGCGCGTCTGGCGTGCGGCGGGATCGGGCTCAAGCGGCTTGCTGCACGCCGGTACCGGGTCAGGGAAAACGCTTGCGGTGTGGTTCGGCGCGCTTCTGCGCATTTTAAAAGGCCGTACCGCGCCTCCCATGAACGAGCTCAAGGTGTTGTGGGTGACACCCATGCGCGCGCTCGCCGCCGACACGGTGCGCGCCCTCGAGATCCCGCTCGCGGGCCTCGGGCTGGCCTGTTCGGTGGGTCTTCGCACGGGCGATACGCCATCGGCTGAGCGGGCACGGCAGGACCGCAGGCCGCCGTTTGCGCTCGTCACCACGCCAGAGAGTCTGTCCTTGATGATCTCGCGCGCTGACGCCGTGGCGCGGCTGGGCTGCGTCGAGGTTGTGATCGTTGATGAATGGCACGAACTGGTGGGGACCAAGCGTGGCGTGCAGCTTCAGCTTGCGCTCGCCCGGATTGCTGCGCTCGCCAGCTCGCCGCCGGTGGTCTGGGGGGTGTCGGCGACCTTGGGTAACCCAGGCGAAGCGCTTGATGTTTTGTTGGGCGGCCGGCAAGGCCTGCTGGTGGAGGCCGCTGAGCGCCGGCTGCCAGTGATCGACACGCTGCTGCCGGATACCCTTGAGCGGTTTCCCTGGGCCGGGCACCTGGGCGCGCGGATGCTGGACGCCGTCATCGACGAACTGGCTTCGAGCGCCTCATCGCTCGTGTTCTGCAACACCCGAGCACAGGCCGAGCTCTGGTACGCGATGATCCTTGATGCCCGTCCCGACTGGGCCGGCGCTATCGCGCTGCACCACGGGTCGCTCGATGTCGAGGTGCGGCGATGGGTCGAGCGCGCGATCGGCGCAGGGCAGCTGCGCTCGGTGGTCTGTACATCGAGCCTGGATCTGGGCGTGGATTTCGCACCGGTGGAGCGGGTCCTGCAGATTGGAAGCGCGAAAGGCGTCGGCCGGTTGCTTCAGCGTGCTGGCCGCTCCGGCCATCGACCCGGCGCGGTATCTCGTGTCACGCTGGTGCCCACCCATGCGTTGGAACTGATGGAGGCAGTGGCGGCCCGTGATGCCGCGCGCGCCGGGCGCATTGAGGCCCGCATCGCGCCCGTATGTCCAGTCGATGTCCTGGTGCAGCACCTGGTCACGGTCGGCGTCGGAACTGGCTTTGACGAATCCGAGATGCTGGCCGAGCTCCGCTCCACCCATGCCTACCGAGCACTCGATGACGAAGTCTGGCGCTGGTCGCTTGGCTTTGTTTCGGAAGGCGCGAGCTTATCGGCCTACCCCGAATACCGAAAGCTCGTACGAGGCGATGATGGGCGCTGGCGGGTGGCCGATGCGACCATCGCGCGACGGCATCGGATGTCGATTGGCACCATCGTTGCCGACGCGGCGATCGAGCTCCGATTCATGAACGGCTCGCGGCTGGGCACAGTGGAAGAGGCCTTTTTAGCGCGGCTTCGCCCGGGCGATCGATTCATGTTTGGCGGCCGAGTGCTTGAGCTCGTTCGGGTTCATGAAATGAGCGCCTGGGTGCGACGCACCAGAGCGACCTCGGGCGCGGTACCACGCTGGAGCGGCGGGCGTATGCCGCTGTCGGGCGAACTCGCCGCGGCTGTACTCGAACGCCTGCGTGCGGCCGCGACAGGTACGTTTGCCGGACCGGAGATGCGCGCTGTACGGCCACTTCTGGAACTGCAGGCGCGCTGGTCGCGTCTGCCCGAGCCGTCGATTCTGCTTGCGGAGACGCTCGTCTCGCGTGAAGGGTATCATCTGTTCGCCTATCCGTTTGCGGGGCGCCATGCGAATCTCGGACTGGCTTGTCTGCTCGCCTGGCGGGCGAGCCGCGGCCAGCCAGCCACGATCTCGATCGCAGTCAACGACTACGGCTTTGAACTGCTGTCTAAAGAACCGCTGACGGCAGCGCAGCTGGCAAGCGATGCAGGTCTGGTTGTGCCATCACCCGCCGAGGATCTCAGCGCAGCGGTCAACACGGCTGAGCTCTCGCGCCGCCGGTTTCGCGAGATCGCGCGGGTTGCCGGTCTGGTGTTTCAGGGTCATCCTCGAGAGCGCCGGTCGGCTCGCGCGCTGCAGGCCTCGGCCACAATGTTTCATGAGGTGTTCGACCGCTACGATCCTGGCAATCTGCTCCTTGCCCAGTCGCGACAGGAGGTGCTTGCGCATGAGCTTGAACTCGGGCGCATCGAAGCGGCACTCGCGGGCATGCGTGCTCGCGCGCTCGTGATGGTGCCAATCGCCCGACCCACGCCATTTGCGTTTCCGCTGATGGTCGAGCGTCTTCGAGAGACGGTGAGTACAGAGACGCTCGCGGATCGGGTCGCCCGGATGGTGGCGGAGCTTGAGGAGGCCGCGCAATGCTGATCAATGCGGGCGGCGTGCAAGTCGAGCTTCTCGTCGAGCGCGCAGCCTGGCTCCCAGCCTCTGAAACGCTGCTGGTGGCCGACCTGCACCTGGGCAAGGCACAGAGTTTCCGGCGCTTGGGAGTGCCCGTACCGGCCGGGACGACCGCTGCGATGTTAAGGCGGCTCGACGGACTGATCGAACGGCGGATGCCGCGCGAGTTAATCGTGCTGGGAGATCTGCTCCACGGGCCACTTTCGCAGCGCGGGCCCGCGATCGATGCACTGGCCGATTGGCGTGCCCGGCATGCGCAAGTGGCTGTGCGGATGGTGCGGGGCAATCATGATGCATCGGCGGGCGACCCACCGCCCGCCTGCGGCATCGAGGTATTAAACGCACCCTCGATTCACGCGGGGCTGGCGCTCTGTCATGAGCCCGACGAGCCGACAGGGTGTTTCAGGGTGGCAGGCCATGTGCATCCGGTTGTGCGCATATTGGGCCGAATCGATCGCATCCGGGTCGCGTGCTTCTGGCTGCGTCCGGATGCGCTGATCCTGCCGGCGTTTGGTGAGTTCACCGGCGGTTGGCCGGTGGCGCCGCAACCCGGTGAGCAGGTGTTTGCGGTGGCGGGAAGCGATGTGATTTTGGTGCCGACCTCTAGGCATCGTGCGCGCGCGAGTCGGCGCTAAGCCCATCAGCCTGCGATGCACCGCGCTGCTCGCGCTGCGGCTCAGCGCGGGGGCAAGGTGTCGCGATCTCGCGCGGGGATCTGCTCCTGAACCAGCATCCGGTGCGGATACGGGATGGAAATGCCCTCCCGATCGAAGGCGATCTTCAGCCGCTTCAGGAACTCGCGGCGCACGCGCCACTGTTCGGCGGGAAGGGTTTTCATCCGACAGCGGATGACAATGGCGGAGTCGGCGAGTTGCTCGACGCCAGCGATCTCGATCGCGTCGACAATGGCGGCGCGAAACGCCTCATCTTCGCGCAGCGCCGCTGCAGTCGTGCGCATCACCGCGTACACATGATCGAGGTCCTCGCGATAAGACACGCTCACATCGGCCACCGCGAAGGCGAACTCGGTCGAGTAATTGCTGACGGTTGTGATGAGACCGTTGGAGACGTAATGCACCGCGCCGTCGAACGAGCGAAGCTTGGTTTGGCGCAGTGTGAGTTCTTCCACCACGCCGGTCTTGCCGGCGATCTCCACCACGTCACCGACCCGGATCTGATTTTCGAGCAGCAGAAACATACCGCTGAAAAAATCTTTCACGAGGCTCTGCGCACCGAAACCGATGGCCACACCAGCCACACCGGCTGCTCCCAGAATCGGTGCGATCGAAATGCCAACGGTGTTAAGGCCTACAAGCACTGCTACAACGATGAGCGTGAGCGAGGCCGCATGGCGGAGCACGCGCGCGAGCGTCTGGATGCGCTTTCGCTCCTCGGGCGCGGGCGAGCGCGCGGCCAGGGCCACAAAGAAGCGCGCGAGCACGTTAAGCAGCACCCTACGTACCATGAATGCGGCGATCAGCACCGCCACCAGCGTGGCGGCGGTCGCCCACCGCGGCGACCACTCGGTGTGAGCGAGAAACTCCAGCCAGGCTTCGAACACGGTCACTTCCTCCTTGTTGCGCTGCAGCCGCGGCAGTCTTGCGAACTGTCAACGCGGGCGGGTCACCGCCGACCTGCGCTAGGACCTTGCAGGTGAGAGGAGGTCAGCCGGAGCCGCCCACGCCCGGCGAGGCGAGCGCGATGGTAGCAAAGAAACTGCTGTTCATATCGAAGGCGTGCGAGCGCAATCCCGTGGGGGCCACGCTGATGCGGGTGGTATCACCGTTCGATAAAATGGGGCGATTGTTCGATCGGCAGCTTACGCGGCGCGGCTGGATGCGAGCCTGGCGCACCGGCTGGCCCCCGCTGGGTGATGCCGGTTGGACCGAGCCGCGCCTGCCGCGCGTTGATCTCGTCGATCGCAAAGACGATATCGCGATGTGCGCCGAGGTTCCTGGAATCGAAAAAAGGAACTGGAGCCCTTGGCCGGTCAACACAGCGTAACCCTGCATGGTGAGACCCGGCATGAGGAAAAGGAGGAGGTGGGCGACCCATACCGTTGTGAGATCCCGCATGGCGCTTTCAGCCGCACGGCACCGATCCTGTGGGGCCGTCAGGTCGCGCCTGCGCGGGTGGCGCGGATCCCGTATCCTTTGCGATCGTGCGGCGGCAAACCCGCCGCGTGCGCCCGCATGGCGGGGCGCAGCATTGTCTCGGAGGTCCGCATGAACAGCATTGATGTCGAAGTCCTGCGTACCGCGATCCAGTGGATGGACGCGGGTCATCGTGTCACCCTCAGCACTGTGGTGCGCACCTGGGGATCGGCGCCTCGTCCGCCTGGCTCGCTCATGATCATCCGTGACGATGGCCAGGTGGCGGGTTCGGTGTCAGGGGGGTGTATCGAAGACGACCTGATCCGGCGTCTGCGCGACGGCGACCTCGATTCGGCGCTGCCAATGAGCACGGTATATGGCGAAACCGCCGAGGAAGTGCAGCGTTTTGGGCTGCCCTGCGGCGGCACCGTACAGGTGGTGCTTGAGCCGCTTTCCATGCAATCGGGGTTACGTGACCTGCTGTCCCGAATCGAGGCCCATGAGGTGGTTCAGCGCTCGCTCGACATGCGGACCGGCATGGCAGCACTCAAGTCGGCTCAGGTGGGCGATATCGTAGCCTTCGATGGTCAGACGTTGCGCACCGTTCACGGCCCGCGCTACCGCCTGCTCGTGATTGGCGCCGGTCAGCTGTCTCACTACCTGGCCGACATGGCGCTCATGCTCGACTACCAGGTCACGATCTGCGATCCACGATCGGAGTATCACAGTACCTGGCAGGTGCAGCCGGGCGTTACGCTCTCCTCGCAGATGCCCGATGATCTGGTGCTTGCCATGCAGATCGATGCCAACAGCGCCGTGGTGTGCGTCACCCATGATCCGAAACTCGATGATCTCGCGCTCATCGAGTCGCTCAAGACGTCGGCGTTCTACATCGCCGCCATTGGTTCGCGACGCAACAACGAACGGCGCCGCGAACGGCTGCTTGAATTCGATCTCTCGCGCGCTGAAGTGGATCGGTTGCGGGGGCCGGCAGGGCTGTCGATTGGCGCACTCACGCCGCCCGAGATCGCGCTTGCGATCATTGCCGAAATGACTGCCACGCGGCGCGGTGTGAACCTGTCGGGGCCGCTGGCTGACTGGAGCGGTTCGGGTACGGAGTGTCGGCTCGAGTCGCTCCCTTTCGCACGCTGAGCCCGCTGCGCGAAACCCTCGCGCGGCTACTGCTCGCGCCAGCCGCGCCGCTCATGCTCTGGCAGGGACGGCGCGTTCGGCGTCTTGCCCTGCGGCTTCCGGAGGCTGCAGGCGCCCGTACGGGTGAAGCCGATATGGACGGGGCGGGCGGGCGCTTGCTGATCGTGGGTGATTCGTCGGCCGCCGGAGTGGGCGTCACCGAGCAGTCGCGCGCCTTGTCGGGCCAGCTGATCAGCGCACTGGCCGCGCGCGGCGTGACCCTAGGCCGCTGGCGGCTGATCGCCCGTGCCGGGGTGTCGGCCGCAGCGTTGCCCGCGCTGATCGACCACGACCTTGATGAGGGGCGTGTGCCGGTCGAAGCCTTTGATATTGCCCTGGTGGTGGTGGGGGTGAATGATGTCACGGGTGCCACACCGATCGTGCGCTGGCTCGCCGATCTTGATCGCCTGCACGCGCGCCTCAAGCGCCTTGGGGTGCGTGCGGCGGTGTTCTCAGGCCTGCCGCCAATGGACCGATTCATTGCGCTCCCGCAGCCACTCCGCATGTGGTTGGGGCTCCAGGCGCAACGCTACGACCGGGCGCTCGGCCAGTGGAGCGCGGCACGCACGGATACCTTTCATACGGTATTGCCGCGGCTCGATGATCGCGGGCTCCTGGCGTCCGACGGCTTTCATCCCGGTGAGGCGGGATGCGCGCTCTGGGCGCGCGAACTCGTGCAAACGCTCGCGCCTCTCCTTGCTGCCGATCAGCACGCGGCGGGATCGACCGGAATCTCGCGCTTCAGTCCAGAATCATCAATCGCGACATAGGTGAGCGTGGCTTCGGTGACCTTGACCACGACCGGTTGCGCTGGATTACGCTCGGCGATGACCTCGACGTGCACTGTGACCGACGTGTGACCCGAACGTTCGATGCAGGCGTAGAACGACACCACGTCACCAACCGAAATCGGCTGGCGGAACTGAAACGCGTTAACAGCAACGGTGGCGACCCTGCCTCGGGCCCTGCGTGCTGCGCAGATGCCGCCGGCGATGTCGACCTGCGCCATCACCCAGCCGCCGAAAATATCACCGTTGGCATTGACATCGGCAGGCATGGGCACCACGCGGAGCACGAGCGAGTGTCCCGCGGGAGTGTGATCGGTTAGCGGGGATCGAACACCGGTGGTCTCGGATTTCATGCTGGCGGGCCTTCACTGATGGCGTGCGCGCACAATATCGTTTTTCTTCCCAAGACGACAAGAGATCCGATGCGAGATCACGCCCGACGCGCCGCGCCCTCCTCTGTGCCCTCTGCCTCCGCCGCCTCCGGTGCCCAACCGGTTCACGGTGACTGGCAAACGGTGTCACGGCTGCTGCCCTATCTGTGGGCCTGGCGCGGCCGTGTGCTGTTTGCGCTTGCCTGTCTGGTGGCAGCCAAACTCGCCAATGTGGGCGTTCCGCTGGTACTGAAAGCGGTGGTTGATGTGCTCGATACACCCGAGGTGGCTGCGCGCGCAGCCATTGCGGTGCCGGTTGCGCTGATCGTGGGCTACGGTTTGCTCCGGCTGTCAGTCTCGCTCTTTACCGAGCTTCGCGAGCTAGTTTTCTCGCGGGTGACGCATGAGGCCAATCGTACGATCGTACTGCAAGTCTTCCAGCACCTATTCGACATGTCGCTACGGTTTCATCTCGATCGCCAGATGGGCGGGATGACGCGCGACATCGAGCGGGGTTCGCAGGGCGTCTCGAGCCTGATTTCCTACACCCTCTACAGTATCCTGCCCACGGTGATCGAGGTGTCACTGGTGATCGGGTATCTGTTCTGGCAGTACGAGTCGTCGTTCGGCTTCATCGCGCTTTCAGCGCTTGCTGTCTATGTGATGTATACGATCCGCGTGACCGAGTGGCGCACCCACTTTCGGCGCGAGATGAATGAGCAGGATTCCCGCGCGAGCACGCGTGCGATCGATGCGCTCATCAATTATGAAACGGTGAAGTATTTTGGCAATGAGCGTTTCGAGGCGGAACGCTATGACACGGAACTCCGAAAGCGCATGCGCGCGGCGATCCGCTCGCAGGCGTCGCTATCGCTCCTTAATTTCGGTCAGGCGGCCATCATTGCGGTAGCGGTGTCGCTTCTCATGTGGCGAGCGGTGGCGGGCGTGATCGCGGGCGAGATGACGCTGGGTGATCTGGTGCTGGTGAATGCCTTCATGATCCAGCTCTACATTCCGCTCAACTTTCTGGGTGTGCTCTACCGGGAGATCAGACAGGCGCTCACCGACATGGAGCGGATGTTTCGGCTGCTTACAGAAAGGCGCGAAGTGGCCGATGCGCCGGATGCGCGGCTGCTGGATGTGGGACGCGGCCCGGAAATTCGGTTTGAGCGAGTGGGCTTTCACTATGACGCCGCGCGTCCGATCCTCCATGACATCGACTTTGTGATCGCACCCGGCACCACCACTGCCGTGGTGGGTGCGAGCGGTGCTGGCAAATCGACGCTTGCCCGGCTGATGTTTCGCTTCTACGACGTGAGCGCCGGGCGGATTCTGGTCGATGGACAGGATATTCGCGCGGTCACGCAGGAGAGCCTGCGCGCGGCACTCGGGATCGTGCCGCAGGACACGGTGCTCTTTAACGACACGATTCGCTACAACATTGCATACGGGCACCCGGAGGCAAGCCGTGAGGCTGTCGAGCAGGTGACACGCGCGGCGCAGTTGCATGATTTCATTGCGGCGCTACCGCAGGGCTACGACAGTTCGGTGGGCGAGCGCGGCCTGCAACTCTCGGGGGGCGAGAAGCAGCGCGTGGCGATTGCGAGGACGTTGCTGAAAAACCCGCCGGTTTTACTCCTCGATGAAGCGACCTCTGCTCTTGACACCCGCAACGAGCAGGCGATTCAGCAGGCCCTGCGCGCGGCGGCGGCCGGGCGCACTGCGCTGGTCATCGCGCACCGCCTGTCGACTATTGTCGATGCCGATCAGATCCTGGTGCTAGAGGCCGGCCGGATCGCGGAGCGCGGCACGCATGATACGTTGCTCGAGGCTGGTGGGGTGTATGCCCGTATGTGGGCCGCGCAGGCGGCGGGGGATCTTGCTGCCTGAGGCGGGTGTGTGACGCAACGCCGAAGGTTGCGCTTACCGATCCAGGATCTGGCTCAGGAACTGCTGCGTTCGCTCATTTTTCGGCGAGTCGAAGAACGCATCGGGCGTATCTTGCTCAACGATTTCGCCCCGGTCCATGAAAATCACACGGTCGGCCACTGCGCGCGCGAAG
>SXGS01345007.1_pt1 | contig 18369 bp, 15 predicted proteins | sample 3174681 | NCBI WGS metagenome assembly SXGS01 (sample SAMN11356861, study PRJNA531348) | freshwater metagenome | isolation source: freshwater sample F1-80 | place: China: Fuxian Lake, Yuxi | collected 2017-12-25 | reverse complement strand
CTACGGGGCTGGGAAAGGTATTTGGTCTCTATGACTGAGCCCAGTACTGCTGGAGAAATTCATCCAGCGGCAGTTTGTCGGTGGCTTCAATCTGTGCCTGTTTTTGCCAGGACAGGTCTGCTTCGCGTACAAGACCGTGCGCTGTATCTTCGCTCAGGCCCCGGTTTTTCCAGTGATGTGCATGTTGCCGGGAGAGTCTGAGGGCGTAATCGGCGAACGACTCATGGTTGGACTGCATGTCCCTTAACACCATTGCAGAAAGGGTTGCATCAGGCTCGCCGACGGCGGGTCTGTGCCGCTCTACGCTGGCCCGATAGGGGTGTCCGGTTTCTTCTTCATCCAGCAGGCCGGCGATCGGCAGCAGGTCATCCAGTATCTGGCTGGCCCATTGGTTCAGCAGTATGCTGCGGCCGTTCCGGAATAGGGTAAATGCCTTGCCCCGCGCGCAACAGGCGACGTTGAGGCTGTTGCGGTTGCATTCGGCCTTTTCTTCGGCATCAAACCGGGGGCTTTCCGTGAGCAGGCAGTAGAGGACGAATGTTTCCAGGAATCGAATTTCATCCAGCGAGATTCCTTCGGGCTGTAGGCTGAGAAGATCCAGCGCCCGCAGTTCTACATAGCGGACGCCGCGTTTTCTGAGCGCTAGCGTGGGTTTCTCGCCGGTGTGCGTGATCTGCTTGGGGCGGATGAGGCTGTAGTATTCGTTTTCGATCTGGAGGATGTTGGCGTTGAGTTGCCGATATTCGCCATCGGCCTTGATGCCTATGGCCTCATAAGCGGGGTAGGGCTGGTTGATGGCGGCTTCAAGGCTGGCAATGTAGGCTTCCACGGTATTGATGGAAATATCCAGACTGGTCTGGTTGTCATTCCGGTAGCCGATATCGCTCATGCGCAGCGAGGTCGCATTGGGCCGGTAGAGCGTGCTGGCATCCAGTTCGGCAAAACGTGAGGCGAGGGCTTCGCGCCCACGGAAAAAGGATTTGCAGATAGCGGGTGAGTTGCCAAACAGATAGATGAGCAACCAGCCATAGCGATGTACATTTCTGATGACGCCGAAGTAAGCCGCTGCAATATAGTCGCTCAGGGTTCCTCGATGTCCTTCAATATCTTGCAGGACGGGCCACAGGTTTTCATTTACGGAATAGTTGAAATGAACCCCGGCAATGGATTGCATGGTTTTGCCGTAGCGGTAGGCCAGTCCGCGCCGGTAAATATGCTTCATCTGGCCAATATTGGAATGACCGTAGCGGGCAATGGGGATGCTTGCGTCACCGTCCAGCCCGATGGGCATGGAGGTGGCGAGCAGGAGTTCTTCCTCCAGGTTCTGGTGAACGAAGGCATGAATGTCGCCCATGAAGTGGAGCGCCTGTTCTGCCTTGATACACGGGGGGGTGATCAATTCGATCAGCGCTTCCGAATAATCCGTGGTAATCCATGGGTGAGTCAGGGCTGAACCCAGCGCGGCGGGGTGTGGCGTCTGGGCAATGCGGCCCCCGGCCGACAGGCGCAGGCTTTCTTTTTCCAGCCCTTTCAGTCCGCCGCAAACCAGGTGTTGTTGCCTTGCACGTAACAAACTATCCAGGCGGGTGCTGACAGGCATATTCGAAGTGATCTTTGGGACGGTGAACGGGGAGAGGGGGAAGGATGGCGGGATGGCCCGTCAGTCAAGGCGGAGGATACCGCGCACAGGATGGGTTACCAGCTAAACAGCACCCACTTGTTGATGTTCATTCCTCGCTGGTTATCGCTTTGGCGGACTTCCAGATTGCCGTCGCCATTGGTGTCTACCAGGACATAGGAGGGGCCTATGACGGGGGTGATCTTGACCATGGTGATCTGGTTGTTGATACGATACTCCTCAATGGTTTCCTCACCGCGACGAATGATGGTGACATCGGGTTCCATGGTTTGGCCGCTCTGGATGGGTGCAGGAAGGTCCGGCTGGTCGGTGATGATCACAGGGGTTTCGTTCTCTGCATGAGCCAGGGGTCCAATCAAGAGCAGTGTGAGGGCCAGGGTTCGAATCATGGGTTGGTTAAACACAGCATTCAGAGGTTTTTGGGGAGCCATGATATTACATAACCGTCCCAAGTTGTGCCGTGAGCGGTGGCCCGGTCAGGGATCTGCTCTAAAATCATTCCCTCGGCAAGTCACATAAATAGAGACCCAAACGCTGCTCATGGACGATAACCAGCTGCTTCGATATGGCCGCCAGATTCTGTTGCCGCAAATTGATATTGAGGGGCAAGCCAGGTTGTTTGCGTCCAGTGTTCTGATTATTGGCCTGGGCGGGCTGGGTTCGCCGGCATCGACTTATCTTGCGGCGGCGGGCGTTGGTCATTTGCTCATCAACGATTTTGATACGGTCGACCTGAGCAATCTTCAGCGTCAGCCGCTGCATACAACGGATGACCTGGGCAAGCCAAAAACAGAGTCTGCGTATAATGCGCTGAAGCGCCTGAACCCTGAAGTTCGCCTTACCGTGATAGACCGGCGGCTGGATGACGCCGGGCTGGAAGACGCCATGAGGGATGCCGATGTGGTGCTGGATTGTTCGGACAATCTGGCTACCCGGTTTGCCGTCAATCGGGCGTGTTTTAGCCAGGGCAAGCCTCTCGTCAGCGGCGCGGTCATTCGCTTTGAAGGGCAACTGGCGGTGTTTCGGCCTGGCATCGGCGAGAGTCCCTGTTACAACTGCTTGTATCAGGGCGTTGATGAGTTGGGCGAGACCTGCACCCAGACGGGGGTGGTTGCTCCTCTCCCCGGAGTCATCGGCAGTTTGCAGGCGCTTGAAGCCATCAAGCTCATCACGCTGCCTGATTCTGTACGGACCGGCGTGGTGATGTTGTTCGATGCGCTGACCATGGATTGGCAGAAATTGGTGCTTCCCCGTAATTCCGACTGCCCCACCTGCCGGATTCAGGGCTAAGTGGAACGGGCCGTCAAACTGGAAAATCCTTGTGAATAAACAAACCACTGAGGCCGTTCAGACCCAAAATGCCGCTGCCCGAAACCATGGATGGGCCCGGCGGGCCTTGACTCTCTGGTGCGCCTGTTTCCTGTTGCTGGTGTTTTGGGATTTCCTGGTCGACCTGCTGCTGCATGGTCTGCACATCGTGATCGAGTTTCTGGAGCTGGGCCTGGAGGACGTGCTTGAGATGATATTTCATCTGGAGAGTCATGAAGCCCAGATGTACACCGCATGGACGGGATTGATCTTTTTTATGGGACTGGGCTTCTACGTCTACGTCAGGGCCGTTCGTTTATTCCGCTCCCACTTTCGCTCATGGTCTTATTTCCGTTTTTGGCTGACGCATAAGCTGCGAGAGAACTGGCTGCCGCTCTCCTTGTTCATGACGGCCTATCTGGCGGCCTTATTGCTTTTCTGATGGTTTAACACGCTCAGTCCGGCGTTGCTGGCTCCTGGCCGTGTGCCCACGTAAAATGCGCCCCCTCAACCACTGACACCCTTTACCACTCCATGGCTGATTACAAGAAATACATTTGCTCCGCATGCGGCTGGGTTTACGACGAAGAATGGGGCGATCCGGATTGCGGTCTGGCTCCGGGCACCCGTTACGAAGATATTCCCGATGATTGGGTTTGCCCGGAGTGCGGGGTGGACAAAAGCTATTTCGATCTACTGGACTGAAGTACGCGGAAGTAGCCTCTCCTCCGGCCCTCAATTGGTGGCAGAGTCCGGCAGCATCCGCTCCAGCAATTCTGGCCGCCGCCCTCCCGTTGCGGTTTGCTGGTGAAGGTGTAGCGCCTTCTCCTGCAAGGCTTGCGCTTCGGCGATGATGGATTCCCGGTCGCGATCCGCTGCAGCGAATCCGGCGCTGATCTGCTCGCGAACGGCGGCCAAGGCGGAGATGACACCGGACCGTAACCCTTTAAGTGCACTCCTTTCGACCGAGGGTCTGAGTTGCCGGCAGGCAAACCAGGGCAGCAGCCAGGCCAGGCCGATCAGAAGCAGGCTGTGCACGGCGAAATCCGTACCCAGATAATTGAGATGCCCGGTTGCGCTGTCGTAATACCCTTTCACCACCTGATAACTGGCCCAGCTGATCGCGGCCAATGGCAGCAGCACGGCCAATAGACCCATCAGCTTCAGGCTGATCCGCTGAAATCCATTGCCGGGTTGAGCCAGTGCTTGACGCAGCATGAGCTGGGCCCGATTCAGGACCTGTTTTCCGGTTTCCTCGGGCCATTTCCCGAACTGGTCCCTGATTGGCCGGATGGGCAGCCCCCGGCGGCCGGTCTCGATGACCAGCTGGCCTATGGCATCACGTACTTGGCCTTCAGCCCAGTCATCCCATAGCACGGCTTTGGCCGGAGCCGGCTGATTGTCCGGCTCTCCGGCAGAAGTGAGTTGCAGCGGTCGGGCCAGCGGATTGGCTTCGTTGCCGCTGAAGGCCGCCGCCGTGCTTCGCATGGGCCATTCCAGTCCGGCGAGTAACTCGGTCTGGGTCGCCGTCCAGATCTTCTCCCACTCGTCTTCCAAATCCCGATAAGCCGTTGCCCGGCCCAGGCGGTCGAGGGCCGCCTCGATGGCTTGATTCAATCCGCTGATACGCGCTTGTTCGGCGCGGGACTCCAGTTGCCCCATCACCTGCCGGGCAGAGATTTCACGCAGCAGGCTTTGTAATTCTGCAAAGTCATCGTCTTTGCGCTCAGTCACGTGGTCCCGGCAGTCGGTGCGCAGTATGACGGGGTTGGCGAAGCCCGCCGTAGCCAGTAATCCGCGAAAGTCTTCGAGCTGAATGGCCTGTCCACGGTCCCATTGATTCAGCACAAAGAGCCAGGCGTGATCACCGCCGTGTTCCCGTAACAGGCGCCATCCTTTGTCATCCCGATACCGCTCTGGACTGACGACATAAATCAGCACGTCAATCTGCGGCATCCATTCCAGTACCAATTCCCGGTTGTGCTGCTCGACACTGTCGATATCCGGCATGTCGACCCACATGACCTGCCGCGCTTCGGCATCATGGTGTTGAGCGATGCGGACTTTGTCCAGGGGAAAGTCATCCGGTAAACGGCTAATCTGAACCGTGTCGTGCAAATAGAGGGAAACCTCACGTGAGGTCGGGCGTTCGACGCCCGTTCTCGCGACGGGCTGCCCGGCCAGACGGTTAAGGAGGCTGCTCTTGCCTACCCCGGTCCCCCCAAAAAAAGCAGCGACCAGAGGCCGATGGGTTCCCGGTTCAAACAGGGAACTCGGGCTACGTGTTTCCAGGGTGCTGATCTCACGGATATCCTGAGCGTGCAGCCAGTGGTGATCCACCGCACGCTGTCCCCAATCGAGGGCGCTCTGGAGAAGTTCATCGAACGGATGTGGCATTGGGATTGAGGAAGGTTGATGTTCTGGCCGCAGTGGCCCGGGTCAAATCTGATGAGCTGTGTCTTGGTGGGCGCGGGCTATGTCCGTGTTCTTCAGCGGAGTTCGATTGTGGCTCGCTGCAGCGATTCGGGCGGAATACCTACGCGGGTAGCGGGGTCCATCTGATCCGGGATCAATGCGAGCGACTCTTGTATGGCCAGCATGAACAGCCGTTCAACGGCCTCGCGCTGGCGGATTTTCAGCTGTTCGGCAGATTTGTTCATGAATCTGCCCAGCGCACTTTCGGTCAGAAGACTGGTGACCGACAGCATGGCGGGCGCAATCACAAAGTCCTGAACACCAATCCCGCCGGTGTGCAAGGCCACCGCCAGCGCCGCTGCATCCGTCGTGACCCGGGTGGCTCGCAGGCTGTTGAGCACCATGGGATGTTCCTGCAGATTCTCATAAAGGCCGTGAGCGGTCCTGTCGATTTCGGGCTGGAAGGCGCGGACATAGGCCTGGGCGGCGGCGTCGAACTGGGCCATCACCGGTGCGCGTTGTCGCATGAGCTGTTGACTGATGTTGCTCCACCAGCGTTGTTCAACGGGATCGGCACTGACATTCAGCAGCAGATCCTCACCAATCCGGACCAGTGCATGTTCGGCAATCTGATGGAGAACGCCCGATTCACCGCCCTCTGCTGTGCCGCTGTGGCCGGCGGCCATCTTGCCCAGCCTGGTGATTTGCCGGACTGGCCAGGTGACCAGCCGCCGGGCAGCGGCCAGGGCGTTGCCGATACCTGGCACTTCGAGCAGGGTCAGCAATTCAGCCAGTGCCCGCTGGAATGTCTCGTAATGGTGGGGATGCTCCAGATAATCCCGCCGGTAATGGCCCATACATTCCTTGACCACGGCATCCAATCGGCCATTCCATTCCGTGGCAAGGCGGTGCTCAAGCACAATGGGTGCAGTCCAGGCAGGCCAATGGGTTTTGAGCAGGCGTTGAGTGGCCCGGGAATAGTGATCTCTCCGCACTTTACCCATGGCTTCCCGCAGGGAGGACATCACGGCTTGATGCAGTTCATCAAGACCAGCCAGGCCCATTGAGTCAGCCATGTAGGGAATGGGCAAAATGGGCGGGGGCGGATCGGACCGGAAGGCGCGCCACTTGTCTTCAACCGACTGCAACAAGGTGAACCGGGAGTCCGCATCGGTCTTGTTCAGCAGCAATAAGGTGGGCTGATTCAAGGGTTCCAGCAGTTGCATAAACTGCCAGACGGACAGGTCAGCGTATTTATCCTTGCTGACGACCAGAATGACGACATCGGCCAGCCCGGCGACCCGGAGAACGGCGTTTTGATATTCGCGGGACTGGACCGAATCGAAATCGGGCGTGTCCCACAGAACGGTGTTCTGCAAAACCTGGCTGGCGCTATCGGGTGCTGCTAGTTCGAGACTGAATGAGTTGAGTTGCCGGTGATCCAGAACGTCACGGCTGCGGCGATGGTAGCCATGAAAATAGCGCTCCAGTTCATCCAGCGCGCCCATCTCCCCGGCTAGAACAAACCCCTGCGGATGAACCGTGAAACCCGCCAGCGGGCTGGCCTCTGCCAGTCTGGCACCGGCTATCCAGTTGATGACGGAGCTCTTTCCCGCCTGTGTGGGGCCTAGTATGGCAAGGTGCAGCGGTTGCTTTGGCTGTTGCTCCATCCACTCGGCCTTTTCCAGCGACGCCTCGGCAAATTCGAGGGATGTCAGCAAGGACTTGAGCCCCTGGATGCGGACATGATCTGCTGGAGAGGAATCGATTAAGCGCTGGTAGCGTTGCTGCAGCAGTCGGAGAAAGGAAAGCATTGAATTAACGGAGGAAGACCCGGCGCTGGAAGTGGCTGGATTGTACACGATGGCATTTTTACCAGACCGGTGATTCATTGATGATTTACATCACGCTGGTGTGAAGATTCCAGTCGCAACAATCCGCTGCACGCCTGGATCAGGCGCTGCGAAGCCGTAACCAGCGGACGGTGGCGACGGCGCCCAATGGGACGACTAATCCGATTACCGTGACGGCGATGAGCAGCTGTCCCAGCTCGCTGTAGTTGGCTGGTGCCGTCATCAGTCCGCTCACCGGATCCTTGACCTCGCGGGTGATGGTGTACATCTGGTTCAGATACTTGGTAGCCAGTTGGCTCAGCGCCAGTGACAGATTGGTGAAGGATGCCATGACGGCGAAGAAGGTCGCTTTGAGATGACCGGGTGCCGAATGAGCAATCCAGGCGAGCATGGGAACCATGGCAATGTGCCCGAGCGGCGACTCCAGCGCCGTATCAATCAGGGCAATGAAGCGGGCGTCCACCACCCCGCCGGTGAGCCGGGCAGTCCACTCATGCAGTCCGTAATACATGCCGATGGTCGGTAGCGAAAGAACCGTACCAATGAAGGTCAGCAGGACCACCACGGAGGCGATGGGCCGTTCTGCCATAAAGCGGCGGAACAAGAACAGGCCCGCCAGACTGAGGACGCTGCCGATCAGCGACAGCCTGGCCATGAATGACTGGTCGAAATCCAGCACATCGATCATCCACCAGCTGGAGCCGGGTCCTGGTGTCGGCGTCGCCCGAAAGAAGAAAATCAGCACGGCTGTCCCCAGCAGTACCTGACGCGCGTCCGTCTCCATCTCGTCCATGAGCCGGTACATCAGTGCGAGGATGATGCCCATGGAAAGGGCGAAAATGATTTCCTGGCCGAAGGCCAGATCCGCCAGGCCCACCGTGATGGTGGCCACGGCAAAAGCCAGTCCGCCGCCAAGAATCCACCAGTTGGGGCGGGTTGTTGACGGGTGGATTTCCGTGAGGGCATCGATTTCCGTCAGGGTATAACCCAGGGCATGCAGGGATTTTTTCTGTTTGCGCTTGAGCCGCGCCGCGAAGATCACACCGGCGCAGGAGATGGCGGGAATAATCAGAGCCATCTGGTAAAGCCGTTGATAAATGCCCAGCTTGCCGGCTTCCGGCAAGGTTTCAACGCCGTCAAACATGAATACATTGACCAGGGCGACGATCAGGGTGCCTGCAATGATGGCAACGCGGCCCAGGGTCTGCATGGTCGCATGCATCAGGCGCTGTTCGTTCGCGGCAATGGGCAGCCCCATGTCATCGGTGGTGGGCACCGCTTCGACGGTCATCGCGTCGGCCACAACATCCTGAATCACATAGCCCACCGGTGCGAGCAGGACACTCAGGACATACCATGAACTGGCGGGCAGGATGGCTTCCATGGCCAGCCGGTCATGCAACAGACCCAGCATGATGAGAAGACTGGCCGCAATCAGGCTGGCACCCAGGAAAACCAGCCCACCCTTGTAGCGCCAGATGAGATCGACCAAGTGACCGACCGGGAGCTTCAGGGTCCAGGGCAGCATCGCCCAAAACGCCAATCCCGCCAGAAACTCAGCCGACAGGCCCAGATAGTCTTTAACGAAGAAAGTACCCACAATCGCTGTGAGTCCCGAAATGCCGGCGGCCAGATAGACCATCAGCGGCGGCAGATAGCTCAGGCGCAGTTCTCGTCCCAATTCGATGAAATTACGATCAAGCCAGAGCCAGAGTCGCTCAAGCAGATCAGGGGACGGCGAGGAAGGGGGAATTAACATAGCGTTCGGTTCAGCTTAAGAAGTGGACTCTTCCTGATTTTAACCGGACTGAACCTCCTTGGGTGAGCAATGTAATTGATCGAACCCGCCGCAGCCAGCGTAATGCTCTGGCCCTGATACGGAAAGAACGCGCTTTACGTGCTGCGATTTCCCCGAACGGATGAATAGTGAAGCCAACGGCTCAGCGAGGGGGAAACCATCTGCCCTGAATATAGGCTCCGGTGGCGATACCGGCCAGGGCGTAAAGCATGGGCCAGTTACCGACACCTAGCCCGGCGATGGCCGGTCCCGGACAAACCCCGCAAATGCCCCAGCCCAGCCCGAAAATTCCTGCGCCTATCAGTGTTCTGGCATTCAGCGCTGCGCTATAGGTTGCGAAAGTCTTTTCGCAGAGCGGTTTGCCGAATAGCCTGGGGGCCATTTGGTAGGCGATTAAAGTCACCAGTACGCCACTCCCTAAAACGATGAGCAGACCCAAGTCACGGAATAGAAGGAAATCAAGCACGACCTCGGGTTTGGTCATGGTGGCGACTGACAGACCGGCACCGAACAGGATGCCGCAGAGAAGAACCGGCAAAAGCGAAAGTCCTTTCATCACTGTATCCCTGACCCTTGCATGAGGTGGGCTACGGCAATGGCGGTTCCGAGAAACACCCATACCGCCAAAAACGAGGGGAGCTGCAATGAGGCCAGTCCACAGATTCCATGGCCAGCCGTGCAACCATTACTCAGCCGGGCACCGAAACCCATCACCAGTCCACCCAGCAAAAGCCGCCAAGGGCTGACATCGGTCACAAAAGCGTCTCCACTCCAGCTCAGGTAGAGCACCCCACCCAAAATGAGCCCTGCGGCATAAACAAGCCGCCAGCCCCAGCTGCTGCGAAAACGCGCTTCGCTGAAATACGGCACCTGGCTGACATAGGACCAGGTGGAGGTGAAGACTGAGCTCATGCCGCCGATCAGCCCGGTCAGCAGGTACAACAGCCCCAGCGCTGATCCGATCATCAGTCCGCCGATCAGATATTGGGCATAGCCCTGAGGGAAAAACTCGGACATGAAGGTCAACTATCTCCTGAAGCGAGGGGCGTGGATTCTATCAGAGCGGCGCGCACAGGCCGCTGAGGCTCAAGGCAGTCAGCGTATTGGGCCAGGTCAGAAAGGGGAGGGACAACATGAACCACATTACCTGCGTGGGCTATTCCTCAGGGCGGTCAGCGCGGCAACATGACTGGCCCATCAGATAGCGGCGCAGCAGGTTGAGGCCATGAACCGTTGCCGCATCGCGCTGGCGCGGCTGATTGCCCGCCAGTTTCCGGGTGTCCATGATGATGCCGTCCACACCGGCGGCGACCGAACAGACTTCCACCTGAGCGTTTTCCTCCCGGAGGCCTGTGGCGGCAAAGTCACTCCACTGCAAGAGCACATAATCAACCCCCTCACGTTGCCGAATTGACTCAGCCAACCGGCTAAGTGTCGCTGCGGCCGGTGATTCCGATGCCATGGACATCCGTGCCAAAAGGCGGCTGGGATTCCTCTCCACCATGGCACCGGCGAACCAGTCTTCACCCGCGCAACGAGAGGCCATCAGGCCACCGCTGATGGTTTCAACGAGATAGAGACTGGAATCGCTTGCCTGTAGCCGTGCACCGATGACGTTCACCAGACTTTGCGATCCCTCACCATTGCGGACGACGCCATAGACGGCGTCCCCCAGAGCCTGGCTGATGGCACCGGTGGTCGCTTTAAGGGTTGCATCAGATGTACTTGGCGGGAAGGTCAGCTTGATCTGATTTTCCGCCCCGCCAGTCCGGAATCCCAGCCGGGTGCCTTTGGGTAGAGGGATGCGCTCCAGTTTCTCTTGCAGGGCAGACTCACCCACGCCCAGGGTCCGCAGAATGATTCGATGCGGTGGGACGAGGACATGGTTCTCTGGAAGCACGGGTTTGATGGACGACTGAAACATGGCTTTCATTTCGCCCGGGACACCGGGCAGAAAATAAAACCGGCAGCCACCGGCAGTGACCGAAAAGCCGGGTGCCGTCCCCCAGAGGTTGTCCAGCCGCGTTGCTCCGGAGGGCAAAAGCGCCTGCTTGCGATTGACCAGCGGCATCTCGCGATTCATGCGCTGGAACCAGGTTTCTATTTGTCTCAGGGCTTCAGCTTCCATCACCAGGGGCAGGCCAAAAGCCAGGCTGACGGCCTCGGCTGTCAGATCATCACAGGTAGGTCCCAAGCCGCCAGTGGACAGGCAAAGCCCGGCCCGTCCGGCAATTTCCCGCAACAATTCGACCAGTGCTTCCAGCCGGTCACCGACGGCTGTGTGACGAGTCACCTCGAAACCCAGCCCCGTGAGTTCGCTACTGAGCCACGCGGCATTGGTATCGGCGATTTCGCCGGTAACCAACTCATCACCCTGCGAAAGTATCTCGGCGTTTGGCTGTGTCATGCTGGGTTTCGGGGAGGTGGTGGACGGTGAGTCAAGCCGTTTCGCGAGGGACACGACGTTATGGAGTGGGTTTTGCGAAGTCCGGCACCCCTTTATAATACCCGGCAGGATTTCATGCGGTAACCGCCGGCAAAGGCGGGTCAAAGCGTGAATCACCAGGCCGTACTGTAAAAAACCGCTGGCCATTTTACTTTCCTCTTCCACGAACCCGGCACTCTTATGACCGATCTCATTTCAAATAAACCGATTCCTGTCCATGAGCGTCTGATCATGGCGCTCGATGTGCCGAACATTGAGCAGGCCAAGGACCTGGTCAATCAACTCGGTGATTCTGTCAGCTTCTATAAGGTAGGGCTGGAACTCTTCATGACGGGGAATTACTACGAACTGATTCACTGGCTGAACGTCCAGAACAAACACGTCTTTGCCGACCTCAAATTTTTCGATGTTCCCGAAACCGTGGCCCGGGCCATCCGCGTGCTGAGTCAGCATGGCGTCGACTTTGCCACTGTGCATGGTAACGATGCCATCATGGAAGCGGCGGCCAGGGCAAAGGGTGACCTCAAGGTTCTGGCGGTGACTGTGCTCACCAGTCTCGATCAAGGCGATATGCGCGATCTCGGGTTTGATTGCGACGTACCAAAGCTCGTGCTGTCCCGGGCTCGCCGGGCACTGGAGCTGGGTTGTGACGGGGTGATTTCTTCCGGCCTGGAGATTCCTGCGCTGCGGGCCGAGGTTGATAACAAGCTGCTTGTCGTAGCGCCGGGTATCCGCCCGGTGGAGAACCGTCCGGCGGATGATCAAAAGCGCGTCGTCACGGTTGAGCAGGCCTTCCGCAATGGTGCCGACTATATCGTTGTCGGCCGCCCGATTCGTGATGCCGCCGATGTGAGAGCCGCTGCCCTGGAAGTCCAGTCGCAGATCCTCGCCGCATTTGGCACTCACGCTCCATGAGGGTCGTTGACATCAGGACTGATTCCCGGTCAGGCCCTTCTCTCAAAAGGCTACGGCGAAGCCTGCATAGCTGATGAGTGCAGGGCTGAATTCGTTGAGCCCGGCGCTGGTCTGTCCGTAGATCGACAACCGGTTGTTTGCCGTCCAGATAAACCCCCCGCCAATGGCATCTTCCGAATAGCCGGAAATACCGGAGAACGGGGAGGCGGGCGTGCTTGAGGATGACCGCCGCCGCCGGGTGGTATCGTGGTATCCATGAATGAAAAGGGCAAAATCCTTATCAAGGAAATCGCGCTGCAAGGCCCACTGGAAGCCGAATGTCCATTCGTTTTCGCCATTCTCAAAATCTTGCACCCGCGCTGCGCCCAGGTTGTACTCGAAGTCGATTTCCCAGGGAAGGGACTGGTCGAAGTTGAATGACACGCCCGGCTGGGTGCCGCCATTGGTGGCTGTATTGCCCAGCCATTCTGTCTGGACATAAACCTCGATGCCCATGGCAGGTAGAAGGTATTCCGGTTTTTCCAGCCAGGACTGAATTTTTACGTCAAAGCCGAGAGGCGCGAATGACCAGGCGGATGTCTGCCCCCCTACCCAGTTGTAGCCACTGCCGAACAGCCGCAATTCGATGTCGTCAGTGGCTCCATAGCGAATCAGGAATTCGGTGGAGAATTCCTGGGGCTGGATTTTGCTCGAACTGTAATAATTGAAGGGGGAGAACTCGATATAGGCTCGTCCTTGCGGCAAGGTGAAGGCGCTGTCTGGAAAATTGGCGAGGTCGGTTCCGGGGTTGGAGATGTTGGGCGTCGCACGCCATGTCTCGGTGTCCTCGATCTCCCGCCCCCTGGATCTCTGGTAGCGTCCTTTAAGGAACGCTTCCAGATATTGAGATGAATCATGTGACGCATGAGTCCTGAACTGAGCTGACTCATCGAAAACCGCCGGCTGACTGTGATCGTCAGCCTCGTCTTCCGCGCCTCCCTCCCAGCCATTTTCCGCCTGCTGTCGGCCATGCTGACGAAACAGGTCAAATTCGTCCCGGTCTGCCGCTGTTTTCTGGTTTTCAGGAATGGCGGCGGGCGTGGCTTTAGTGACAAGAGGGAGAATCGCCAGTATCACAGCCATTATCCCGCGAGCCCTGTTCATGGCTGGCCCGATACCGGATTTTTAGTCATCGGCCGTGGCGGGTGCCGTTTCATCAAGGAGTGGGATGTGCTCTGCTATACCTGTTTCAACGTAAGCATGAATCTTGGCTTCGATTTGGAAGTAGGTTGCCAGCTTCCGGGCTGACAGTTTTCCATTGAGCCGCTGGTAGTGTTGCCTGAGTATCCGGAGCCGCTGTTCATCAAGGGCAAGCCTCTCCTCGATAAACTGGCGGGCTTCTTTTTCGCTGAGGTTGTCGAAATTCTCGCCCAACAAGCCTATATGTTGCTGTCGACGTTCTCGCCACTTCGATAAATCAGCCGCGAATCGCTCATACAGAGGCCAAAATGCCTTGGCCTCTTCTTCTGTGAGGCTTAGATTCATGGCGATAAGCCGTTTGCGATCCTGCTCCAGGCTGGGTTTGCCGGGGTGATGAACACGGCTGGGGCTGAGGTTCGCTTCCGCACGGATTGACCAAGGCAGGGTGATGGCCAGACAAGCCATCACCCATGAGGCCGCGAGACGTGTTTTCAGCATAAATCCCTGTCAGCGTTTATCGATATCCTTTACGGCCTTGAAGGCTTTTGCGAAGAGGCCCATGGCGCCTCCCTTGGCGGGTGATGCAGGTTCCGGTTTGGGCGCTGCGTCTGGCTTGCGGGGTGGACTGGATTCGGCCAGCGGAGCGAGCTGAGGTGTTGCAGCGGAGCTGGCGGGCTCTGGCTCGATGGGGTAAGTCGTGGGCTGGATTGCCTGTGTGGGTGTGGGGGAGGAAGCGACTGGAGCCGTTTCCGACAGTGCCTTGATCGCTGCCTGAACCCGCGTTTCTCCTTGTGGATGATTTTCACTTGCGGAGGGGGAGGGTGTTTCGACGGTGCGTCTGGTTTCCGTTACGGCGGGTTGGGCTGGCCGGTTTACCGTTGCCGGGGGCTTTTTGTCGATCTCTTTGACGGCTTTAAGCGTTTTCGAAAGGAGGCCCATGATGCCGCTTCTGGCTTTGGGGGTGACCTCTTTGACGGACTCGGATTCGATGGCCAGGGTGGCTGGATCGGTTGTCACTTCCTGCAAAGGAGCCGGCGCAGCGGCCGCCTGGGATTCAATTGCAGCCGGCTCATTCCCTGACTGAACTTCCACCGGTGCGACCGCAACGCTTGCCGGCGTCGTCGATTCAGACAACACCCGGATGGCGGCCTGAACTCGTGTTTCACTCGGTTGAGCCCCTGCGGCGACAGGCGTGGCTTCAGTGTAAGTGGCCTCTTCGGTTGTCGAGGTCTCATAAGCAGGCGCTGTAATGGCTACGGTCTCGATGGTTTCTTCGATGTAAGACTGCACCCGGGTGCGCCTGCTTGCCGGGGCTTGACCGGACAGTATTTTGATGGCGGCGGGTCTGGTGGCAGCGGATGGCATCGCCGTCCCGGCTCCTGGCGCTGCTGACACGGGCCGTGCCGTGTTTTCCGGCGCTGGCGGGGCGACAACCGGCTGGGCTGGCGGGTAGACTGGAGTCTGGGGTTTGGCGGCGGCAACCCTGGGCAGGGCACCTCGGGTCTGTAGTAACGCCTGAGCTGCCGCCAAACGTGCGACGGGAACCCGATGAGGCGAGCAGGACACATAATTGATTCCGACTTCATGACAGAAGCGAATGGAGTTCGGGTCGCCCCCTTGCTCACCGCAGATGCCAACTTTGAGATTTGGATTGGTGGCCCGGCCCAGATCCACGCTCATTTGCATCAATACACCGACGCCCTTGATGTCCAGGGTTTCAAAGGGGTTGTCATGAAGAATGCCGGTTTCCGTGTAGAGCGGCAGGAATTTGTTCTCGGCATCTTCGCGGGAGAAGGAGTAGGCGGCCTGGGTGAGGTCGTTGGTGCCGAAAGAGAAAAATTCGGCGAGTTGCGCCAGATCGCCGGCACGGGTACAGGCGCGCACGGTCTCGATCATCGTGCCGAACTTGAACGTCAGGCCGATGCCGTAATGCTTTTCAACCTCGGCGCGAACTTTGTCCACGCTGGCGCGGACGCGCTTCAGTTCCTGAACGGTGATGACCTGGGGCACCATGATTTCCGGGCACACCGAAATACCGGCCTTGAGACAACCGGCCTCGGCTTCCAGGATGGCTCGAATCTGCATTTCGTAGATTTCCGGGTAGGTAATCCCCAGCCGCACGCCGCGATGCCCCAGCATCGGATTGACCTCATGCAGGTCACGGACTTTTTTCAGCATCAATTCTTTCTTGGCGATGATGCTGTTGACGTGATCTTCGTTGACGGCGGAGTCCGCGCCCTGTGTCTGGCCCAGCACCTTCATGACCGCCAGCGCGGCAGTCCGGCCCTTGACCACTAACCGGTATTCCTTGAGGGCTTCAATCTCGTCCAGCAGCTGCGATTCGCTGGGCAGGAACTCATGCATTGGCGGATCGAGCAATCGGATCGTCACAGGGTTGGGAGCGACAATCCTGAACATTTCCTCGAAATCCTGGCGCTGCATCGGCAGCAGGTTGTCGAGGGCGATCTGCCGTTCTTCGACGGTCTTTGCCATGATCATTTCGACCACCACCGGCAAGCGCTCGCTGGCATTGAACATGCGTTCTGTACGGCATAACCCGATACCTTTGGCGCCATACTTGACGGCGACACGGGCCATATCCGGGGTGTCGCCATTTGCCATGACATTCAGCTGGGCTCTTTCATCCGCCCAGCTCAGAAGGGTATTCAATTCATCGGAGAATTCGGGTGGCAGGGTGGGGATTTCACCCAGGTAAACATACCCATTGGAGCCGTCGATGGTGATGACATCGCCTTCACGCAGGGTGATGTCGCCGACCTTGGCGGTACGGGCACGGCTATCGACCTCGATGCCTTCGGCACCGGCGACGCAGGCTTTGCCCATCCCGCGTGCGACCACGGCCGCATGTGAGGTTTTGCCGCCTCGACTGGTGAGGATGCCTTGGGAGGCAAAAAAGCCGTGGATGTCCTCGGGCTTGGTTTCCTCGCGGACCAGAATGACTTTTTCGCCGGCGCGGCCCAGCATTTCCGCCTGGTCAGCGTCAAACACGCAGCGGCCACTGGCGGCGCCGGGTGAGGCAGGCAGGCCTTGCGCCAGAGAAACCTGGTTATGGTGGGGGTCCAGGCGAGGGTGGAGCAATTGTTCCAGCAGTGCCGGATCAACACGCAACAGGGCCTGATCCTTGCTGATCAGGCCTTCCGCATACATTTCAACGGAAGTTCTGACCATTGCCGTGGCGTTCATTTTGCCGTTGCGGGTCTGCAGGCAATAAAGCACACCCTTCTCAATGGTGTATTCGTAGTCCTGGACTTCGCGGTAATGGGACTCAAGTTTATTGCGGAGCTCCACCAGTTGCCGGTAAAGCTCAGGCATCTCGCGCGCCATTTCGGAAATCGGCTTGGGCGTACGAATGCCGGCTACCACATCTTCGCCCTGGGCATTGACGAGGTATTCGCCATACATCTCGTTCTCGCCGGTGCCCGGATTGCGGGTGAATCCTACGCCGGTGGCGCAGTCATTGCCCATGTTGCCAAATACCATGGTGACGACGTTGACGGCCGTACCATTAGCCATGTCAGGGGTGATATGGAATTCCCGCCGGTAATCGACGGCCCGTTTGCCCATCCAGGAATTGAAAACAGCGCGGATGCTGATTTCGAGCTGCTGATACACATCTTCCGGGAACGGCTTGCCCGTTTCCCGGAGGACCACCGCCAGGAACCGCGCGCACGCATCACGCAGATGCTCGGCATCCAGTGCAATGTCGGCCTTGACGCCGGCGGCACGCTTGACCGCTTCAAATTCTGTATCGAAGTGTTCTTCCTTGACACCCAGGGCCACCTTGCCGAACAGCTGGATGAAACGCCGGTAAGCGTCGTAGCCGAAACGGACGTTGCCGGTCATCTTGATGAGGCCGCGCAAGGTGGTCTGGTTCAGGCCGAGATTGAGAATGGTATCCATCATGCCCGGCATGGACATCGCCGAACCCGACCTGACCGAAACGAGGAGTGGCTGGCTTTCACCACCGAACTCTTTGCCCGTTTTCAGTTCCAGCGCCTGGATGTTGCGTAGCACCTGTTCCATCAGCTCTGGAGGCGTGGTGCGGGTTTCCAGATATTCCAGACAGGCTTCGGTGCTGATGACAAATCCGGGGGGCACATTCAAGCCAATTTGAGTCATCTCGCACAGGTTGGCCCCTTTGCCGCCCAGCAGGCGTTTGTTCTTTCCATCCCCCTCGCTGAATGCGTAAACATATCGCGTGTGCATGATGAGTGACTCCTCGGATGAGTTGAATAACTATGGATTGATGTGTGCGGTCTGAACCACCGGATATTCTATCCTTGGCTCTTTCTCAGGCGATCAATTTCTGCATGTTGCAGTACACGCAGCTGAGCAATGGCCTTGGCGAGGTCGAGTTTGGCAATGTCCCGGTCCTGAATCTGGTGGGCTTCCCGCAATAATTGTTCGGCTTCCTCGCGTGCTTCCTGAGCTCGCTGGAGGTCGATTTCGCTGGTCCGTAAAGCTTGATCAGCGAGAATGCTGACGGTGCCGTCCTTGACTTCAAGAAAGCCACCGGAGACGTAAAAAAATGCTCTTCACCGGCCAAATTCTGAAGCCGGATCTCTCCGGGCCGGAGAGCCGTGAGCATGGACGCATGCCGTGGAAGAATGCCGACTTCACCCGCTGCCGCCGGGGCGGTTATCCTCAGGCAAGAGCCGGAATAGATGCGACGACCGACGTCGGCGATTTCCACCAGGAGGCAGAGGGGCGTGTTTCCCATCAGGATTCTGCGTTGTGTTTGCTTAGAGCGAAGCCCGCCTGCTGGATCGCCAGCAGTATGATGGGGACCGCTTTT
>SXGS01670252.1_pt1 | contig 18373 bp, 14 predicted proteins | sample 3174681 | NCBI WGS metagenome assembly SXGS01 (sample SAMN11356861, study PRJNA531348) | freshwater metagenome | isolation source: freshwater sample F1-80 | place: China: Fuxian Lake, Yuxi | collected 2017-12-25 | reverse complement strand
GCTGACCATCATCGCGACGGCCTTGGTGGATACCGGCTCCCGGATGGATGAAGTCATTTTCGAGGAATTCAAAGGAACTGGCAACATGGAGGTGCATCTCGACCGTCACTTGGTGGATCGACGAATCTTCCCATCCATCAACATCGAGTTGTCGGGAACACGCAAAGAGGAGCTGTTGTATCATCCCGACGAATGCAGCCGGGTGGTGATGTTGCGCCGCGCTCTCACGGGAGTGCCCCCGGTAGAAGCCATGGAACTTCTGTTGAACAAACTCAAAAAAACCCGGCACAACATCGAGTTTCTCCTCTCGATGGGGGTTCCTTCTTGAATTCGAGATTCTGACCTCCGGCGCGAACATTGAACAGGGACAAGACCGGCAGAAGACAGAAGAATTAAACCTTAAAACGGCAGCTTCCCCTGGCCAATCTTCGCGAGATCCTGGCGATAAAATTCTTCCGGATCATTCACCAGGTCCACGAGAGATGTGACGGACTCTTCGTCAAACCTTTCTCATGCAGGCTTTGGCAAATTTCCACGAGGTTCAGCTGGCGTTTGAAGGTTAGAGCAGCTGAACAGTCGCTGCTCCGGATCCCTGTGCGCCAGGGCGCTGGCGAATGAGTCGACATGACTTGACCGCCGAGGTCCCGCGTGGGTTTGCTTTTGCTGATCGCTCTCACGAAGAATAACCACGGTCATCCAAGTTTTCGCCATCGCCGCGCCGCGGCCATGGCCGCCGCTTAAATTGCCAGTTTTGGGTAGGCGAAAGCGAATTCTTCGATTAGGTTTCGAGTCAATGCGTTGGAATGTGAATCAGAAGTCTGCTTTTTTGCGATACGCCGCGAATCCAAGCCCGGAGACCGGACCCCAGGGGAACGCTCCCTCGAGGCCCACCGGAATTCAACGCCTCGGGCTTGCCGCTTTGTGGAGCGTGACATGGCTGCTGCTTTCCGGATGCGGCCAGGATCCGATCCGCGTTTATCGCGCTCCCAAGGAAATCGTGGGGAGGGCCTTGAATTGGAAATTGCCCGAAGGTTGGAAGGAGGAGACACCCGGCCAGATGAGAGTTGCGAGCTTCTCAATCCAGGGCGAAGGAGATAAGAGCGCCGAGGTGTCCATCATTCCAATGCCTCGAATCACTGGGCGTGACACGGAGTTTGTCAATCTTTGGAGGGAGCAACTGAGGCTCAAGCCCATTGCCAAGGAGGAACTCGGCGGCTTCACCACGGCAGTGGAAATAGGCGGCGAACAAGGCCAGATGTTTGATCTGATCGGAGAAGAGAAAACGGCGAATGAACCGGAGGTGATGCGAATCCTCGCGGCGACGGTCACCCTCCCCTCCGCCACGTGGTTCGTCAAGATGACCGGGGCATCCGAGTTGGTGGGCGCCCGAAAAAGTCAGTTTGTCGAGTTCCTGAGATCGCTGGAACTCCCGGCGAAGCCCCCGGAAGGAACCCTGGCTTCCGGCCCTCAAAAGCGGCCGCCGGCATCCGGAGGAGCCCGGGATGCCGAAAGCGCTCAGCCTTCCCAAGGGTCCGCCGATCAAGAATTGCCGCACTGGGAAGTGCCCGCCACTTGGAAGCAAAAGCAGCCGGGGTCCATGCTGCTGGCGAGTTTCTCGATTCCCAACGAAGAGCCAGGAACTCAGGTCACCGTGAGCGCGTTGATGGGGGATGGGGGCGGCCTCCTCTTGAACGTGAACCGGTGGCGCCGGCTAAATTTGGGCCTGCCCGAAATCTCGGCGGGAGAGCTTTCAAAAGTGGTTGCCGATCTCGAACTGCCGTCAGGAAAGGCAACCCTGGTGGACATGGCCCACGACGCCAAACGCTTGCTGGCCGTCGTTCAGAAAGTGGGTGCGAGGACTTGGTTTTATAAACTGCTCTCGACCGAAAAAATCGTGGCGGCGGAACAGGAATCGTTCATGAATTTTGTGAAATCAGTGCGTTATGCGGGCAATTAAGGCGGCATTCAAAATTCTCAGTTCACTGAAGCTGACAGTCGTTTGCCTTTGCTGCGCGCTGGTGTTGGTTTTCGTGGGCACCCTCGCGCAGGTCGAGCAAGGGTTGTATTTAGCGCAGGCCAGGTATTTTCAGAGCTTCATGGTGTATTGGTCTCCCTCCCAAGGAGGGCTTCGGATACCCGTGTTTCCTGGAGGATACTTCATCGGGACGGTGCTGCTCGTGAACTTGATCGCGGCCCATTCCGTGCGCTTCACTTTCACCAAGAAGAAAATCGGCATCTTCATGGTCCATGCCGGCATCATCCTGCTGCTGCTGGGACAGCTCACCACGGAGTTGTTTTCCATCGAAAGCCACATGCGCCTGACCGAGGGAGAAAGCAAATCTTACTCCGAGAACGGCCGTCGTTCGGAGTTGGTGGTGATTGATCCATCGGATCCGACGTCGGATGAAGTGATCTCCATTCCCGAGAGCCGCCTGAAGTCGAACGCAACGATCGACCATCCCCGGATTCCCGTGACCATCAAAGTCCGCTCCTATTTTCCCAATTCGCGGTTGTCACGCAGGGCGCCCATGATGGCGACGACGCCACCCCCCGCCTCTCACGGGCTCGGTCAGACGATCGAAGTGGCCGCGGTCCCACCCACCGTGAAGATGGATGAGCGAAATCTGCCGAGCGCGGTGGTCGAACTGGTCGGTCCATCCGGATCCCTCGGGACTTGGCTGGTCTCGAGCGTCCTGGAGGATTTCCAGGAATTCGAGGTTGGGGGGAAGGCCTTCAAGATAGGGATGCGCTTCGAAAGGTATTACAAACCTTTCAACCTTGAGCTTCAGCAATTCACGCACGAGAAGTACAGGGGAACCGAGATTCCGAAGAACTTCGCGAGCCGCGTTCGTTTGAAGAACCTTCAAACTGGGGAGGACCGGGAAGTTTCCATCTACATGAACAATCCGCTGCGCTACGGCGGCGAAACTTTCTATCAATCCGGGTTCGATGACAAAGATCCGCGCGTGACAATTTTGCAGGTCGTGCGCAACCCCTCATGGATAACCCCTTACGTGGCTTGCACGCTTTCCGGCGCCGGGTTGCTGGTCCAATTTTTAACCCATCTTATCGGATTCGCGAAACGAAGGAAATCATGACTAAGAAGCTGCATTGGATCCTCCCGGGCCTCATGGCGTTGTGGGTGCTCTCTTCGATGCGCGCGCCCAAGGAGCGCACCGACTTTAACTCCGCTGAGTTTGGGCGCCTGCCGGTCCTCTTGAACGGACGCGTGCAACCGCTGGATTCAGTCGCGTTTAACGCGCTTCTTCAAATGCGGGGAACCACCTCTGTGCCGCTCGAGGGAAACGCGGGCCGGGGCGCCGCCTGGGGAGATTTCCTTGCCCTGCGCGACCAATTTCCCGGCACGCTGGAGGAACGCAAATGGTGGCAGTTCACGAAGCATCCCAAACGGTTGAAGCCCGTGTCGTGGCTCCTCGAAGTCGCCTATAAACCTGAGTTGGCCGACAACCGCCACATCTTCCTCATCCATCACCCTGAGCTGATCAGCGAACTGAAACTGCAGAATCAAGGCGTTGAAAATTCTGGGCTTCGCTACTACACGTTCAATGAACTCACGAATCATTTTGAAGTGCTCGAACAGCAAACCGAGCGCATCCGAAAGATTGATCCCCAAGCCAGAACCCCGTTCGAGAAATCGGCCGCGAAGCTTCATTTCTCCCTGGGTCTTTACCACCGGCTTCGAAACAGCTTCCGCCACGAGCGATCCGATGATCCGGCCGCTCAACTGGCGGCGTTCGAAAAGGCGCTCGTGCCAGGTGTCGAGGCCGCGAGGAACCGTGAGAACGGCGTGGACTATTCGAAGGAGGATTTAGACGCGCTCATTCAACCGTTGGAACAGTACGACATGATCTCGCGCGTCGCCTATCCGCTCATCATCCCTCCTCCAGGCTCGGACCACTCACGTGACGCCTGGTCCAACCTCGGGGCCGCTCTGCTCCAGGCTCCGCGGGCCGGGATGCTGCATCCCGCCACCAGATTCTTCGCCTCGCTCGCATCGAGCTTCAGGCAGAATCAACCTGAGAAATTCAATAAGACACTGTCGGAATACGGCGAATGGCTGGCGGCGCACTCTTTTGGCTCCGAAGTACAGAAAGGACGTCGTGAATTCGCCTTCAACCAGCTCCAGCCCTTTTACAAATGCATGGTGATCTATGTGCTGGCCTTGATTCTGGCATGCGCTTCCTGGTTTAACTGGTCGGAAACGCTGAACCGCACGGCTTTTTCGCTCCTCACTTTCGGGCTCGTGGTCCACTCCGGCGGCCTCCTGTTTCGCATGATCCTTGAGGGCCGGCCTCCAGTCACGAATCTGTACTCGTCCGCCATTTTCGTCGGTTGGGGCACCGTGGTGCTTGGGCTCGTCCTCGAACGAATCTACAGGAACGCCATCGGATCCGTCGTCGCCGGGCTCGTGGGTTTCATCACTCTCATCATCGCCCATCACCTTTCGATGGACGGCGACACGATGGAAATGCTCCGGGCGGTGCTCGATACGAATCTCTGGCTGGCCACGCATGTGGTCGTGATCACGCTCGGTTATTCCGCCACATTCGTCGCCGGCTTTCTGGCGACCATCTACATCGTACGCGGCATTTTCACCAAATCATTGAGTCGCGAGACGGCGCAGATCCTCGGCAGAATGGTCTACGGCATCATTTGCTTCGGGACCTTGTTCAGCTTCGTGGGCACGATTCTTGGCGGCATTTGGGCGGATCAATCCTGGGGGCGTTTCTGGGGTTGGGATCCCAAGGAGAACGGAGCTTTGCTCATCGTCATTTGGTGCGCCGTGATTCTCCACGCGCGATGGGGCGGAATCATCAAGGAGCGCGGTCTCATGGCCATGGCCGTTTTCGGAAACATCGTGACGAGCTTTTCCTGGTTTGGCGTGAACATGCTGGGTGTCGGCCTCCATAATTATGGATTCATGGAAGCGGTCTTCCAGTGGCTCACCGCGTTCGTCGTCAGCCAATTGGTCCTCATCGGTCTCTGCCTCCTCCCTGAGAAGTATTGGTCGAGCTTCCAAGCCAAGGACGCTCCGGCCGGACCATCCCCAAGCCGGTCCAGTGGTCCGGGCTCTTATGATCCGCTCCCGCAACCCACGGGCAAGTAACAGAATCTGATTGATAGAATCCCGCCCCCTCCTGATCACAGAACCCAGACCAAACCAACGCTTGGGATGTCGATCCCCGAGCCAACCCGGTATCACCTTCAACCTTAAAACGGCAGTTGCTCCTGGCGAATCTTCTCAAGATTCTGCCTATAAAGTTTTTCCGAATCACTCCCCAGATCCAAAAGGGGTATGCCTCCCTTTTCGTCAAGCCTTTCTCATCCAGGCTTCCGCAAATCTCCACGACGTTCAACTGCCGTTTTAAGGTTCAACCGTCACCGCCCGGCAACACCTCCCCGACCTCTGCCACGACCTGCCGCATGCCTCCTCAAGCCAAGATTTTTTTCCAACGGTGGGTCATTGACACACTCGCGGTTCTGGTCGCGGCCAATGTTGTCACGGACATCGATTACGACAATGTTCCAAGCCTTCTGGCGGCGTCGCTCCTTCTGGGCATTTTGAATGCCGTTGTCAAACCCATCCTCCTCCTGCTTTCCCTGCCCTTGCTTCTGCTCAGCCTCGGCCTGTTCACGCTCGTCATCAATGGCTGCTTGCTGTACTTGGTCGGCGCCATGATGAAATCGTTCCAAGTGAACAGCTTCGCCGCCGCGTTTTGGGGGGCGTTGGTTATCAGCTTGATCTCCATGATCCTCAACACGGCTCTTGGAGTCGGCGCCACGAAGGTTCGAGTTCAGAAAGGCGGCGTGGCAAAGCGAAACGATTCCTCGGGAGATGGACACGGAAACGGAAACGGACCAGTCATAGATGTCTGAAACCGGCTGCGGGGATTCTTCCCCCTCACCAAAGAGGCGGCTTCGACACCGACGTTCCCTGCTTTTCTCGCTCGGCCTCGAACTTTAATCCTCGAACATCCCCGGAGATCGCTTGGTCGACTCCGCGCCATCAGTCTCTAGCATAAAGTCAAGGACACGCTTGAAATCCTCCAAGCCCGAGGATGGGACGATGACCGAGTCGCGACGCCCGCCGACTTCCTCAGTGATGCGGAGAAACCGTCCCCGGGGATTTTCCTTGAGAGTGAAGACAAATGTTTTTCGTTCGACTTGAATTCTCTCAGTGCACAGGGTCTCTTCCGCTCCCGAGTGTTTAGGCATGACGTGGGAGGCTCTCGAATCCAATTGTGAATGATGCTCAGCGGAATTCATAGCCGTTCGCAAGTTGACGGTCGAAAGTGCAATGGGTTCCCTTAAAGACTGTAAAATTCTTGCTGAATGTCAACTTCTGAATTTGTTCGCGCTGACGAAGAACGGCGCGTCCGGCGGATTCATGATTCGCCAAAAATAGCAGCCCAAGCCGATGAGCGCGAAGAGGTTGATCCCTTGCGAGACCCCGTGCCAGGCCCTAAACGAACGGCCCGAGGCCTCTCTCATCGCGGGCGTGGAGCGGAGGTTATACTTGGCGGCATGTAACTGACTCATTTTCGGCAGCAGCCATCCTCCCCCCAAGGATCCTAAGATGATCCCGGCAGTCACGATGGAGAGGAGCCATCGCTCCGCGGGTTTCCCTGAATACAGCCATCCCAGCATCAAATGACCCAAGGCGATCAGGCCGCACCAGAAATGCAGAGCGAAATACCGGCCCAAAATTAATTGCGCCGCCGCGCCTGCCCTGGGTTTCCCCAGCAGTTGGGTCATCTCCGAGGTGAAGAATGCGGGGCCCACCGCAATCGTGAAGAAAATCGCGGCTCCAAACCAAACGGAAGCATTCAAGACACCCACAAATCTGAGTAAGGAAATCACAGTAAAACCTTAACGACCCCAAAAACCAGTGCCAAGCTCGGAGTGCGCCATCCGGAGCGCCCGCATCGCTCAAACCTTAAAAACGGCAGTTGTTTCTGGCGAATCTTCGCAGAATCCTGGCGATAATGTTTTTCCGAATCACTCGCCAGATCCACGAGAGATATGCCTCGCTCTTCGTCAAACCTTTCTCATCCGGGCTTTAGGAAATCTCCACGAGGTTCAGCTGCCGTTTTAAGGTTGAATTCCTCACTGCCACCAGTTCCCTCACCCCATCCGATGGGTAGAAGGCACGGGGAGAGGGGTTCTTTTGCAGGAAGCGAACACTGGATTCTTTTTCACAAATTGCCTCAGAAATTCTGGGATCTGAAGATTTTGTTTTCCCCAAACAGGTGGGATGAAATGGGGTGAAATCCCAGCCAGCAACCGCGGCACCCAGTTGGAACATCGGCGACGGAGCACGCTGGCGCGCTATTTTCGGAGAGGGGCCTCCGCCTCGATTCGAACAAAGTCGGAGCCTTTGAGAGCCAGGCCAACAACCGTTGAGGCACTGGTCCACCGCAACGGCGGTTTTCCAAAATGCGCCCGATACTCCGGCGATTCGCTGCCGTCCACCACCAGGATGGAGTTGATGCTGCGTTTCGCCCAGTAAGCCAAGTGCTTGCTATCTGGGCTAAAAGTCAGCGACCCCAGGCCAAGATCGTCGTAAGCGAATCCGGTCGCATCCTCAGTCACCACCACCCAGGAGACGTTTCGTTGCGCGCCATAAGCCAGTCGTGATCCGTCGGGACTAAACACGAGTGGATCGAGGGAGAGTCTCTGGAACGACGGCCCAGGCTTGCCGTCCAGCACGACGAGCGCGTCCAAATCGTCCGCCGCTTTGTAGGCGACACGCTTGCCTGTGGGAGAAAACACGGGAGTGCCAATAGCAATCATTCCTTCGCCCCTCGCCTCGTCGAGGACCATGCGAAGCACACCATTGCTTTTCTCTCCATAACCGAAGCGGGCTCCGTCCTTGGAAAACGCAAGGCTTCCCGGAACGATCACTTCGCGCGTGGGGCCTTCCTTCCCGTTGAGAACGATACGCTGATTTGTCCCCAGCACGGCCCGATAAGCGACTTTCCCACCGTCACCCATTACCAGATCGGTGACAGCATCGTATTCTTTTCCTTCCACTCCATTCACAATCACCAGCGCCTTGCCTCCACGCACGCCCAAATAGGCAAGCGTTTTGCCGTCGTCGCTGAAATACTTGGCCCCGCGCCCCACCGCTTCAAACGCGGGGCCTGGTTCGCCATCAGTCACGAGGATCCATTTCCCATCGCGCTTTGCCGCGTAAGCCACGCGATTGCCACCGGCGCTGAACTGTGGATCTCCCTCGCCGATTTGTTCGAAAGCCCGGCCTTCCACGCCGTCGACCACGACAGAGAAGTGCGATCCCCGTTGAGCGACGACCAGCACTTTCTTTCCGTCGGGGCTGAATTGAGCCCGATGTATTCCCTCGAACGATGGGCCCTCGACTCCATTCACCGACACAAAACTGGACGCGCCGCGAATGCCGACGAACAACAGCCGCTTCCCGTCGGCACTGAAAGCGGGAGTGCCGAACCCGACTCCGTCCAGCGTCGCCGCGAGACGCCCATCCACGAACACGACCTGCTTCCCACCCTGAACCGCCACGTAGGCTATGCGCTGGAAATCCGGACTCACCACAACGCTGGCCGGGAGGGCGCCAGTCTCGACCTTGGCGATGGAGACTTCCCGGAGCTTCAACGGCGATGGAGTTGCCGCGTGGCCGAATCCCAAAGCGAGCGCCAGCCAAAGGACCCAACAGTTCACTCCCACCTGGCTCAGTTTAATTCGCTGGGTCCAGGATCTCATTTGAATCGCCCTGGCAGCCATGTCGTGAGCAGCGGCAGATAAGTGATCACCAGCACCCCGACGAGCCGCACCCCGAGATAGGGCAAAACAGAGCGCGTGACTTCGCTCATGGGTTTTCCGAACCTGTAGGAGGCAAGAAATAAATTCATCCCGACGGGTGGCGTGAGATAGCCGAGCTCAAGATTCGCCAGGAACACAATCCCAAGATGAATGGGATCAACGCCGAAGGCCAGTCCCATCGGGACGATCAGCGGCGCCACCACGATGATGGCGGAAAAAATGTCCATCAAACATCCCACCAGCAGGAGAGCCAGATTCAGCAAGAGCAGAAACATCCACTTCGACTGAACGGCCGACGTCACCCAGGTCACGGCGCGATCCGGGATTTGCTCCGTGATGAGATAGTTGGTGAGGCCCATGGCCACTCCCAGAATAAGCAGCACGCCGCCTACCAGCAAACCGCACTCGACCACCACTCGGGGCACATCGCTCCGCCATTTCAAATCTCGATGCACCACTGTTTCCACGAATAACGCGTAAGCGGCGGTGATAGCGGCCGCCTCGACCGGCAGCGCGAAACCACCGAACAGCGCGCCCATGGCCACGAGCGGCAGCGCGAGTTCCCACTTGGCTTCCCACACTGCTTTTCCGAATTCGGCGCCGTCAAACGGGCGCGTGGTGGACCGTGGCGGACCGCTTCGAATGCCCCACCACATGGTCACGCCCGCCATCAATACTCCTGGCAAGAGCCCCGCAAGAAAAATGTCTTTGATCGTGATTTGGGCCACGATCGCGTAAAGAATCAGCGGCAGGCAGGGTGGGAACAGGATGCCGAGCGAGCCGGATCCCGTTAGCAACCCGAGCGAGCCGCGTTCCGAGTAGCCCGATCCGAGGAGCACCGGCATCAGCAGTCCTCCCAAAGCCAGGATAGTCACGCCCGATCCGCCCGTGAACGTGGTGAAGAAAGCGCAGGCGAGAACCGTGACGATCGCCGGACCGCCGCGGAATTGCCCCACCATGGCGTCGAACACGCGGACTAAACGTTTCGAAGCGTTGCTCTCCGCCAGAAAATAGCCCGCGAGGGTGAACAGCGGTACCGTTGGCAGGAGCGCGTTCGTCACCTGCTCGTAGTGATCCAAGGGGATGGAGGCCAATGGGGCGGATTGTCCCCAAAACAGAATTAACGCGGCGCCGCCAAGGGTCACGAAGATAGGCGCGCCCAATATGGTGGCGCCCACGAGAATGCCCAGACCCGGCCCGATCCACGCGCTGGCGGACCCTGGAGGCTTGGACGCCAGCCAGGCAATCAGCGCGATGCCGGCGGCGATGCCGAACCACCCTTTCCAGGACGAGGCCGCGGACTTGGCCAATCGCATCGTGATGACGCAAAAGGCGGCTGGAAGCACCGCTTGCAACACCCAGACGGGAACCCCGTGGCCAAGTTCGGTTCCGGATGTGCGCTCGCTCACAACAAAACCCCAACTGGCGATGCACAGAAACATCGAGATGGCCGCCGCCACGGTCCCGCTAAAGGCCGATGCGGCGTTCTTCCACCGACCCTTCAGCAAGGAGGACACGTTCGACAACGCGAGCAACCGGCTCTCGCGCGCGGCGATCATCCCTCCAAGCATCCCGGCGACGAGCGTGAGATGCCGCAGCCAATTATCCGCGCTCGATATGCCAATGGGGAGCCCCATCCGCCGGAGCACTTCCGACACGGGGAGGAGCATCATGCACAAGAGTACCAGAACGAGGAGTCCGTTCTCTATCTTCCCCAAAAACCCGATCCAAGCCGGCTTCCTATAATGGTCGCCATCCCCGGCTGCCGCAGCCGCAATTTCCCCCCCGGTCCCCGGGTCGTTCATTTGGCGGAACCCCCGGTCCCTCCGCGGAACTCCCTCAGAATGGCGATGACTTCATCGAAGATATCCGCAGGCACCACGGAACCGCGGATTTTGGGATGCGTTTTGGCGATCAGCTTCACCCAATCGGATTCGATCTCGGGAGTCACGGGCTGCACTTTCAATTTCTGCTTTTCTTGCATCACAACGATGGCGGCATTGTCTTCGTTCCGGCTGTTGTTTCTGATCTCCACACCCGTTTTCTCGCCATCCGCCATCAGCGCGGCTTTCGTCGCTGCGGGCAGCTTGTTCCACGCGGCGGAAGTCACAACCATGGCGCCGACCACTGGCACCCACTTCAGGTCGAGCATGTGGCCCGTTTGGGTTCCGACCTGAAGCGCGTTGCCGATAAAAGCGGGGATTGGAATGGCGTTTATCATGTCGGTGGACAAACTCGAGAATATCTTGTCGGGCTCCAGCACTACGGGTTGGTAGTAATCTTTGAGTATCTCGACTGCCTGCGGGTCTCCGGATGAAGCAAATACTTTCAGGGGCTTCAGGTCGGCGGGAGTTTTGATGGGCACTTTGGAAAACCAGCGAACCCACCCGGCATCGCCCCAAAACAGCACGACGAATCCCTTCTCGAGAAAGATCTTTTCAAGTTTTGGCCGCAGTTTCTCGCGAACATGATCGACCTCCTCCCAGGATCGGAACATCATGGGCATCATTTGCAATGCGGTGACGGATTTGTCGATCTGGGCCATGCCCACGGCGGTGAGCATGGCGCCTTGAAGTTGATTGATGCGCATGCGCCTCACGATGGCGGGTTCGCCCCCCTGGCTTTGGGCGTAAATATCAAGCGACACTCCGCCTCCCTCCGCGCTTTTCCACCGCTGACCCATCGATTGCAAACTGGTATGGAAGGACGAGCCTTTCGGCGCGACCGTGGCGACCCGGAACAAAGGTTGCGCCTCGGCGGCGGACGCGGTGGCCGCCATCGAGCGCGCGAGGCTGCAAACCAGAATTAGAGCCCTCGCCATGGCCAGGGGTTGCAAGACGAATCTCTTCCACATCATAAATGACATCTCTCTAGTTTCAGAAGCCCGAACCTGTCCGGTGGCCGGATTCCAATACAGCTCATTACAACGACGCCGACTCTCTCGGAAAGCTTCACCGTACCTTATTTAATAATGACGAGACAACCAATGCCTAGCGATCCTCGTGAACACCCCGTCCGGGCAATCTCGCGAGGACAACCCCTGGCTGGCCACAGTCACCGCACCGTCAGGGCGCCGGTGGCAAAAAATACTTGTCGATGCGCCCCAATAGCCAGCGCGCCCGGCGCTGCATCAGGAGGTTGACCAACCGGCTCTGGCGATTCGACTGCACATCGACCGCCAAAGCGCGTTCGAGCAATTTTTCAAAACCTGCCCGATCTTCCCGAGGAATGCAAACTGCCTCCGCGTAATTCACCAGAGGTCCGGCGAGCTGGCCCCCGGACAACTCCATTGCACGGTTGAAATGGCGCGTCGCCCGCTCGGCTGCTTTCTCCGTGTCACCCTGGCGCGACATCTCGTACGTGATCAAAAATGAGTGAATCGCGCCGCGGTCAAAAGTCTCGTCCAGCTCCAAGGCTCTGTCGATTAGCGCCTCGACGAGTGCGAGGTCGGCGACCAAATTCGGATCGTCCTTCGAAACGGAGATCGCGGCCGCCCATGACACCGCCGTCCAATAAAGGACCCCTGCCTCGTCCCGACGGCATTCCTTGGCCGCATTTTTCGGGTCCCGACGCAAACGCGCGCTGAATTCTTGCCTCCTGACTTCCAGAGCTCGCAGTCCGTAATCCCGCGCACGCAAATACAGACGCCTCACCCGGTCCCGGAGCGGACGCGCAGCTTCCATGTCCACTTCTTGCAATTCATCCGCGTCCTGGTGCACGAAGGCAAAGGCATATTGTGTGAAGCCGCTCGCAGTGGCGGTGAGGAGTCTCTTGTGGTTCGGAGACTCCTCAAGCAGGCTCTCCATCAGCTTAAGACTAAAAGGGACCGCAGCCTTCACCAACTCGGGATCATCGTCGGAGGCGAAGGTCGTGCCGCTGCCCGCCAGGGCGTCTCCCAGCCGGTTGACCGCGAGTTTCTTCACGGAACAGCCAGAGCTTAAAAGCATCACCATGCCTGCCAACACCCACGGCCGGATTTTAATGCACGCTCTTAAATTCACTGGGATGTGAGTCTCTGCAAAACTTCTGCCCGAGTGTTCTACACGAAACCGATCCAAAGTGGAAGCCTTTGAAACCGAAAACAGGCTTGGACCGGGAGAGGCATTCAGGCTGCGACAAGCCGCCGTCGTGCCGCCGTTCGCCCCCACCGCTCGTCCATCACGTTTTCGCTGCGATGCACCCTCAAGCCCTTTTACCTCAAAACGGCAGTTGAACCTCGTGGAGGTTCGGTGCAGCCTGGACGAGAAAGGCTTGACGAAGAGGGAGGCATATCCCTTGTGGATCTGGTGAGTGATTCGAAAAAACTTTATCGCCACGATCTTGCGAAGATTTACCAGGGGCAATTGCCGTTTTAAGATTTTAACCTCTGGTCATTGGTCAGGCAGCCGGTTCCATCGGCCAATTTCAGGCGACTTCAGCTTGGTTCGTCGTCCGTCCGCCCAAAGCACCTCAAGGCTTTCAATGGAGTTCAGTTCGCCAAGACCGAAGTGGGCCGCTGGCGCGTGCTGCGTCCGGTAGGAATCCCCGGCGAGGAGCCAACGCGTCTGCACTCCCGCGGATGTTTGAAGCCGAGCTCGCGCTCCCAACCAGGAACTTTTCGAGGCATCGAGACGCAATCCGATCCAATGGCCCGCATCTGTAAGTGTGTTGCGGAGAATTCGAAGACTGGGCTTCCGCTCCGGCCACTTGCTGAAAGTCGTGAACACTAAATCGAGCCGGCCGTCTCCATCGACATCATCGGTCGCGAGATTCTGCGCGTCCTCCGGAATGGTGGCGCCCAACACAAAGGCCACGTCCGCATAGTCGAATTTTCCGCAGTCGATAAACAGCGCCTGGCTGTGCCACCCTCCATAGGACGCGCCCTCGGCCACTCGCCGCGCGTAGGCCGAACCAAAATACATGTTCGCCACCGGGTTGTTTGTCGAACCAGCCACGAACAAATCATGCAGCCAAAACTGACGTTCGTAGTCCTTCACGTTGGATGCAGTCTCGTGTCCATTCGCGACTGCGACGTCCAGGCGGCGGTCATTGTTGAAATCGAACACGGACACGCCCCACGCCCACCCGGCGCGGGCCAGGCGGCTTGCGAACGGAGCCATCTCAAATCCATTGGCGCCGCCCAGGAACAACCGGTTCCCATAAGTCATCGCCCGGCGTTTCACCGGATCGCCGATGAATCCGGGACGCGCCAAACCCAATGCGTCCAGCCTGGATGCAACAGGAGAATCCATTCCCATCACGAGGAGGTCCAGATGCTCGTCGGCGTTCATGTCCGCCACGGCGTGAGCCATTCCGAAAAGGTGCCGCGCGTCTCCCAGTCCGCTCGTCCTGTCTGTGAACCGGCAGTTCCCTTCGTTCCGGTAAAAATCCAATCCCGCGAAATCGCTGACGTTGACGAGGTCGAGTTTCCCGTCCAAGTCCAAGTCCACGAACGAGGCGCTGTACGTGCGCCGCCACCTTTTGGCGGCCAGGCCGGATTCTTGGGTCACGTCGGTGAATCCCGCGTCGCCGTCGTTCCTCAGCAGGAAGGATGGGAACCCGTCGTTCGCGTCAAAGTAAGGTGTGGGAAATTGGCCTCCCTGGTAGGGCAGTTTGTACTGTGCAACCCAAAGATCGACGTCCCCATCTCCGTCGATGTCCCCCGCGGCGATGGTTTGGGGATGGCGCAGTTTGTCGGGCGCCTTCCACAGCCACTGCCCCGAGCCTGGGAAACGGCCGGAGCCGTCGTTGACGAAGAGGCATAATCCTCCCGTCGCGGCCAGGAGCAAGTCCTCGCGCCCATCGCGATTCAGGTCCGCCCCCACGGCCGCCAGCGCGCGGCCTTCTGGAAGACCTGTTCTTATGAGAGGTTCAGGGCGGAAATGACCCCCTTCATTCCAAAACACAGTGTTTGCCCCCACCAGAATGATTTCGGAAAAACCATCGCCCTGAAGATCGTGGAGCCAGAGAGGATCCACGAAACCTCCACGAGCCCGGGATCCTAATTCGATGTGGAAGGTCTCTTGAAACACAGGTCCGCCGGAACGATCAAGCCACTCCAAATTCCGCGTCACAGCGGTGTGAGGCACGGGTGCACTGATTTCGTTCTCGCGGCGTTTCCAGATCACATCCAACTCACCTTTTATCATCGCCCGCACCGACAGCACTGGGTTGGTCACCTCCCCTGTGAACTCGATGGTCGATGTGGTGGGCCGGGAGCTGTCTGAAGCGCGAAAGGCGGTCTCGTTCCACCGAGTTCGTCCAAGGCGCCATCCCGCATTGTGCAAGGCTTCCAAACCGGAACGCCATGTCTCGGCGCTCAGGAAAGCGCTTTCAGTGTTTGTGGTCGCATTCGCGAACTCCACTTTGCGGATGCCATGAGAGAGATCCGTCACTTTATTGGTGGCGCCAACTCGAAGTTCTCCAAGATTGAAATCTCGAAGGATGGCGAAAGGATCCTTCGCTACGTTCAGCGAATTCCAAAGGTCATGAAACACGTCTTCATGACGCTGCGCTTCAAGCTCCGTCCGCCAAATGGAGGCATTGGCCTCGCGCTCTTGATTCTCCAAACCGAAGAACGCTTGCGCTTGTCCTTCGGTCAAAGCACCCCCGGTTTTGGCGGGGTTGGCTGGGGTCGACGTTCCTCCACCAGGAGCATCGCGACGCCAGTGCTGCCGAGTCACTAGTGCGACGACTAGCAGCAGGAGTAAAATCCCAAGACGCCATGAATGGGATCGAGACATGTGACAGTCAATTCTGCCTCGCGCGATAGTTTTGTTAAACCTTAAAACGCCACTTGTCCCTGGCGAATCTTCGCAAGATCCTGGTGTGATCTCCCCAAACGCATCATGGACCCACTGGGCGGGGCGCCTTTGGAGATTGCATGGCAGCGCTGGTTGTCACAAAAATAACGCATGCCCGCGAGCGCCGTCTTTCTCCTGTGGATCGCCCTCTTGGCGTCTTTTGGCGCGGGATGTTCGCGCGAGCCCAGTCCTGGAGCTCCCACTGTTTCCAAGACATCCGATCAAGGCTGGTCTGCGGAGTCAGGGGAGGGTGAGGAGGTGTTGCCGCGGGTTGCCAAGGTGCCGACTTATGCGGGATCGGAAGAGTGCAAATCCTGCCACGAGAAACAGCATGTGAGCTGGTTTCAAAGTTACCATCGCACGATGACCCAACTCCCCATTCCGGGGGCGGTGCAGGCGGATTTTAACAACGTCACACTCACCAACCTGGAGACACGATACATCCTCAATCGAAAAGGGGACGAGTATTGGATTCGCATGGAGAACCTCTCGGCGGCCTCGGCGACTCCCAGTGAGGAGGACGCGGCTGAAATTCCCCTGGGTCTCGTGACTGGATCTCATCATATGCAGGTTTTTTGGGTGCCCGTGGGTCATGGAAATGCCCAAATGGGATTCCCTTTCACGTGGTTGATTCCCGAGAAACGATGGGTTCCTCGAAACACAACCTTTCTCCGTCCTCCGGGGATGGAGCATCGGCCCGAAACCTGGAACCATGTCTGCGCCCGCTGCCACGCCACCGCCACGCAGCCAAACTACGATCGCACCACCAAAACCTGGCGCACCGAGGTTGCCGACTTCGGCATCGCATGCGAGGCATGCCATGGGCCGGGCGAAAAGCACGCCGCCCAACAGCGCGAACTTCAGCGGCTGAGTCTGAAACCAGATGCCAGAGGCACGAACCTGCTGATTATTCATCCGGAAAAACTCAACGCCCATCGCTCCTCCCAAATCTGTGGCTATTGTCATTCCATGAAGTGGCTGGATCGCAAGGAAGGCTGGCCTGAGCATCCCTTCACGTTTCGTCCCGGACAGGATCTGGACCAATCCACGCCCGTGATCCGGCCCAAAGAGATCGATCGCCAGCCTTGGCTTCACTCAGTGCTGGAAAAGAATCCCGATCTGCTGAACGATTTTTTCTGGCCGGATGGAATGATCCGAGTCAGCGGGCGCGAATACAATGGTTTGATCGAGTCCCCGTGCTACAAGGGAGGCCAGTTCTCGTGCCTTTCCTGCCACAGCATGCATCAATCCGAGCCGAACGACCAACTGGCGCACGATCGGCAGTCGAACCAAGCCTGCATCCAGTGCCACGATCAATTTCGGATAGAATCCGTTCTAGCGGCTCACACACGCCATCTGGCCGGATCCACAGGAAGCGCCTGCTACAATTGCCACATGCCACACACCACTTATGGCGTCCTGAGCGCGATTCGAAGTCATCAGGTCAGCAGCCCCACCGTGAAGGATCATCTGGCCACCGGCCGCCCCAATGCTTGCAACCTTTGTCATCTCGATAAAACCCTCGCCTGGACTTCCCAGCATCTCACGGATTGGCACGGGCACGCGAAACCCGAGCTCAGGGAGGAGCACTCCGCGATTTCCGAATCGGTGCGTCTGGGTTTGGGAGGCGACGCCGGGCAGCGCGCTCTGATCGCCTGGCATTTCGGCTGGGAACCCGCGGTTCAAACGGCCGGCAAATCCTGGATACCAGCCGTGCTTGCAAGGCAGTTGGATGATCCTTACGCGGCGGTTCGTTGTGTGGCGGAACGTTCCCTTAGGAGTTTGGGAGATCTGATCCCGGGAGGCTACGACTACACAGCGGAACCCTCGGGCCGTCCAAGAGTCAGTAGAACGCTCGCGCAAGCCTGGGCCAGCAAACTACAAACCACAAAGACTGATCCCGTGCCCGCGTCAACGGGTGTCGACCCAATGAACCTCGAGGGGATGCACGAACGTTTTGAGCGGTTGGAAAGCCAACGCGATCCTAGGCCTGTGCGCCTCAGAGAGTGAGGATTGCCGCTTGTCCTTGTAATATTAAAACTGGCCAGACTAGCAGTGGATGGGCAGGAGGAACCCGATCTAACGGCCTCCAACGGTCATCGCCCGCAAGGTCATCGCGGCTTGGGCGGCGGCTTTGTTGGTCACGCCAGCTTCGGAAAACTTATCTCGAACCTGCCTGGCGAGCACTAAGAACTGAAGTCCCTGCTCCTCCGTGGTGCAGGCATCGCGAACTTTGAAGAGCGCGGCCATCGCTCCATCATAGTTCTGCTTATCGAGCGCCACCCAAACGTTGCTCGCACCGGGCAGATTTGCCGCACCTTCCACGACCGTGGTGTCTTCCACGTTTTTTTTGCACCCGATGCCGACTCCGGCCACGATGAGACAGGCCGACAGGAATAGCACCGGTTTCATTAGGGAACGCATGTTTAAAGGGCACCCTTTGGGAAGGATGCCGGAATACGGGTGATCAGTCGGGTTGAACTTCGACGCTCAGTATCGAGGTCCGTTCAGAATGTCGTTGGGCGCCGGAAGCTTTCGCGTCACCAACTCATAGCATTTGTTCCACTTGATGAGTTGAGCGCTGCCGCCGAACATGCCGACCACGGCGCCGCCCGACAGGTTCTTGGCCGTCGCGTAGGGCAGGGACAAGTGGTTGGCGGCTCCTGAGTGGCGCAGTGAGAGAGTTTCTCCGATGGATTCGGGATTGTTGCCGGCGTCATTGAAGAAGAATGAATCACTTTCATTTTGCTCCCACATCTGCCAATCCGTGG
>SXGS01613620.1_pt1 | contig 18377 bp, 17 predicted proteins | sample 3174681 | NCBI WGS metagenome assembly SXGS01 (sample SAMN11356861, study PRJNA531348) | freshwater metagenome | isolation source: freshwater sample F1-80 | place: China: Fuxian Lake, Yuxi | collected 2017-12-25 | reverse complement strand
CGTACATAAACCTACGACCGCGCACAGCACAACAAGTTCGACCCGGGGCACCGCCGCAAAGTATAGCCGCCTGCGAATTTGGGCTTTCACCGACTTTTATGAAGCAACAAAGCGCTCTGCTTGGGCGGTGCCCGGACCACTCAACAGCACCATATTTTCAAAGCTGCTCGGAAACTGGCTGCAGGGCTTGTAAACCTGCTCTCAAGCGCCATCACCAGCGCTCCCCACGACCCATTCCGCCAGGTTCCCTACCGAAAGACGAAACGAAAGCCCGTCTTCGAGTAGTCGCGCACGGACGTGCCGGGGTGTGTTGGATAGACCATGTTGCCAACGACCACGTAGCCCGGCTTCGAGTAGTCCCGTATTGAAGTACCTGGGAGCGTCGGAAAGGCCATAATCCCAATGACTACCAAGCCCGGCTTTGAATAGTCCCGTATTGAAGTGCCCGGGAGTGTAGGATAAGTATTCTATCCTTCAAACTTCACCCCTGGCTTCGAGTAATCACGGACTGACGTACCCGGGATCGTCGGGTATGCATTTGATTCCTGCACTATGGAACAAGGTTTTGAGTAGTCGCGAATGTTGGTCAGTGGCAGGGTCAGACACACCAACTGCGCCAAGGCTCGAGACGCCCCAAACATTGCCAAGCCGAAAAACACTATCGCTAATGAATTACGCATCTTCACCTCACCACTCAAATGCGCATATCTACTCCAGCCAGGAAGTCCCGCCGGTCTTCTCCGTCGCTCGGTTCTCAAACACCCATCTAGGTCGGCATCTTTCTTAGGAGGCGAGCCGCCTATCTAATGGGTAGGCAATCCAAGCTTGACTGCAAGTAAGCCTACCCCCTACACACCCTGTTGGCAACTACCACTTTGCACATAGCTCAACGTCCCCACTCATCTCATAGCCACTGACCACTTATGTCACTTTATTTAGGAATTACTGAGGGCTGAACCGCGTATCCAAATTTGCCCTTGCTCGATCGGGCTGATGACCTCGCAACGAGTGGGCCCCAACAGATCCCACGCAATGGCTCCGTTCTGTAAGCGCAGGTGGCCCGGGAGCAGCATCGAGAGCGGCTGCACCAGCCCTAAACAAGGCCACCGAGCACGGGAACCTCCCCGCGATAGTGAGCGATCCCCCATCGCCGCAATTAAGGCACTGACAGCGGACAAACAGAACATCCCACAGCCGGGGTTCCACAGAAGCTCGACGTTCACAAAAGCGCTGCTGGACCGCGAGTCGGCCGAGGCCGATTCGGGTCTTGGGGAGCCAGCTGTCGTACTGTCCATCAAAATACCGCATTATCAAGGTCTCCAAAGTGCAGTTGGTAAGTACCGCCCGAACCGTGCACCTGAGCCATCTTGACCAATATCATAGCATCGCTAAGACCGCAAGGAAACTTAACGTCAGCTGTTTTTGCCGCTCACTGCTCACCAAGCATACGCTTCTGGCGCGGGCCGACCATCAAAGCCAAGGAAAATTTGATCCAATCGAACAATGGTCTCCGCATCAAAGCTTACGTCAAAGGCCAACAAAGCGGTGCGCACTTGTTCAGCAGTGCGCGGGCCGATGATGACGCTGCTGACACCCGGCTGACGCAGAATCCAGGCAATGGCAACCGCTGATTCCAGCTCCCCAAGTTCCCGGCACAGTCCACGGAAGGCTTCGAGTTGCTGGTGCTGCGAGCCAGCACTTTGCAGTGCGCTAGCAGTGCGCGCACCACTTCCGCCAAGCAGTCCCGACGCGAGCGGGCTATAAACGATCACGCCGATGCCGAGCGCCTGTGCTGCGGGCAGAACCTCCAGTTCGGGCAGCCTGCAGAGCAGATTGTACTTGTGCTGTTCGGAGGCCAAGCCGAAAAAATGTCGTTGGCGCGCCGCAGCCTGGGCAAGGGCGAGCTGCCAGCCTGGGAAATTGCTGGAACCGACATAATCAATTTTTCCCTGCGCCACGAGCGTAGCAAATGCTTCCCATGTTTCCTCCCAAGTTGCGCGGCGGTCGATGTGATGCATCTGGTAAAGCTCGACGTGGTCGGTTTGCAGCCGCCGCAGCGAACCTTCCAGGTGGCGACGGATCTTGTATTTGGATAAACCCGGTTCATCATTAGGGCCGTCCAGCGGGTCTTTCATCGGCTGATAGACTTTGGTTGCCAGCACAATTCGTTCACGCCGGCCACCGCCTTGCACCAGCCAGCGGCCGATGATCTCCTCCGTGCGGCCGCAGTTGACAAAGTCTGGGTAATGATTAGCGGTGTCGAAGAAATTGATGCCAGCTTCCAGCGCCACATCCATCATCCGGTGCGCCTCGTCTTCAGCGGTGACCGTGCCAAAGTTGTACGTTCCGAGACACAAGCGGCTCACGCGCAAACCCGAGCGGCCCAGAAATTCGTAGTGCATCTGCATTACCTCCAATCAAGCAGGATGGCGGTGGTCTCGTCGGGGTGTTGGGCTGCGGTTGCGTACGCATGCGCCGCATTCGCCGCAGAGAAGCGGTGACTGATCAGTTCGGTCGCCTTCAGCGCCCCCCTGAGCATCAGTTTCATTGAAGCGACCACCAGCCGGCCCTGCAGCGTCCACGGAAAAAACGCGTTGTAGACACGCCCGTGCAGCGCGCTGAGATTGAAGTCGCTGCCCTTGTATTGGGCGAGAAAGACGAAGCGGCCGCCCTGGCGCAGCGCTGGCAGAGATTGTTCGACGACGCGGTGACTGGCTGTGGCATCCACCACGATGTCAGCCCCGTTGGGCCAGCGGGCGAGCACACTGGCAATGAGATCCTCGCGCTGCGAATTGATCAGATGGTCTGCGCCACAGAGCGCAGACGCCTTCAAGCGAGTGTCGTACAAATCTGCGACGCAGACCTCCGCGCCGCGCAGTGCGAAATGCTGCGTCGCGTAGAGTCCAATGATGCCTTGCCCGACAATCAGCACCTTGTCGCCAACGTTCACGTGGCTCATTTCTGCGGCGAAGAAAGAGACCGCGGAGATGCCGGCAAAGGCGGCGGTTTCCGAGGAGAGACCCTCTGGAACTTTCACGCAATAGTTGTTGGGCGCCAGGAAGTCGCGGGTGGCTGGATTCACGCTGATGATTGCCGGGTTTTGATAAGCTCCGCACAGCTGGATCACGCCGGCCGCGGGCGGCGGCGGATTAGGGGCGAAGTAGGTCACCCGGTCACCAGGGGAAAAGAGCGCCGCGGCGCGTTCGCCAACCCAGGTCACGCGTGCCACGGGTGCATAGCCGATGACGCGCGGTTGGGCGGGGTCCACCGAGGCGATCACATAGGACTCGGTGCCCATGCTCAGTCCCGAAGTTTCGAGTTCGACGACGAGATCCCACTCACCTGGCTCTCCGATCTCGAGGTCGCGCAGGTCAACGCTTCGTTTGTCGGACGCGATCAGTGCTTTGGCATTCATCTGGTTTCTCCGTATTGGCTAGACGTGCAGTGAAACAGGAATTGCATGTAGTCCGGAGCGCGGCGCAAGGCGCCGCACTGCAATGTTGTTGACTGGATTCCCCCCGCCTGGTTCAGCTGGGCGCCCACTGTCCTGCAGGCTACGAGTTACGCAGCAGCAGTGCGTGTGCGGCGTCGACGACAAGCGGCCGATCAAAGACGATTGTCCCATCGTGCTGCTGGAAGCGCACTGGCTGGCCGGCCAACGTCACTGAATTTGCGTCTGGGAGCAGAGGCAGAGCTAAACGTTGCACGGCCAGCCGTCCATAGAGCACGCGCAATTCCGTTCTATCGGGGGCCATTTCAAATTCGCCCCAGCCGCCTTCTAGCGACCAGAAGCAGCGGAAGCAACCGTTTTCGTGCCGGATTGGTGCAAAGCCAATCAGGCCCTGCGTCATGTCAAACTTGAAGCCGGCAAAGGTGTTGAGCAGGGCATAAGCGGCCATCGAACGCGCATAGTTGCTGCCGCATTCGATCTCATTCCATGGGTTGCGCTTCTCACCGTCGTAGCGGTCGCGAATTGCCTGGATGGCGGCCATGCCTTCCTCGACCATGCCGATCTGGATCATCTGGATGGCCGCGGCGTATTCATAGCCGTTCTGCGTCTCCTGCGCATAGGGCAGCGGGATGATCGGTTTGTACTTACCCTCTGGCCAGACGGCGATGACTAAGCCGCCTTCGTTATTGAGGGTGTAGACGCGGCAGGGATTGTAGTCGTGGCGGCTGTCCTGCTTGAAATTATAGTTGGCCAGCGATTGGTGTGCGATTTTAAGTTGGGCCGGATCGAAAATTTCACCCAACCCGTAGAGGTTGGCGTGCCATTGCGCCAGCACCTGGTCGACCTCACAACCTTCACCGATCTGATACTTGATCTCCTGGTGCTCCTCGTTCCAATAGGCAGCCAGCGCCGACCCACCCACCAGAGCGGAGGCGCCGCCCTCGAAACGTTCGATCAACGCTCTGTCCTTAAGATCGATCTGTTGGTGATAGTATTCGCCATTGAAGAGATGTTGGTCAGCCCAGCGTTTACCCTTTGTAAACAGGGCGCGGTAGCCGGCGGCGGTCTCCGCTTCGCCTAGATGATCAGCCATCTCGGCGCCGGCCTTCAGCGCACCCAGATAAAAGCCGGTGAGCCAGGAGTTGGGGCCGAATAGCTCCATGTCAAGCGTATGATGTTGCCGCCCCCAAAGCACACCAGTCTTGTCGGGATCCCAGCGATCTTCATTTTCAGGATGCCAGGCAAACTCAATCGAACGCTTGACCGGCGGCCAAAGCTTTTTGAGCCACGCGTCATCGCCGCAAATCTTCCACTCACGATAGACCTTGAGTACGCCGCCAAATTGACCGTCGGCGCAGGGACGTCCAGCGCGCACGCCTTCACCGTCGACACCCAAGGGCAAAACAAGGCGGAACGGCATGGCGCCGCTGGGCAATAGGTTGTATTTATAGTCGGCCTCGCGCATAGATCGTTCAAGCGCTGGGAAGAGAAAGGGCAGCGTCTGCGCATAGTTCCAAACGTGGGTGCATGATCCTTCACAGCATCCTTCCGTGGGGTGGCAGCCTTCCCATCCATAAAAAGTTCCATCCTCCAAGCGCATGACTGTTGGCGTCTTCAGCGTAGAAAGGTTGGCCGAAATAGCTTCGATCGCAACAGCAGGGAGGGTACTGGCGAAGAGCGCCTTTTTAAAGCACTTTGTTTCTGCATAAAGACGGTCCCAGTGCGTCAGCGCATATCGTGCGCTGGCCTTCGAATCAGGCCAGAGAGCGGCGTAGTAATTCTTCCAAGTGCGAGCGATCCCTGCTAACTGCGCTGCTTCATTCGCAGAGTCGCTCCAATAGTTTTCACAGTTTGGAAAATTCCAACTGATGACATAACGGATTGTGGAACTCTGGCCCGGTGCCAAGGTGACGTGGCTTGCGAGCATGCCTTCAGTGCGATGCCCACCATGGCCGGGCGAGTAAATGCGGTTTTTTAGAGGCCCCGGTGTAGTAAAGTCGCGCCAATAAACCTCCAGGCTATCGAACCAGACACCCTGAAACCAGTATTGTTGCCAGCTTACTTCGGCGGTGTCAGTAGCCAGGGTGAGATCGCCGTAGGACACCTCGTCTAACTCCAAGCAATCGCTCCGTAGATGCAGGAAATGACATCGGTCTAAGCACTCGATGGTGTGCACATTGTTTTTAGGGAGTGGGTTTCCGAGAACGCCCACTACTGTATAGCGCAGCGGCACTGCCTGGGTGTTGGTGATCTCAAACTCAAAGAAAGCCGCTGGAATGCCGGAATCCTTGTCATTGAGGGGAATGAAGGGGTTGAAGGCAGCTTTGCGCACCTGGCCTGGGAATTTACTGTCGTTGAAGATGAGTTCGGCCAGCGGGAATTCGCCACGAAACTCTACGTACTTAAAGTGGGGCATGCCGGTGAAGTACTCTCGGCGCGGACCGAAGCCATAACCAGAATACTTGCCCAAGTGCAGGTCCCCGTTGTAGGGCGCCTGGAGATCTCCGTGGAGCACACGGGAATCAATTACTCGGAGTGCGCCGCTCTCTGTCTGTTGCTCAGCTTTAATCGCGAAGTGGGAAAAACCGTTGACGCTGCCCTTGCTGGGGCGATTAAATATCTCCCAATCGATCAGCCTTCCATTACCGGCTAAGCCAATACAGCCCGTACCAATTCCGCCCAGCGGAAAGCTGATTTGGTTGGTGCGTGCACCTGTGTAAAGAAAGTGTTCCTTGACCACCGTTAAATTTAACTTCTCTCACTTTTTTGAGGAGCAAGATTGTATTCCGCTCTTCTTCGGAAGCCAGTTGCGCAAACCGCAATCCCACTAATCATCTTGTGATGATGAACCAATTTACTTCATGTAAAAAATCGACCCAACAAAGAAAATTGCGTGATGTCTCCAACACAGCCTTGGTAAGGCACTTCTTTCCGTACCCTGCCAGACCCTAAACCACGCCTACCTTTGCTCCGCAGCGCGGGCCTCGATGAGATCGAAGCCGCGGGATAAAATGACGAAAGACGAAAGTGACAGAAAAATAGACACTCAAGGTTCTTTTTCGTCCATGGTCAGTGCTCTAGATCCGATGCACAGGCTTAGGCGGAAGAGGGCTAAAACACTCGAAGTATTCCAGATAGTAGCGTGAACTCGGGTCTGGCCTAGTGGCTTCGATGGCCTGAATCGCCATCCGCTCCAACAGCGCGGGAGTGGCGTGAACCCGCAAATTGAGCAAAAACTCGTGGCCACGGGTATCGGCGGCAGGAATGTCAACGTCCCAAGCAAATGCACTGGGCTGAGTGATGCTTGCCTTAAACTTTGCTCCGGGAGTGGTGACCAACGCTTTGATGTGGGCAATGGGCGCGTTCTGTTCCCCGCAGAGAGTTTCCAGCCCGGCTAAAAAATCGGCTGTCCAGCGTCGGGCTGAGTAAGGAGTATCGGCCCGCACGTGCCCTTTCGCGTTGAGCCAGCCCAGCGCAGCTTCCGCCTCAGCGTAGCGGGCGTAATCGATAAGTAGCGCCTCCGGGTTGCGGCTGGTCTGACCTAGTATAGATGCAAGCCATTCGTCAACCCCCGCGCCAGTGCGAGCAGAGACAGAGCGGGCGCGTCCGTCGGGCAAGCACGGCGGCACACTTGACAGATCACTTTTGCTAAGCAGAAGGATTTCGGCCTCAGCTACCTGCTGCTCGTAAAGGTAGCGAACATCCGCGGGAAAATCTTCCAGTGTACGACTGGCATCCAGCAGCACAGTGAGAGGTGCAAGCTCATACTGCTCGCCGTAAAATTGAACCAAAGGGCGCAGAACGGTGGCAACCAGATCCGTGCAGCTACCCACCGGTTCAGCCAGAATTAAATCCGGCTGCGCTACATCCTGTAAGCGCTGCAAACCCGCCATCAGATCGGGGAAGCGGCAGCAAAAGCACCCCCCCGCCACCTCCGTGACCGCAATCGACGCCTCTTCGGCTAGGGCGGTATCCACCAGGCCCTGGCCCTGGTCGTTGGTCACCAACCCTACCCGGTAGCCCCGCTCGGCCAGTTTGCGGGCAGCGTGCAATATAAGGGTGGTTTTGCCCGCGCCAAGAAATCCGCCAACGACAGCGATTCGCGTAGTCATCAGAAGGCGACCTGCAATGTTTGACCGCTGGCAATCGTCACGCCCTTTCCCAAGTCGATGGCGTCACCGTCGCGGGTGAAGGTAACCGGCTGTCCGCTAAGCGAGACCCCTATCACGCGTCGACCATTCAGAAAAGGCAGATGCAGAGTTTTCAGAGACAATTTCCCGTAGCGAAGATGCAATTCGCAATTTGCAATTCGCACCGCAAACTCTCCCCATCCTGCATCCAACGACCAGAAGGTGCAAAAGTCATCTCTTCCTTCTACGGGGTTGAAACCGATAGACTGCTTGGTCATATCAAACTGGAAACCAGAAAAGGCATTCAGCAGGGCGTAGGACGCCATACTGCGGGCATAGTTGCTGCCACACTCGAATTCGTTCCAAGGGTTGCGCCTCTCGCCGTCGTAACGCTGGCGAATAGCCTCAATGCAGCGCATCCCCTCCTCCACTAGCCCCTGCATTATCATATGGATAGCTGCGGAGTACTCGAAGCCGTTCATCGTCTCTTGGGAATAGGGCGCGGGGATGAGGGGTTTCTGACTACCTTCCGGCCACGCGCAGATGACGAGCCCTCCCTCGTCGTTGAGACAGTAAATGCGGCAGGGGTTGTAAACTTTTCCCATCTCTGGGACAAAGTTGTATTTGTAGATGGCTGCGCTGGCCTGTTTTACTTGGGCTGGATTGTAAAGATCCCCCAAACCGTAGAGGGATGCGTGCCACTGGGGGAGCACTTGGTCGATGCTGCTGCCCTCGCCAATCTGATATTTGATCTCCGAGTGCTCACGGTTCCAATAGGCGCTCAGTGCCGTGCCGCCGCCGATGACATCGTTATTCAAACTGTAGCCTTCCAGCAGCGAGCGGTCTTTCAGGTCGATCAATTGAATGTAATACTCCCCGTTGAAGAGATGCTTGTCCATCCACGCCTTTCCTCGTTCGAAGATGGCCGCATACTCCGCCGCATCCTCGTTGTCGCCCAGATGGGATGCCATTTCGCTAGCGGCTTTGAGCGCGCCCAGATAAAAACCTGTGAGCCATGAGTTGGGTCCAAAAAGCTCCATGTCAAGGGTGTGGTGCTGGCGACCGGTCAGTACACCGGACTTACCTGGATCCCATCTGTCGACGTTCTCGTCGCTCCAAGCGTACTCTAACGACTTTTTGACTGCGGGCCAGATGCCGGCTAGCCAGCTGCTGTCGCCGCTGATCTTCCAGTCCCGATACACTTTCATTACCCCGCCAAACTGTCCGTCGCAACAGGGGCGGAAGTCCCACGGCGCGGATCCAATGGGCAGTTGGATGCGGAATGGCATGGCGCCGCTTGCAAGCAAATTGTACCGGTAGTCAGCGGTGCGCATAGTGCGTTCCAAGGCGGGGAAAAGGAAGGGCAATGCCTGCTGGTAGTTCCAGACATGGGTGCAGCTGCCCTCGCAACAGCCTTGGTCCACGTGCAGCCCCTCCCAGCCGTAGAATGTGCCATCTTCTAGACGCAGGGAGGTGGGGGATTTAAGAATGGAGATATTTGCCGAGACTGCATCCAGCGCGGCGGCGGGTATTGTGGTGGCAAATAGTGCTTCGTGGAAACTAGCGGTCTCGGCGTGGAGTCGGTTCCAGTGGGACAGAGAGTAAAGAGCACTTTCGCCAGAGTGGGCAAAACGGGTGGCATAGTAGTTACGCCAAGTAGATGATACTGGGTGCGGTTTCCAGTAGTTTTGACAGGTGGGGAAGCTCCAACTGATGACAAAGCGGACCAGCCGTGTTTCGCCGGAGGCAACGGGCACGTGTACAGCCAGCACGCCGGTGTCATGCTCACTGTACCTCACCCCCTCTGCCACTGCGTCCTCGTCGTAAATCCGGTTCTTCAAAGGTCCGGGTGTTTTCAGTTCGTTCCAATAGACTTCCAGATTGTCGAACCAGGTGCCTCGATACCAGTACTGCTGCCAACTTACGTCGATGTCTTTATCTTGACCCGCGTCGGTCGCAAGGGTAAGGTCTCCATAGCCCACTTCCCCCGGTTGCAGGCCTGCCGTGCAAAGCCTCAAGGCGTGACCAGCTTCGTCCTTTTGGATGCGATTGAGCCTCCGGGCAGACAGTGGATTGGTTAATGCACCAGCAACTACATAAGTCAGATTTCTATTGCTGGTGTTTGTCAGGCTGAACTCAAAGAAGGCGGCGGGAATGCCCGAGTCATCGGCGTTAGTGGGAATGAAAGGGTTGAAGGCGCTGAGCTTTACCTGCCCGGGAAAGGTATCGTCGTGATACGTAAGTTTTGCCAAAGGAAATTCGCCCCGGAAGTCCACGCTATCGAAGTGGGGCAGACCAGATAAGTACTCCCGCCGAGGTCCCACACCAAAGGTGCTGGATTTGTCGCCCCGTATCTCGCCCTGATAAGGGGTATTCAAATTGCCGTGGAGCACGCGAGTGTCGATCGTTTTCCCATCCCGCTCAGCCCGGATAGCAAAGTGGGAGAAGCCGTTGACGCTACCTTTGTTGGGCCGATTGAAAATCTCCCAATCAATAAGCCGTCCATTGCCGGCAAGCCCAATACAGCCCGTTCCAATACCTCCCAAGGGAAAGCTGATCTGGCCGGTCTTTTCGTTGCGATATAGGAAGTGATCCATAAGACTCCTGTTATGGTGGGTGAGGGCTGGTCGGAGTAGTAGTAAATGGACTTACTGGACAATAACAATCTGGCAGTTCGTTTCAAAAAAAAAGCGTTTGACTTCCGTTAGGGGAATAACCGAGACAAAATTGATACAGGCGACGGCAAAGCCAAAGACGACCCGAGGCGAACAAACCGATTATATTGGGCGGGTAACAACGGATCTGAAGCATGGCGTCGCGCGAGGCGGCGCACATGGAAATGTACCGCCGACCTGGCAGACGAAACGCACAATGTGAAACAGTAAACATCGCATTAATCTCCTATAATTTTCGAGCTAACCTCAGTCAGATAACGAAGGAAGTCCAGCATGGTTGCATCAGACACAATGCTGCAACGCACCGCAACTACCCACACTGACTAAGGCACGATAAACGCTGGCCTAGTATTTGTCAAGTACCACTTTGCGTTTGCTTAGCTCCACCAAACATATCATGGCTGCGGAGCACTTTTGCTCATTGTTCAGAGTCAATGCAGTATACACAATTTCTATATTACGGCAGTGGCAGCCCACTACATACTACTCTGCAACGGAGTCTCAACCCCACTGAAACACAGTCGGCCGCCCGCACCACCACTCTAGCAAAGGTTTACCGCCCCAATGATTATTGAAACTTTAGCTCCGAGATTGGCTCTTCATCCACACCCGCACCGGCCACCAACCAATCATGTCAGTCTTCCCCTACCAAGTTTACCATCTGGTCAAACTTAAGTTCAGAGATTGCCTCTACCGCTTCTGGACCAATCAGCTTCTTTACATTTACCTCCACCGGTGGTGAGCGAGCGAGTGCGATTGCCGGTAAAGTTGCCAGCCAACGTACATGAGCCAGTATCTGCCGCACCGTCGCAGACGACAAGCTAACCGCCGAAGTCACACTGCCAAACGCCTTCCCTCTTCGGACCAGCCCCTCCAACACCCGAGCCGTCTCGTGCCCGAAACATGCAACGCGGCGATGACTTTTAGTCAGTGATTAACTGTGGGACGGTAAGGGAGCGACATATGCGGTAGCGCCCTTCCTTGCAAACGGACGGTGCTTAAAGCAATCAGTTAGTGGAGACGGCACGGGGTTTAGGTACGAATCGTTGTAGTCCTAATTGTTGAGTGATTAGATAATTTCCAATCCATCGCGGTCCGGCAACGCGGGGAATGCCGCGTGCGGCTCGGTCTGGTACCAGACAGCGGTCGATGCTATGTCGTCTTGGTTGGGCAGGTAACGCCCGCCAGAGCGCCAGCCCAGCGACTGGATGGCCACGCCCAGATCCTGTTTGAAGCGCACCGGGTCCATGATGTGCCAGCGGTAAAGGCTGAAACGGGTGTTCGATTGATAGCAGCCATCGGGGCGGACGACGTGCGGCATACCGGAATACTGGGTCGTGAACTCTCGGTAAGTTTTTGTGCCTTTGTCCTCGAAGTTGTACGAACCGCAAAAGTAGTCCTCAGTGCCGGTTCCGCAGAGGGTCGGATAACACTCTCCACCGTGCTCCTTTACATTGCGGTCAACAAGCCCGTCAGGCAGGTCGCCATCGAGGTAGAATTTAATTTCTCCCTCGCCCCACCAACCGTTGTTGTTCACCTGCCACGCCATATACGTGCCCACGTAATGGCCTTGCCCACGCACGCCGTCGAGGATAGTGTAAACCTCTTTGTACACCAGCGGATTTGTGCGGCGGAACTGCGCGTGAAAATACGCCGCGTCGGCCGGAATGTCCGTCAGCGTGTAGTTGATCTGATAGTAGATCGTCATTAACTCGACGCCGATATTTTCCAGCGTGATCCGGCAGTGCTTGCGGAAGGGCATCTCCCAATAGCAATTGAACGCATTGCCGGGGTTGACGCAGACCGGAAGCGATTTGATTGGCCGGAAGATGTTGAAGTTGGTGTAGGCGCTAGCGAAGAAATCGCCGATCGGCACCTCGACCGACGGGGTTTCTTCACCGTCCCAATAGAAACGCAGGATGCTGAAACGGTAGATACCGTTTAGGGTCATCCAAATCTGCTGGACGGCGCCGGGGCCGTCCACTTCAGCGAGAGTTAAGGTTACGCCCGGCTGGATGCCAACGCAGGGCCGCACCTTCCAGCCGGTACCAAGATCCTTAGATGGGCTGTGGTTGAGGTCAACATGGCGCCCGCCCTGGCCCTTTCCGCCAGAGGGGTTCTCCGGCGAAACGGAGCGCGTCTCTGCTGCGGACAGGCGCGAGAGGTTGCCAAGGTGAAGTCCGAGCCCGTTGAATGGCTGGTTCATTGTGTCATCTCCCTATGACGGACTTTGTTTCCGTGGAGGCGGAACGAATACTGATCACACTCGCCCAATTTGAAGTGTATTCGGACCGGCTTTTAGGCCCCTGCATCAAGTTTTGGGCGGCTAAGAAATTCAACCTAGCCTCCACCCGCACATTTGTTTTACACAACTTGTCGAGCCACACAATTCTCGAACTTCGAGTCAAACTTTGCAAATAAACGCAACAGCCGGACACACCCAGCGCTATCCTGCGCTACCGCCCGGTCGCCCGCCTGCACAGTAAATCCGCCCCTGCACCACCACCCGTCCATCATACACAAATGCAAATGCAGGTGTGCTTTCACTAGGCGCCAAAGCGGTGCACAAACAACACCCCGCCGCTGCGGCCTGCCGCCACCGTGCTGGTGCTCGCTCCCGCCGTCGCACGCTGCACTTCGCTCATAGCGATCCCCGCCACCCGTTTCAAGCACTCTGCATCATGGTACAAAAAGTAGCGCAGTAACTTTGGAAATACCACCACCCACTAGCGCACTTCCACTGCAGGGAATACATGCTTCACCATGTGCGCCACCGTCTCCACCATGCACCGTGTGTTGCAACGCGGGCACATCCCGCGCCCCTTGCACGAATAAGCTGCCGGCAATTCCTGACCGCATTTCTCGCAGCGCCCGCGCTAAGCCATGCGCCAAAATGCCGCACTACAAAAACTTCGGCGAGTTTGGATTCACGCTGGCCACGAACGAGACTAGCGGAATATAAAGGTTGTTCTAATACAAATATAAAGCAGTGTTCGTGCGATCGCAAAGCGGAACGTCACTACTTCAGCCGTCGTTTTGCGTTTTTAGCCCTTTATGCCAGAGCGGACCATCCCTTCGATGATCCAGCGTTGCGCCAGCAGGAAGACAATCACCACCGGCACAAGCGCAAGTGTTACCGCCGCAAGAACGACAGAGGGATTGCCGGCACCCATATATTGCCGCAGACCAGCAATGCCTAACGGTAAGGTCATCCTCTCCCATGAATTGATGAAGATCAGCGGTTGGAAGTATGCGTTCCAACTAGAGTTAAAGGTCAATATACCAAGTCCAGATAAAGCTGGTCCGGCCAGCGGAATGGCAATTCTGATAAAGATTATCCAGTGGGTGGCGCCATCGATTCTGGCGGCATCGACCAGCTCGTGCGGAAGGGACAAGAAATGCTGACGCATAAGAAATACGCCAAAAGGACTTATCAGCGCTGGCAGAATTAGAGAAAATAAACTGTCAACCAAACCCAGATTTTTCATAATTATGAAAGTTGGGATAATTGTCACTTGTATAGGCACCATCAAGGCAGCCAGCAGAATGATGAATAAAACGTTCTTTCCCTTAAAACGCATCCGCGCGAACGCGTATCCAGCCATGGAGCAAGTGATAAGCTGCCCAAGGGTCACGCACACAGTAACAAACACACTGTTTCCGGTGAAACGTGCTAAAGGCACTGGACTATTAAACACCGCTTCGTAATTTTCCCAATGCCAGGAGGTAGGAAAAAAATTAGGAGGAAGATCGTACGACTCGGCCATCGGCCGCAGGGAAGTGGAAAATGTCCACAGCAGCGGCATCAGCATGAGTACCGAGCCAATGGCCAACACGAACAGAGAAATGAGCGGAGCCCAATGGGTGGCCAGTCGGAAATACCTGCCATCGTTTCTGGGCCGGACAGATGAAGCAATTTTCAATGAATATTCCTCAGTTCCCTCGGACTGCGGGCACAACCTTAATCAGTGTGGACCCAACTGCGGCTCACACGAAACTGGAGGAGGGTCAGGCCCAAGATCACTACAAACAGGCTCAACGCAACGGCCGACGCATAACCCATGCGAAAGTTTTGGAAAGCCTCATGGTAGATGTACATGACCGCAGTTCGGCTCGCGTCGCCCGGACCGCCACGAGTTAGTACTTGTACCGAGTCAAACATCTGGAGCGCGCCAATCATGTTTACCACCACTAGGAAGAACATGGTGGGGGAGATTAGGGGTAAAGTGATGCGCTGGAGAATTTGCCAGCGATTGGCACCATCGATTGCTGCGGCCTCGTAATAGTCATTCGAAATTCCTTGCAGCCCGGCTAGGTAGACCAGCATGCAGAAACCACAATTCTTCCAGACATCCAGGATAATCACAGCCGGTTTCACCAAGTACTGATTACCCAGCCAATGCAGCGGTGTGATGCCGATCATACCGAGATAGTAGTTAATCAGCCCGGTGTCTTTTTGGAACATGAACTGCCAGATGATACTGCAATAGACCAATGCTATAAGCACTGGTAAAAAATAAGCGGTCCGGAAAAAATAACGCAGCGCCGCCGGAAGCTTCTGGTTGATCAGCACCGCCATTAGGAACCCGACGACGTTATTTCCAGTGACTGCGAAAATCGTCAGAAAGACCGTATTGGGAACTATAATCCTTAAGCGTGGGTCGGCTAGCATGCGAGTATAGTTCTTGATGCCGCTAAAAATTGGCGGTGACATTAGGTCATAGCTGGTAAAGCTGAGAAAAAAAGCTGCGAAAATCGGACCGATCATGAAGACAAGAAAACCTAGCAGGGTGGGAAAAATGAAGATGTAAGCTGCAAGCGCTTCTCGTTGGGGCTCTTTGAGCCCCTTGCTTGCCAAACGATAGTTGAATGGGGACTGTGCCATGATAGTTCCTATATGTGCTAAGCCTCAGTCGAACCAGCACAGCCGCAGCCAACCCCTACTCAAAGGTCTGGTGTGTGATTAGCGCCAAGTACGCCGGCAAAAGCCCGTTGGTTTGTCCCGATCTCTACCCCAAGGAATGCACGCATATTTTATGGCGCTAGCCTATGGAGGTGGAGATCGGGAGAGTACGACGATAAAATTGTGGAGCTCAGCTGCCGGCCGACGCCATAAGGTCAGAGATTTCTTTGTGCGCGGCCGCCGTCGCCTCTTTCGGCTGCACTGAATTGCTCATCATGCTTGTCCAATGGCGCATAAATATCGCCTCCACCTCAGCGAAATTGTTAGGTGATGGCACCGGCTTGGCATCTTTGAGACAGCCATAAAAGATCTTGCCATTAGGCGGACTGCTGATGAATTCCTTGCTTTCCGCGACCGAGCGACGCGCCGGAATCGCCACGCCGGCAGATGCGGTGGCCTGCATCGTCTCGAGGCCGGCAAGCTCCTTGATGACCTCCCAAGCCACGCCCGCGTTCTTGCTGGCTACGGGAATGCCCCAGCCACCCACGCCAAAAACCGTAGTCGCAGTTTTTTTTCGGGGCCAATTCTGTACATCGTAATCGCTGAAATTATTGGCGATATAGCTCTGAATGGGCCAGTGGCCAGCGGCTGTCATAGCCATTTTACCCGCTGCAAACAGTTGACCGTTATCAGTGCCCTCGGTGGTAGGGGAGACTTTGTACTTATAGACCAGGTCATAGACAAACTGCATGGCTTCCAATGACCCTGGATGATCGAGATTAGACTTAGTCCAGTCATCTGTTAGGGTGCCGGAGCCAGTAGCGGTCAAGAACCAAGGCTGCAGGCCGAAATTGAAGGCTGGTATGCCAAAACCATAAATTTTTTCATTACCCTCACCCGTGGTTAATTTTTGGGCGGTAGCCAAGAAGTCATCCCAAGTCCAGTCCTCCTTTGGAGGCTCGAGTCCAGCTTCCTTAAATAACTTAGTGTTGTAGTGAATACACATGTTGTTCCACGAGTCAGGGACGAGGAAACTCTTACCCTTGTACATCAGCGAATTCTTCAGGGCAGGAGCAATGTCATCGACTAGTTCAGCGCTGGAGGGTATTGCCATCAAGTCTTCAATTGAGCGCATGAGGTTCTTGGAGCACACCATGTGATTACCCTCAATAGCGATATGCAAAATATCTATGGGCTGACCGCCAGCAATGGCCGCAGCGAACTTTTGGGTGAAAGCCCCCCAAGATTCAACGACGACGAAGGTATCGACAACCTCGACGTTCGGATATTTTTTCTTGAAGCGGGCGTAGGCGGCGTCGTAAATAACTTTATCAGCGGCACCTCCAAAGTTAAAGATATTAATTGTGGCTTTGATATCGGCTGGCGGCACCGTCAATCCACCGCCAGCACTTGTTCCGGCGCCAGGGGCACAGGCGGCGGCCAAAATTGCTGCTGCACTTCCTCCGCCGATCTGCATAAAGCGCCGCCGACTGATAGCATGTTTCTGAGTGTTCTTAGTCATGTTTTCTCCTAAATTAAAATGTTTTCTAATAGCTGATGTGATTTTTTGAAAGAGATGAATTCAGTAAGTTTATGCCCTCCGACCCATACTTTGTGTGGTGAACAGCCACGCAGTCATAGATTTGTTTATCCATATCTTAATCCTAGCTTATTCGTCCGTGCTTGTCAATACCCATTTTTCTCGAGCCATAGACTCTCGCGTTTTGACTGCACCCGTCAAACCCGACCTTCTGAGTAATCACGGTAAAGCATCAAATGCCCACTTGGTGGACAGGATCGCAAACTTTACCTTGGCCGTCTAACGCTGAGTCTTGAAGTAGTAAACGTCGGACTTTGCACCATCTAGAGAAGGTCATGGCATTGCGGGTCACGGAAAGAACAAAGTTTCAAGGAATTCAGCCGAGCTATATACCTGATCCAGAGTGGCCTTGCAATCTTGACAACGTCAGCAGCTATCGACCTAGGTTTATATTAGTGGATTACCCGAAAGGTAGCCACCGTCCACAGGCAGGCACACCCCGGTGATGTATTCAGCTCCGGGGGAGCAAAGAAAAGTAGCCGCTCCCAGCAAGTCCTGCGTGGAGCCTACCCGTCCCAAAGCTGTTCGACGAGAGATCGCTGCCTCGCCTCTGACATCGAGAATTAGCGACGATGTCATGTCTGTTAAGTGATAACCTGGCGCGATCGCGTTAACTCTTACTCCGTGCGGCCCTAATTTATGCGCCAGCGATCGTGTAAAACCCAGGATTCCGCTTTTTGCCGCGGAATATGCCGGCACATACGCATCGCCCAAAAAGCTCAACATTGAAGCTATGTTAATAATACACCCTTTGCTGTTGACCAAGGAATTAATCAGACCGTATGTGAGCCGCATGTGGCCAGCCAGATTCACGTCAAGAACATCCAAGAACGTTGTTTCATCCCACTCTTCATTCGGCCTTGCGATACCAGCACAGTTGATCAGTACATGAACATCAGACTGCATGCCGCAGAACGCCTTGACGGCCGCACTATCGCGAAGATCAAGAAGCTCTACGCTTAACTCTTTGCCTTGTGCTGTTTGGCGCAATCGTTCAGCTTTGCCTTCGTCAGTTCCTAAGACAATCACCTCCGCTCCTAAACTGGAGAATTCGAGAGCGATAGCCAACCCTATTCCGCTAGTCCCGCCTGAAACGACGACATTCTTCAAAGAAAAAAGGTCACTAGCAAAATAATTGCTCATTTCATTCCTCCAACTGCAATTGCATCAGGCTTACGGATAGGAAATTCAAGCCAACAAGCACAAGCACAAGCACAAGCACAAGCACAAGCACAAGCACAAGCAAATGGTAAGCGCTGCGCCCGCACTCGTCAAGTCCCACTCTTCACTAACCTCCACCCCTCCATTACCGAATGGTCAATAATCACTATTGTTGAACCTTCCGAGGGGTACGATCAGCGCAACAGGCGGAAATTGCCCGATTTGGACAGACCAGCATCGGCAGTCCTAAACATTCAGTGCGCTCTGCAAGCGGCTGGACCACGCCTACTCACGCTGCGCCGTGTGTGCCATTACTGCAGCGCAGATTTACCAACCCAACGTCTGATCAAACTCCAGTTCCGGGACCGGCTCCGCATCCGCATCCACAGGCGACGTCCACCGATAATCCCTAGCTTCCACTCTCAGGTTTGCTGTCTGGTCAAACTCAAGCTCGGGG
>SXGS01419446.1_pt1 | contig 18386 bp, 13 predicted proteins | sample 3174681 | NCBI WGS metagenome assembly SXGS01 (sample SAMN11356861, study PRJNA531348) | freshwater metagenome | isolation source: freshwater sample F1-80 | place: China: Fuxian Lake, Yuxi | collected 2017-12-25 | reverse complement strand
GTTTACGAGACTTGCGCCGGCACGAAGGGTCAGTTGAGTCCGAGCCAGTGAGTTGTCGATACCGGTGAAGATCTGGCTGAAAAAGAATCTAAAGTTGTTACTCATGAAGTAACGAACTGATTGGGCAGGCTGGGCAGGGTTGTAATCTACGGCCATGTAGTTTCCATCCCCGAACTCATACATGGAGGCCCAAGTGTTGGGTGTTCCGGTCTGGCGGACGGTGGCATTGTCCTGCAGTCCGCCGAAGACGGCATTATGAACTCGGTCGTAGGCGATGGAATGACTGACTTCTGAAATACGGAGGCCTCCACCGATGTATTCCCAAACCGGCGTGACATTGGCGACTCTCGGATTCTTCAGCCGATAGATCCCGCCGTCTGAAACCGCGATTAAATCCTGACCGTTCTCGGTGAACAACAAGCGGCGGAAGTCGCCGTGCGGTGCGGAATTGAATGCGCCGGGGCCGATAGCGACAGATTGATTCACCGTGATCTGAGTCCAGGTGGCGCCGTCGAATCGGAAGGCGATGCCGTAGAATGGAGAAACCGAGTTGACGGCCCCGGCCACATAGACTGTGGCTGCATTGGTAGGATCGACAGCGATGGCAAAATGATTGAAGGCCTGGCCCGTGGGGTTGGTGGCTGGCGCTGGAGCATTCGGCGGTGCCGCGGGTACAGCGGTCCAATTGTTGCCTTGGTCGATGGTGCGATAGACCCGAGTTAGGGCGAGGCCTGTTCCGCCGGATACCGTGGGACGGTTGGATAATAAGGCCGCATAAATCGATTCACTGGCGCCCGAAGACGACACGGCTAATCGGATCCGGGAGGCTTCATCGATTCCTTCGTTGGGTTCGTCAACCACGGTGTCGCCATCATCGTCCAGGCCGTTGGTGTCGACATTCAGCGTCATGCCTGTGACAAGACGGTTGAAATTGATCGTCGTGGTTGCGGGATTCGCCGTGGCGTTGTCGGTGCGCCATATGCCTTGTTCATTGGCGCCGGTGGCTGCGGTGCTGGCGAGTGCAACGTAGAACCGACCCGCCGTCGAGGGATCTTCGACCAGATCACTGGCGTTGACTTCGGGCAGAGTGCCTTGACCGGATAACCGATACCAAGTGGTCCCATTGTTGGGCGAAAGATACAAACCGCCGCGGCCGGGACCCCCCCCGGAAGTCTTCGTCAGATCTACGGTCGCAGCCAGCACTAGGTTCGGGGTGTGCCGGGAGGCCGCGATCGAGGTGACTCGGAGCCCATCAAAATTGCCCACTTCGGTCCAGTTGGTTCCACCATCCAGCGAACGAAAGATTCCTGCTGCACTGCCGCCCCGTCCCGCTGCGCTGCTGAGAGAACCTGTCCCTGCGAAAAGAACTAACTTGTTCACGCTGGTCCCGGCACCGAGAAGGACGCCATCGGCATCGTACGGGCTCAGCGCGAGATCACTAATAGCCAACGAGACGAGTTGTTCAGTGATTGGAGCCCATGTTGGGCCGGCAGGAGCGGAGGCACTGAAGTTGGTCGATTTCCACACGCCGCCATTCACGGATCCCAAAAACGCCAAGTCGGGTTTTCCAGGATGAACCACCACCTCATTGATGGCTCCGATTACCGCGTTGTCGGGCAAGACACGCGTATTCAAATTGCCCGTGATCCGGTCGGGGCCTAATTCGGTGAGGGTTGGAACGGTTGAGTCGGACGAGTTGGTGGTGACGGTTGGAAAGGTAGGTACGAAGCGAAGAAGCAGGTCCTTTGCATCGGTAGAAAGATCGATGATGAAACCGCCAGCGCCGAGAGGATTACCACCGGCGGTCCAATTGGCAGTACTTAAAACAAAGGACTCCCGATTGAACCCGAGAATTCCATTCTCTGTATGTACCAGCCGCCAAGTATGACTCTTGGTAGCATCGAACCCGCTGGCGAAACCGATCGCCCCACCGGCATTGACCCCGGTAACTTGAATGGAGAATTGGTCGCCTGCGTTAGGTGTCGCGTTGATCGTGAGTGTTCCACTCGTCCCTGTGATATTAAGGACATCCCAATCCACTCCTTCGGTCCCAATTGCATTGCGCAAATCCCAAATGTAGCTCTCGGTTCCGCTCCAAACTTCGGCTCCCGAAAGGGTCCCTGTATCGGGCAGTGAAGTAACTCCAGTAACTTGTTCTCCTGGGACATCATGGCGACTGACGCGTCCTCCAGAGCGTTTGCTTAATTCAAAACTTTCTGATTCAAAACTAGTTACAGAAGAAGGTGGACTGTTGGCCGAACGCAAAGTTTCCACCAAAATAGCCGGAACTGACACCTGAACGTCGATCTCCACGATGGGTATCGAGTGTTTTGGATTGGCTCCGTACTCGGATGCGTTGAGGGCTTCTGCGGGCTCTAAAAGTCGATGTGTCGATGGCGCTGTAGTCACTACGTCGTCGCTGATTTGCGCCGCTTCGATCGCGTCATCAGGAGTCGGATGGAGGTTCTCCAAATCGTCTGAGGAAGCCAGAAAATCGCCTTCACTACCATCGCTGATCTCGGCGGTTTCGTTGGTCAACTCCATGAAAATGGCTGAAATGGAATCGTCAAAATCCGCAATACTGTCTGGAGCGCCCAAGTCCTTCGCGACGCACAATCCATCGCCAGATAGAAGCACTCGTGCCTCGAGTGTCTCTAGCGAATGGTTGGATTTTCCAAGCGACATTAGCTCTTTAAATTAGCTCTGGAGTGCGGCCCGAATTGCAAACAGTACACGATCTAGAATAGTTTCTCAGGGATTCGGTACTGATGGTTTCCTATACTCCATAAATTGTCGCACCCGTCAATTGACTGAAATTAAGTATAGACCGACGGATCCGTTATACGACTGCCTCATTTAGGACCAGTGTGGGATGCTTTCGCCTACATCAATGAATTACCCGAGAGATGGGGGCCATCGTCGGGATTATCTGAACTTTATGGTACTGGGACCAATCTGAAGAAGGCGGTTTCCAGGTCTGGAGGCACCTGGAAAGCATTCATGCCAGGATAGAGTCGACGCGTAGATCGCAGCGATATCCAGTCGTGAGGACCTCGGAATGTGGTGGTGTATTCCAGGCGCTGAGCGGATGTGTTGTCCGACCAAAGTACCAATTTCCGGTCAGCCACGCGGCGAATGACCAACGAAGACTGATTCTTGGGCTCAATCCAGGATTGCACTCGAATTGATGCCAACCCCTTCGGGCTATAAGTTAGGAATTGACCCTTAAATGTAGTCGGACCGCCTGCAGATGAGGCCAGCAGGTGATGCGGTCCATCGTTGAGACCGGAGGCCAGTGTGATTGAACTTGGCTCGTCAATTGAGACGTTCGACTCGATGGGCAGCGAATCACGGCCTGCGAAGGTGGCTTTCCAGATAATTTGAAAACCTCGGGTGGAACAGCACCTGTCTGCTGGGCTGCGATCGGGATCAGCCAGTTCTGAGGTCGGATAAATACTCGCCGCGATTTTGAGATGAAGTTGGCTTGATTGCTTCCTTCGCCGTCTGGACCCGTTTTTGATCCCTCAATTCGAAAGTGGAAGCTGGCGGCATTCGTTTGGATCTGGGTGATTGTGAGCGTCCAGTCCTCTGGCTCCAGGGGTACCAGGAACTCAATCCGTTGAATCGCCGGGCAAGACTTCTGAAAACAGTAAGAAGTGCGTCCAAACTGAACGGTACCCAGAACAGTGGAAGGCAGTTTGCCGTCGAGGGCGATATGAATAGGGCTGCTAGAGGTTGACTGGAATGACGCCAAGTCAATTCTTGCACCCTGGAAATGCACTTCGATTCGAAATGGATCAGCTTGGGCGGATAGGTCCAAAAATGAGGACCGGATCCTGGGAATCTGATCTGGATCTAGCTCGGGTTTAACCGGCGGTGCATCCAGGTAGGCGAGACGGCACTGTGTGAGCAGTTGGTTTCCAATTACTCCTCCGATGGAACGAGCGTGGGTGGGTCAAGCAATGCTTGGCCCACCCACGGGCAGAAGGCCCCAATAGAATGACCAGGAATCGCATGGGGTAAATCGTCCAGAGAACCAAATCCCAATCGGTGAATTGCAGTTAAACCCATTGTCACCACGGGAGTGGCATAGACCTTGGCACGGTCATGTCCTAATGGCAGTTAAGTAGCCACGGGCGGCGGCCGTCTCCTGGAAGTGAAACGAGTCAAATCCGGCATCCACGAGCCATGTCTCCATCTCGCCCACGCCGTAGCATCGGCCTTGGGTGGAATGCATCAACATGACTGAGTACTCGGCAACATGGCGCGGTCCGGACTTCTCTCGATTCAAGAAGGCGTCGTGCATGACGAAGAGTCCGCCGGACGGCAGGGCGGTGGCGGAGGCCTGGATGAGTTGTTTCACCTCTGGGACATCCCAATCGTGCAGGACATTCGACCAAAGATGGACATCAAAAGCGCTTGGGAGGGGGGCGGTCATCATGTCGCCTGCGATCACTTGAACACGATCCGAGGCTGCTCTCCTAGAACTGGACTGGGTAGCGATGCGATCGACGGGGGGCTTTTCAAAAACGGTGGCTTTGAGCCCGGGATTTTCGGCAACCAAAGCACAAGAATAGATGCCGGACCCCCCGGCGATATCGAGGAGCCGATGCCGATTGGAAAGGTCGAGCGATTTGGCTAGGGCTTGTGACAGAAAGACCCCGCGACAATCCATCGCCGCCGTGAACGACTGGGCAAAATCAGGGGTTTCCATGGACCTGTGCCAGTCGGCGAGAGTCTTTTGGCTACCCCAGTTCGCAGGTTTGCCAGTCCGAAGGACTGCAAGGAGATCGTTTACGACAGGCCGTTCTTTCAAGGAAGCATAATAAGGGCCAATGAACCATGGAGAGTTATCGGTCAGGAAGTCCTTTGCCAGGGGCGTGAGAGTATATTCACTAGTGTCCGATGGCGTCCCGCTGGAGATCCGTTCGAGAAGGGTCCAGGAGACCAAGAGAGTGAGCAAGACATCCAGAGGCCTTTGGTGAATTCCGAAGTGTAGTTGGATGTCGCTGGCGGATCGCGGCTGTTGAGCGAGGTAGCTAAACAGGTTGAACTCGACTAAGGCGGCGGTCAGCAGGTCGGTGGCGTACAGGCAATCGCGTCTGCCAAATACCTGTGTGGGGTCGGATTGAGGTGCCTGGCGAAGCGCGGTCAGCAGGGGGTTCATGGTGGGAATGATCGATTGACCCGAAGTGGTTTTGAACGGATCAGCTTCCGTCTTGAATCTGGAATCGTTCCGGATGTTTGGCTTTGCTGACGGCCGTGTCATAGCTGATCAGGGCGTGGCTATAGAGGTCGTGCAGGCATTTGTCCATGAGCACCATGCCGTCACGAAGGTGGGTTTGCATGACGTTGTAGACGTGATGCAATTCGTTCTGTCGAATGATCGTCCGAATGGCGTGGTTGGTCAGCATTAACTCGTAGGCTAGAACGCGTTTCATACGGTCGACGCTGGGTAAAAGATCCTGGGCGATGACTCCCTGGAGTGTGTTGGCGAGCTGGAGGATTACCTGGCGCTGAGCGCTGCCTTCGAATACCCCGATGATTCGTTCCAGAGCGTGGGTGACACCGGGAGAATGCATGGTGGCCAAAACCAGGTGCCCGGTTTCGGCAGCCGTTAACGCCGTTGCAATGGCTTCGTGGTCACGAATTTCCCCGATCACCATAACGTCTGGGTCTTGGCGGAGGGCATGAATCAAGGCGCGGTTGAAGGATCGGACATCCGTCAGCACTTCCTGTTGGACGATGATCGCGCGACGGTTTTCGTGAATGAACTCGATGGGATCCTCGATGGTCAGGATCTTGCAGCGGCGTTCACAATTGATGAGATCCACCAAATAATTCAGGGTTGTGGTCTTTCCGGAACCTGTTGCCCCGGTGATGAGGATCAGACCATTGGGACGCCGGGCCAACTCATCGAGTTTTGGGGGCAGGCCAAGTTCCTGGCGGGTCTGGACCGCTTCGCCACAGAATCGGAGGCTCATTTCTGCAGCACCATTTCGTCGATACAATGTTACTCGGATACGGCCAGCTCTAGGGTGTTTCACCGAAATGCAGAGTTCCCAGTCCTGCTCAAACTTTAAGCGTTGGGCATCGGTGAGAAGGGAGTACGACATGGCCGTCACCGTGTTGGCGTCGAAGGCGTCTTCGTCGGCGAGGATGATTTCCCCCGTGACGCGGAATGCGGCTGGCACGCCGGCCACAATGTGAAGATCTGAGGCGTTTAGTTCAACGGCGCCCACCAACAAACGGTCGAGACTTGGATGAATCACAGGAAGCTCTTGTGCGGCTATCAAACCCCGATGTGGAGGTCCAGACCAAGAACGAAACTCCCGGAATCCCATAAATTGACAGGATGCCGAACGATCCGGTCGATGACGCGGTGAATTGGGGGCCGGACGATTGAGAGTGGGGCGACAGATAGCTTGTTCAAGCTGGGATTTGGCTGTTAAGGTAGTTCCAGTTACGCATGGAAGCTTCTCGCCGTTCTATTTCGGGGCCGTTGATCATTCTTTTGGTAGCTGGCTTGATTGGAATGATTGCCGGAGCCGCTTGGTGGTTTAGCCACCGAGCGGATGACTCCAATGAATTCGCCGTCTCGATGAATTCGGGGAAGACCTATTTGGAGAAGGGGGAAGCCACCAAGGCGATCGAGGTGTTTCAGCGGGCGGCGGCGATGAACCCAAACAATCCGGATGTGCATCTCAACCTCGCAAATGCCTTTTTGCGATCAAACAATCCGCATGAAGCCGTTCGACATGCCGATGAAGTCTTGGTCTACGACGCGGGTTCGGCCGCAGCGCACTATATTAAGGGATGCGCGTATCTGCGACTCAACCAGCTGACAAACGCGGTACAATCGCTTCAGACGTCACAATCAATTGACCAATCCGTCAACGCCGTGGCTTATCAGTTGGGCCGAGCCCACGCCGGGTTGGCTCAGTGGCTGGAAGCGGCTCGGCAGTTCGAAGACATCACCAATTTCGAAAAAGACACCAACGCGCCGATCTATTTAAGTGCGTTTTACCAACTGAGCCAGGCTCTACTACGCCAAGGCCAGACGGAAGAGGCCAAAAAAGCCTTGGCTGAACACCAGCGGGTGAATGCTGGGCGGCAGACCTCGGCAGACAATCCCGCATTGTACGAGAACTGCGTGCATACATTGGCGCGAGCGCCGTTTGCCGTAGAACAGCCGAGTCAATCTGGCGTGCCTGTCCAGTTTGTAGACGTGACGGCCTCAGCATTCGGCTCCCAAGCCAAGGAGTTGAGTGGTCCAATTGGACTCTTCGATCTCAACCGCCGTGGCGTCAACGACTTGTTGGTTCGTCGAGGGGACAGTTTCGTCCTGCTTTGGAATTCCAACGCCACGTTTGCGTCACAGAGCGATCCGCTTCCGGCAATCGCTGGGAACCGCTACACCCAATGTTTGGTGGGTGACATCCATGGTGGGGACCAAGGCCGATACGAGGACGCGGTGTTATTGGGCGACAAAGGGTTACAGATCCTTCGATTCGCCACGAATGGATTCGTGACCGATGCCACCCAATTTGGGGGCGTGCGTCAAATCCAGGGAGTGGAAGGCTCCTTAGCGGACCTTGATTTCACCGGTAAACTTGGATTGCTTTTGGTAACATCCGAAGGCCGGTTGCGGAATTTTCGCAACCTAGGGAATGGGGCGTTCCGCGACAATACGGTGACCTCCGGCATTCCGGCCAATATCACGGGTGTCAGTGCCGTGACAATCCACGATTGGAACAACGATGACTTGGTGGACCTCATATTGACCCGCAAGGCTGAGCCGCCATTGTTATTGCTCAATCAACGTGGCGGAGGGTTCAGCTCCAGCAACCAACCGGTGGACTGGCCGCCAGCCCAAGCGTTGGCCTTGGGAGATCTGAACAACGATTTGAGGGCGGATATTGTGCTGGCGGATGCCAAAAGGCTTACGGTCTTTTTCGGTGGATTAAAAGAACCTCGCCACGTGGCTGCACGTGACAACCGGATCACCGACATCCGCCTCACGGACTACGACAACGATGGCTGGCTGGATATTGTCGCCTGGGGCGGGGATGGGCTCCAAGTGTGGCGCAATCGCGGTCGAAATGGATTTCAAGAAGTCACAAAACAATTGGGATTACCCAACCTCGCAGCGGGAGCGATTCGGCATCTGGCAGTTGCGGATTTCGACTGCGATGGGGACCTGGACCTCGTGCTCGAATTGGACGGGGCCGGGCTTAAACTGCTGCGAAACGATGGAGGGAACGCCAACGGCATGGTCAAACTCAGATTGCTTGGCAACCGCTCCAATTCCAGCGGGCTGGGCGTCAAAGTGGAAGTGGCCTCGGGTTTGTTTCGGGCTATCCGAACAGTTGAGCGATTGCCAATCGCTATTGGTGTGGGCAAACGAACCAAGTTGGAAGCTATCACCGTCCGCTGGTTTGACACCCAAGGAATCAACAGCGATGTCGATGTGGACAAGTGCCAGACTTGGTCGCTCGTGGAACTGACTACTCCGGGCGGGTCGTGTCCTTACCTTTATGCCTCGAATGGCGAGACCAACCGCTTCGTCACCGATTTGTTGGGTGCGGCCCCGATCGGACTGCCGATGGCTCAAGGGCGATATATCCAGGCAGATCCTGAAGAGTTTGCGTGGATTGGGAATGATTCAAACTTTAGGCCTCGGGATGGGGCTTACATTGTTTCTCTGACTGAAGAACTTCGCGAGGTTCTGTATCTAGACGAAGCCCGACTTTATTGGGTCGACCACCCGCCTGGAACCGAGATCCATAGCACGAGCAAGCTGCTGCCTGGACCACCTTGGATTCCGCATCGGTTAGTTCAGCTCTCCCGGCAAGTCCCGTTACGAAGCGCCAGCGACCTCGAGGGCCGAGAAGTCACGGCCCTACTTCAATCGGTCGACGGCAATAAAGTATCGCCCGCAAATTTGCGTGCCCCTCAATACCGAGGACTCGCGGAGCCTCATGGAGTGATCTTGGATTTTGGTGTGTTGGACGTGGGGCGACCGCTGACGTTGGCCCTGACGGGTTGGCTGCGTTTTGGAGGAGGCATGGCCAATGTCGCGGGGTCTCATCAGCCCGAGTTTCCTTTTCCATTCCCAGTTCTGGAAGCCGAAGGAGCCGACGGTGTCTGGTCGCCAGTGGACGTTCGTTTTGGGGCACCAGCCGGCAAGACCAAGACGATTCTCGTAGAATTGGCCGGACTATTGAAGCCTGGAACTCGCCGGCTGAAGATTTCTCAGGCATTCGAGATTCATTGGGACCGGATTGCTTTGTTTGAAGCGAATGAACCTGCAGCCAATGTGTTCAGCACCTTACCTCACACCACCGAACTGCGGGCTCGTGGTTACAGTGAGTTTGCCTCCTTGCCTTGGACTGAACCGCTGACTCCGCGTTATGATCAACTATTGCAGAGACCGCACTGGCGAATGAATGTCAGCGGGTGGGTGACACGCTTTGGGCCAGTGGATGCCTTAATTGCCGCCAAAGATAACGCGCTAGCGTTAGTCGCTGGTGGTGATGAATTGGTAATGAAGTTTGAGTCAAACCGTCTGCCCAAGCGCTTGGAGGGGACTGTGCGCGACTACTTCCTTTGGACAGTTGGATGGGACAAGGATGCGGATTACCATGTCGCGGAGGGGCACCGTGTGGAGCCATTGCCATGGCACGGCATGAACGACGAATCCTACGGCAAACAAGCGCGCCCGAAACTTGCCGCCGATGAACTTCATGCGCACTACAACACGCGCTGGATCGGGCCTTACACCTTTGGCCGGCAAAACATCCGTTTAGAGGCTAGGACGCCATAGTGTGGCGCCGGTTGGCCCGCTAGACCAGTTTCTTGTGCTGAGGATGTTGCGCCAGTTTGCGGACGAGGTCTTTGACCTTTTGAGACTGGGCCTTGTCGACGATCAACGTTGCGTCATCGGTTTGGACGACGATGGTATCCAGCATTCCTACCAAGCATATCGGTGTGCGACGCGCTTTCGATCGGGCATCGAATATAACGTTTCGGGCGGCGTCGACGTGCACTAAATCGGCGACTGCGGCGTTGCCCTCGGAGTCTTGTTTCACGTGTCGACCCAAAGCGGGCCATGCCCCCAGGTCATCCCATTCGAAGCTGCCGTCCGCAACGACAACATTCTGGGCCTTCTCCATGAGGGCATAATCGATGCTGATTTTAGGAATCGCTGGATACTCCTTCTTTAGGACCCTGTCGAGTTTGCCTTTAGATGCGGCTTCAAACCAACGATGACAGGCCGAGAGCATCTCGGGTTGATGTTTTTCGAGTCCGTTGGTGATGGTGACAAAGGACCAGAGGAACATGCCCGCATTCCATCGATAAGCGCCGGAGTTGACATAGTCGATCGCCTTTTCCAGCGGAGGCTTTTCGACGAATTGTTCCGCCTTAAAAAAGCGCGTTTTGTAACCATTGACTCCAGCTGGATCAGGGAGTGGATCGAGGTCATGGCGAATATATCCATAGCCAGTTTCCGGCCCAGAGGGTTTGATTCCGATCGTGACAATCACTTGGCCGCGGTTGGCGAGGTCAAAAGAATCCGAGAGCACTTGCCGGAATTTTTTGTCATCGGGAATGACATGATCGGCTGGAAGAACAGCCATGACAGCTTTGGTGCTTCGGGCTCCAACGATGGCAGCGCCAAGCGTGACGGCGGCACAGGTGTCGCGTCCTACAGGTTCAGCTATGATGTTATCTTTGGGCAACCTGGGGAGTTGTTTGCGGACGGCCTTGACTTGTGCGGCGTTGGTGATGATGAGAATATTCTTCAGTGGCACGAGTGGAAGCACTCGGTGGACTGACTGTTGCAAGAATGAATCCTTGCCGAGGAGGCGGATCAACTGCTTCGGTGTGCTTTCTCTGGAGACGGGCCAAAATCGCTCGCCACGGCCTCCGGCCATGATAATGACAAAGCGGTCAGCCGGAGGGAGCGTGGAGGAGTTGAGGGATTTGGTGGGGGCTTTCTTCATGCTTGAGACCCCGCTTTTAAGCCGTTTACTTCATCGAGACGCAACTCTTCTTTCCAAGAGCCCTCGAATAAAGTTTGAAGGAATTACCACTAGAATGTGGGGCCTCCATCGGTTCGGATGACTATTTTCTTAAAACGGCGAAATTCCACGTGCCCATCGAGCATGGCGTCATTGCCACCTTCAGGAGGACCAAATCCACGAAGATGGGCTACCCGGTGAAGAATTTGGGCTCCCTTGAGCGGCAGATTCGCCGATCCCTGAGGGGTCATTCTGATGGTGTCAGCCATCGGGCGATGAGTGGATCCAAGCGAGCCAGGAGCAGGAATGCCCATCGTTCGTGGAGGCGGGTCCATAGGGACCGACTCTGTCTCCAACGAATGGGATCTATGGGTAGAGAGAATCGAAGGCTATCTTCGACATAGGCTTGGGCAGCCTGGATCGAGTGCGAGTCGGTTAAGCGCACCAATAATTCGTAATTGAGGTGAAGGCTCCGCGTGTCCAAGTTGGAAGACCCCACGTAAACAGCATCGTCAATCCAGAAAAGTTTGGCGTGGAGGATCTGGGGTTGGTACTCAAAGATTTCGATGCCGGACCTTAGGAGACGAGAGTAAAGACTCTGGGCGGCCAGTTTGGAGAGCGCAACATCCGTCTTTCCGGGCATTAAAAGTTGAACACGACCGCCGCGTCGAACGACACCCTGGATCGCGCGGCGCAACCTGGCACCTGGCAGGAAATAGGGGACGACCAAACGAACTCTTTCTGCGTGAGAAAGATCACGGATCAACGACGATTGAATGGCGCTTCGGCCACGGCCAGGGACTCCCAAAAGTAACTGGCAACCGGGCTGTGGATCCAACGCCGGCGGTTGCTCAACCCTCCGGAGATTGGTGAATCGTTTCGGCCTGACCTCAGCTGTGGCGAAAAGCTGATCGAACGATTCGGCCAAGGCCGGAACGATCGGGCCGCACAATCCGACACCGAGATCCCGCCATCCTCGTTGAACTCCATCGCCCTCGTAGTGGGCGGCAATATTGAAACCACCGACAAAGGCGATGTCGCTATCGCAGACCAGCAACTTGCGATGATTGCGAACCGGAAGACGCCGGAGCTCCAGTGGGTTGAATCGGCGATATATTCCACCCGATTGAGTGAAATCATCCCAATAGTTGTTTGGGAGTGCCTCGCAGCCCAGGGCATCAAGTAGCAACTGGACCTTCACCCCACGCTTAGCTGCTAGGACCAAAGCGTTCCGGATGGCCGTGCCGATGGAATCATCCTCGAAGATGTACATCTCCATGCGTATTTCACGCTGCGCTTGGGAGATGGCACCCAACATCGCTGCGAAAGCATCGTCTCCAGTAGTGAGCCATTGAGAGGCACTGTGAGAGAACATGCCGGGGTGGGAGTTGGAAAACCCTCAGCGAGCAGCCGGAGAAAACCATTTTACTCGAAAGACCTGGGCATCGGAGCCTCCGACCAGTACTCCAAAAGTGAAGTGGCGGGCGATCTTCTCAAATTCTGGGAGCAGCGAAAAGTCTGCCCATTGCGAAACCAATCGGGCAGTATCCAGATTGGCGGTTCCGGGCGGCATGACCTTGTCGAGGCTCCCACCTTTGCGAAGCAATTCCCAACTCGCTCGGCTGCTTTCCAGTTGATTCTCGAACATGAACAGCCCGGTGTTCATACCCCCGATACGTTCCGCGGCGGCCGACAATCCCGGAAACTCCCGAAGGGATTTGCCTGAATCATCGGACGCCCGCAAATATTCTTCCACCAACGAACTGTCGCTGCTCAACGCGACATAACTTGTGCCTGCGGCCATATGCATATGGCCGACCGTCTTTCCTGCTCCAGGAACCGCCAAGCGGGCGCTGTAGATCTTTCTTCCCAAAAACTCTCGAACGCTGACTCCATTTCCCCCGGATTGCACCTGGGCCATCACCAGGAATGCTCGTAATCCGTTCACGAGACGCTCGGGTTTTGGTGAACCCAATAGCACCATGGATGGCGGGTTATTTAGTTCGGTCAGGGTTTTGCCTCTGGGGGCTTTTTCGAATGTGATGAGGTCATCGCCAAGTCGATCGACGAATTCGGTCTTGAAGGTGAAATTTGGGTCTTCCTGCTGGCCAGCACTATCCAGCGTCAATCGAAGGACACCCATGAGCTGGGGGGAAATCTGCGTCAAAGTATCCTCCAGCGTTTTCCAGAAACGAGGACCATTCAGGCGCCACCGATGGAACTTGACGGTTTCGCGAGCGATAAAGGCGGGTGGCGAGGATTCTTTGGCATCGGCTTGAATGAGTTTGAAGATTCCAGTGCGGCTGGATTCTGGGACGGCGAGACTGGCATGGACAGTGGTGCCTTCAGGGCCTTCCTGGAGACTCACGGCTCCCCATCGGGCGGCTTCAATACCGAGGGCCGCAACGGCTTTGCGCGGATCGGCCCCAGTCATGGCGAGGACACCACCCAATGATTGAGCCATCTCGGAGGTGAAGGCTGTGATATCCAGCCAGCCCTGGATCACTCCCTCTTTAAGCACTGACTGACGTGCGGCTTCGAAACGTTCAGTGGATTGAAGGGATTCAGCGTCACTTCCGGTCAACTTCGCCACGACACGCTCTAAGGCGCCTGTGGAGCTCCCGATCAGAATTGCGTCTCCGGCAAGACCGAATGTCACGGAAAGGTTCTTGGGACCGGCAGTCAATCGGCTTTTTGGCGCGTCGTCCTCGTCCTCATCGTCGTCTGCGGAGCTCGGAGCTGCCGTGCCCGTATTCGAGAGTTTCTGCAAGTCCTCAGGCGTTAGCACGAGGGTTTGAAACTCCAACTGACGGATCTTGGTTGATTGAACGGTCTTATTGGCGGCTCGGAGTCGCTTGGCGGTGTCGACGATCAACGCTTTGGCGGTTGCCGAGCGGTCGCCGGTATCCACGATCAGGACCCAGGGGGGCAACGATCCGTTATTGGGCTGCCAACCGGCGCGAATCGACGCCAGTGTGATTTGGCCCCTGGCTACCGACGTGTAATCGGCCAATTTGATACCCAATTGTTGCTCGTAGCGGGTGATCACCTCCTGGCGAAACCGTTCCTCCAGTTTGGATCGAAACGACTGCATGCTGGGATTCGCCCAGAGACGTCCCAGGTTATTGGATTTCCATGCCGCTTCAGCCTTCTGCCAGTCCGTCGTGCTGACAAATCCAATGGTGTCGGAGGGCAATAGTTGGCCGACCAGGGGAATGGCCGACGCGCAGTGGAATTGAAATGCCGTCCATACTAGCAGTAGACGAGAATAAGCTTTCATGAGTGGTCGAGGTTCTTCAAAACGTATTGTGCTAGGTTCAATCTGATCCGAAGGGTTGTGTCCCCTAATGTCAAAGCCGAGTGAGCCGACCGCAGGCTTCGAAACGACGTGCTAAACCCGCTTATTGTTGCGGCTCCAGCTACCCGAAGCTCATTGCGTGCTGTCAGCGGCCATCGGTTCTCAATCGGCTGGGTGGTTCCAAATATCTGAAAGCGTTGTTTGGGTTCTCGTTATCGTACGCGAAGGCGTCGCGATGTTCCCAAAACCACTTCACCTGTTCGATAGGAATGGCAAAGCCAAGCCCTTCTCCCAGCGTAATCTTCATGTTCGTGACACCGACCACTTCGCCGCGCAGATTAAACAACGGTCCACCGGAGTTGCCGGGATTGATTTGGGCTGAGGTCTGTAGGTACAAATCCCCCCCCATCTGCCGAGCCTTCGTGCTGACGATCCCTTCCGTTACGGTCCGTTCCAGTCCCAGCGGACTCCCAATGGCAAAGACTCGTTCACCGACTTGTAGCAAATCGCTGCTGCCAAAAAGAGTCCGGACAAATCGTGGAGAATCCTTGTCGTCCACTTTTAGAAGCGCGAGATCGGCGAATTTGTTCATGGCCACGATCCGCACGTCTTTGTAACTCTTGCGCTCCAACTGGCCCTTGAGTTGGTGATAAACTTCGACGGAGATTTTGGTTTCGCCTTCTATTACATGGAAGTTGGTGATCAGGTGACCTTCGTCGGTCAAGAAGAAGCCAGAACCCAGACCACCTGGGGTGCGTACTTGCACGACGCCTTCCCCTAACTCTTCTACCAACTCACGCACGCTTTTTTCGGGCCGCGCCGTAATCGCAGTGGCAAACAATGCGGCACTGACTTGGTTGGTCACCGCAGGAGCCTGCGCAAAACCTGCCCCGGTGGCATCCGTCGAAGATCGTTGAATGCGAACGATCTCTTTCCGAGGAATCGTCAATACCGTGTAACCGACATCCACCAGGACCAATTCTGGCTTTTCCGCAAGGATCCTGCCGGACACAGATGCTTGATCGGGAAGATGAAGCATGTCGAAGCCCATCAACGGCAGGGATACGATGGTCCAAGCTAACATCCAGCGTTTCAGCATGGCCCAACCATAAATAGGAGGCGGGGAATGTCGAATGAGGATTCAACGGAGAACCGAGTATTCAGCTTGTTTCGACATCAGGACTCCGGCTTTCTTCAGTGCATTCGTGTTACCCGAAATCTCCATTGTCGTGCCTATGTACAATGAAGCGGCCAATGTACGACCCTTGGCGCGTGAAATTGCGTCGATCTTTGCCAAGGAATCCCGGCCGTGGGAGTTGGTGCTGGTGGACGATGCGAGCGTGGACACGACTTGGAAGGAGATACAGGCGGTCCAGGGTGAAGATCCACGAGTTCGCGGCCTTCGCCACACCCAAAACCGTGGACAAAGCGCTGCGGTATGGACAGGTATTCAGGGGACGTCGGCACCGTTCCTTTGCACGCTCGATGGCGATCTCCAAAACGATCCAGCCGAGTTGCCAAGGATGCTCGCACTTTTATCGGAGGTCGATTTTGTCTGTGGCAAACGAGTTCATCGGCAAGACTCGTTTGTAAGGAAGGTTTCATCAGGGATCGCCAAGGCAGCGCGGAACGCCGCATTGGGGTATCATTTCGCAGATACCGGATGCGCCTTGCGCGCTTTCAAGCGCAGCTCTCTTGAAGGGGTCTTCCCCTTCAATGGGTTGCATCGATTTCTGCCCATCCTAGTGGCTGGGAATGGTTCTAAGACTCGTGAAGTGCCAGTGAACCATCGGCCACGTGTCGCTGGGGTCAGCAAGTACGGCATTTGGAACCGTTTGGGGCGCGGGATTTTCGATCTCGTCGGCATGGCTTGGTACCAACGAAGGCGGCTGAATCGCGTCCCTATCGAAGACTCTAGACATTCAGTTGGGCTGTGATTTTGGGATCCCTGAATCGGTGTATGGCGGGCTGAAACGGTGGCATTCGGCTGGACCAGGAGCATATCGCCAATGGCCAAGCTGCTCGCCAGCGTCTCGAGTCGCAGGATGGAATCCGAGAAGAGAACGAACCCCGGTCTTATGGTCAAAAACCCATGCGGCCTCGCGATAATGAAACTTTTAGGAGGCCGCCGAGGCGTTCGCGGGTTTGCATTGGGCGGATAGATTCGCCGAGGTGGTCTTCAGGCTCGGGAAACAGGATCCCGTTGTCCTTACTTAAATGAGCTTTCTTATCCGACCATGAAAGCAACACAGCAATTCAGTGATGTAGAACACGAGGCTGGCTGCCCCTCCACCGACTATGCTTTGTTCCGACAAGCTTGGCAGACCCGCGAACTCGGCGATCTGTTCCTGTCGCTTTCGGCACAGGACCGCACCGCGAGTTCCATATTTCGCAGACGACGATTCTTGGTATTCTACCTTCCCACCGCTAGTTTTTGGTAAACGTTGCGCGCGATCTTCAACTGCGTTGCGACGTGATCCCTTTCGATATGGAGCCGTGCGCGGCGATTCAAGTCTGCCTCCAGGCGCACAATCCAAGCGAGGAAGTATTCGGCGTCCGCCTTCGAGTCGGGTTTGTTGCCGGCCAGTTCGATGTAGACCGGGTTTGCGTGTGCCTGTTGCGAGCCGACGCCGATGTAAGGCACGGACGGGCCACTAACCCTCGCGGCGATCCATCCCGTCTGAGCAAGACGCAGTTCGCGATCGAGCACGAGCTCCAATCTGTCGGTGGAGAGTTGGCCATTGGCGACCACCTGAGCGTTGTAAATCAACTCCAGTTTATCCAACGGCCCTTGCGACCAGCCACGGGCACGGACGCGGACGGTTCGCGCCGAGTCAAGCCTCAGGGTGTCCCCGGGCGTGGCGTCGCCGACTGTGAGTTCGAGCATCGGCCCGTTGCTGACGAATGAACGTCCGACGCGCTGGCCTTCGATCCAGACCTTGTATTCGAGGCCATTCGGCAGATTCACATAGCAACGGCCCCAGCCAGGCGGTGCACTATTGATGCGATTCAGGAAGCAGTCCGTGCCGGCTGTGGCAGGGACCCGGAAGCCGCAATTGAGTACGCGATACCAGAGCGGCACGCTCGCCTCATAGCCGAAGCCCATCACATCGAGCGTGTCAACACGCCCCAATGCGATGTCCACCGGCAGACCCCTGGCGGAATAAGCGGTATGATACGGATCTTCGGGGTCGTTGGCCGGATGGGTGTAGCTGGTCGTGCCACCTTGCGCGCGGGTTCGCCCGGCCTCGTCGGCGTTGGTCGGTACGTCCCACGGATTCCTCGTGTCTTTGAATCCGGTGAAGATCGGCTCCACGAGCTGGCTGAGATTGCCAAATGTCATGTGGCCCCAGATCGTGCTGCGAAACTCCTGGTTCCAATAGAGTAACGTGCGCTGGGTCGAGCGCGCATCGAGCCGGCCGCGGAAAAACTCGGTGTCGAATACGCCGTCGCCATCCGAATTCGCGACCATGAGATTCCCCACGTTCAAGTCCTCGCCCTCGCACATGTTGAGAATGCTGCCCGGCGTGTTGTACCAGGCGCAGCAGGGCTATTGGATCGCGATAGACTTTGCCAAACTCCAGTTCCTTCACCGATAGCGTCGACCTTTCATGGTGAACAAGATCCTTGAGCACCAGCGCGGTGGCGCCTTCGGAGTAGTCCGTATGGCTGAGCAATCGGCCGTCCCTGTCGGATGAAGGCCAGTCCTCGTCCGCCTGACTTGACGTGAGCTTTTGCGCGTCTCGCTGTGGGTTGGCCAGCGGGATATGCCAGACATCGTTGTGCGAGGCCCCGATGTCCGTGACGACGTAGCAACCCGAGTTCTTCGCGTCCCAGGGCAGATGATAGATGCGCGCGTGCCAGCGGGTAACCAACTCGGGAGTTCTGCTGTGCGTTGAGAGTTTCCAAAGATCGACGTGGGTCCGTTGTTGCCAGACTGCTCGTCAGGGAACGGTGTTACCACCCCAATGGGTTTCAAGGAGTCCGCATTGGGGTGTAGTAAATCTTGAACAGTTCGTGGCGACCTTCGGCTGAAGAGCGGGACAGGGATCTGCGCGCATGTT
>SXGS01416688.1_pt1 | contig 18388 bp, 12 predicted proteins | sample 3174681 | NCBI WGS metagenome assembly SXGS01 (sample SAMN11356861, study PRJNA531348) | freshwater metagenome | isolation source: freshwater sample F1-80 | place: China: Fuxian Lake, Yuxi | collected 2017-12-25 | reverse complement strand
GCGCGAAGTGCAGGATCACTATTTTCGGAAGGCCAAAGATGAGGGATACCGCGCGCGTAGTGCGTACAAGTTGATCGAGATTGACGAGCGCCGTCGGGTTCTTCGCCGAGGCGATCGAGTACTCGATGTCGGCGCCGCTCCGGGATCGTGGACACAGGTCGCATCGGCGCGTGTTGGGCCAACTGGATTCGTCTGCGCGTTCGATCTCAAGGTCATCGACCCACGGGGACTTGCCCCTCATGTGCGGGTCATGCAAGCCGACCTCAACGAGCTCACGCACGAAGCGTTCGGTGTCGAGCTCTTTAACGTCGTGATCAGTGACATTGGCCCGGACACTTCTGGCGATGCGTCGGGCGACAGTATTCGTTCGGTCGCCCTCTGTCACACGCTGCTCGATCGTCTACCCATGTGGCTCAAACTTGGCGGACATGTTGTCATGAAGGTCTACGAGGGTGGGGGATATCCGCTGCTTCTCAAGCGAGCGCACGCTCTCTTCGGCGAAGTGAAAGGCGTCAAGCCTGCATCATCGCGGCGCGAAAGCGTTGAAATTTTCATTGTTGGCCACGGCTACCGCGGAGGACCAGCTGAGTCGAAGCAGACGAGTGAGGTCAAGAAGCGCGGCTGGAGTGACGAGCAGTAAGCACTGAAAGTCGCTTCACGACCTCTTCGACATTCGCGCGCGAATTGAACGCGCTGATGCGGATGAACCCCTCGCCGCAGCGGCCGAATCCAGCGCCGGGAGTCGTCACCACCTGTGCCTCGCGCAAGAGAAGGTCGAAAGCATCCCATGAGCCCAGCCCCGTTGGGCAGGTCATCCACACATACGGAGAGTTCTTCGCGCCGTATGTCGTGAGTCCCATTGACTCGCATGCATCAGCAAGCAAGGCCGCGTTGTCGAGGTAGAAGTCCGTGAGCGCACGTGTCTGTGCACGACCCGCCGGCGAATAGAGCGCCGCGGTCGCGCACTGCACCGGCCATGAGACGCCATTCGAACATGTTGCCCACCGACGCATCCAAAGCGCGTGCAAGCCGATGCGCGCGCCAGTACTCGTGGTTGCGTAAAGATCCTTCGGCATCACGGTGTAGCCGCAGCGCACGCCGGTGAATCCACCAACTTTCGAGAACGATCGAAACTCGATCGCACACGACCGCGCTCCCTCAATCTCATAGATCGAATGTGGAAGGTCTGGATCACGAATGAACGCTTCATACGCCGCATCAAAGAGAATCACACTCTTATGCTCGCGGGCGTAGGCGACCCAGCGTGTCAGTGCAGTTCGGTCGAGGACAGCGCCAGTTGGATTGTTGGGTGAACAGAGATAGATGACATCCACTGGTGAGGTCGGTAGCGCTGGAGAGAAGCCATTCGCTGGCGTGCACGCGAGATAGGTGAATCCTTCGTAACCACCTCCCTCGAGCGCCACTCCCGAGTTCCCCGCCATCACGTTGGTATCTGCGTACACCGGATACACGGGGTCTGTGATCGCGATCCGATTGCCGCTGCCAAGAATCTCAAGGATGGCACTCGCATCGGGCTTCGAGCCATCGCTAAGAAAAATCTCATCATCGGCAACGGAACATCCTCGAGAACGAAAATCCCCTTCGGCGACCGCAGCGCGCACGAAGTCATAGCCCGATGGCGGTGGGTATCCACGAAATCGCTCGCGTGTTGTCAGGTCATCGATCGCCTTGCGCATCGCATCGGCTGCCGCCGAAGGCAGCGGTTCGGTGACATCTCCAATGCCGCAGCGAATGATTCGCGAGGCGACGGATGGATTCTCTGCTGCGAAAAGCGCAACACGCCGGGCGATCTCTGGAAAGAGATATCCAGCAGACAGTTTCAGAAAGTGCTCGTTTACTCGGAACATGCTTCAAGATTTCCACGTCGCTTGGTGAGTCGCACGGTGAGCGCTGGAGGGATGTTCGCGACAACCAGTGAGCGGGTGACATGGTGCGACTTTGCCGTCTTTTGAGTGAACGCCTTGAACTGTGCAATGCGCTCGCGCCCATGCGGTCCCACAAACGGACGCTTGAATGCTCGCACCCCGGCGTATTCGAAGTAGGTCAGTTCGCCGCCGTCACGCATCAGTCTCAGTATCTGCGCGAAGATCGATTGTGTGAGCGCGACTGGGAAGTTGTTGAATGGCAGTCCACAAATCACGAAGTCGTATCCACCTTCAAGCGCCGCTGACTCGATCGGTCCTTGGTGCAATCCGATTGACATGCCCGAATGGCGCGCGCGAAAGGGAGCGAGCAGTTGCCGCTCGATGTGTTCGCAAAAGACGGGATTCACTTCGACGATGTCGAGCGAGTCCTTTCCTCTCAGCGACGAGAGGATCGCCTGCGTGAACGCTCCGGTGCCGGGGCCGACCTCGAGAATCCGCTTCTCGCCGCGGTGATCTCGCAGCGAATTCGTCATCGCACGCGCAAGCCTCGGAGAACTCGGAAACACCGAGCCAGTCGTTCGAATATCACAGATCGCTTGATGGACGAACTTCAACATCGAGCGCTCGATAGTAGTGAAAGCGCGAGTGCCACCTCAGATTCCGCTCGCAATAGATTCGTCCCCCTTCAAGTCGAGAATCATCCCCGCAAACACCTCTGAAATCTGCCTCAAGTCGCGTGTGTGGCCAAGTTCAACCGTTGTGTGCATGTATCGAATCGGAAGGCTCAGCAGGCCGCATGGGATGCCTCCAGCACGCAGAAAAATTGCATCGGTGTCGGTGCCGCTGCGGCCGGGCGTTGCGGCACGCTGAAGCGGGATCGATGCAGCATTCGCCGCCGCGAGGAGTCGTGCAACAACCGCTCCATGCATCGCTCCTCCGATGGCGAGTTTCGGTCCATCACCCATTTTGAATTGTCCGTGTTGCGCGTGCGAGATTCCAGGGCTGTCGGTCGCATGGCCGACATCAGTTACGAGGGCGATGTCGGGGCGAAGACTCTCGGCGATCATCGCAGCGCCGTTCAACCCGACCTCCTCTTGCACGGTGCTCACCGCAACGACTCGAACTGCGAGGCGATCGCGCTGTTCAGATGCCAGTCGCAGGGTCTCTGCAGCGACGAATGTGCCGATTCGATTGTCGAGGGCCCGCGCGACGATGAGTTCGTCATTCAGCATCATGCTGGAATCCAAGAACACTCCAGCATCGCCAATATTGAGTCTCGTCAGTGTTGTTGCTTGGTCCTTGCATCCGATGTCGATGAAAAGTTCGTGCACCTTTCTCACCTTGCCGCCCGCATCCTTATCTTGCAAGTGGATGGCGGTCGCGCCGACGAGTCCTATGACTGGATTGGTCACACCAGCGACCGACGAACGAAACTGAATTCGCTTGCCAACGATCGAGCCCGAGTCGATGCCACCAATGGCCTTGCAATAGACAAACCCTTGCGCATCGACATGGTTGACCATCAATCCAATCTCATCGGCATGTCCACAGACAGCGATTGTGCGCGTGCGCTCTGCCCCAGAACGAGTCGGCAACAGTTCGGCAAAGCAATTGCCGTATGCATCTGACCATGTTCGAGTCGCCCATTCCTTGACGTACTCGAGCCACAGTCGCTGACCATCGCGTTCGAACCCTGATGGGCTTGGAGTGTCGAGTAGGCGGCACAGGAACGAGAGCGATTCGGGTCTCATGAGTTCCGCAGAATAACCCCAATTGACCCCAACTTACCGATGTGGCGCCGTCAAATCAGCGGACGCCAGTGGTTAGAGTGATGCGATGAACATCGCTTTCTCACTCTGTGCGTTGCTCTTGTCATCGGCTATCGCCTTCGGAGCGGAGATCGATCTTGCGCGACTCCCCGCCGCGAGTCCCGATGGCGCGTGGGTCACGTTCACCTGGAGGGGTGACTTGTGGAAGGCCTCCGCACAGGGCGGGCAAGCGACACGATTGACGAGCCATCCCGCCGACGAGTCACGCAGTGTTTGGAATGACGACGGCTCACTGATCGCATTTGAGAGCACGCGAGATGGCGGACGAAATCTCTACACCATCGATCCTGCAGGTGGATGCCTGCGGCGTGTCACGAACTCCGATGAGAGCCTGAGTCTCTCTGGGTTCGGTCGCACTGCGGCGGGCGATCCATCGCTCGAGTTTTCTGCAACACTGGACTACGACCTTTTTCGCGCCCCTCGCCCATACTTCGTTGGACTCTCGGGAGGTGAACCAATTCGTCGGCATGGCGCATTCGGTCGGGCGGCAGTGCTTTCCCCGGATGGAACGCGCTACCTCTTTGAGCGAGGGGGAAGTGATTGGTCGCGACGCGGATACCGAGGGAGCGACAACTGCGATGTGTGGATGTTTGACACGAAGGCACCACCTGAACGCGCATTCGTTCAGCTAACAAGCTTTCAAGGCAACGATGGGTGGGCTCAGTGGCGGGGCGACTCAAACCTGCTCTTTCTCAGTGACCGCGAACTCAACACTGTGAATGTCTGGATGCAGGAGGCGCGCCCAGGAGCGACCGCCCGACGGCTGACGTCGTTTGAAGGGCAGGACGTGAAGGACCTCACAGTGAGTCGCGATGGCTCTCGCGCCTTCTTTACAGTGTGGAACACGCTCTACCGTCTTGACCTCAATCAACAGGGGGGGCGGCCCGTTGCACTCTCACTGACTGCTCCCGATGACACATTTGACGGCGACGAGACGCGGTCACTTGCCGGCGCGGCGAGTGAAATCGCGCTCAATCCAGACGGCAAGAGCGCCGCCATCGTGGCCTTCGGCGATGTGTGGATCAAACCTGTTGAGGGCAAGTACTCAGCGCGACGAGTCACCCAGTCAATTGCACGCGAGTACGAGGTCGCATGGAGTCCCGATGGTCAGTCGCTCTACTTCACAAGTGACGAGGGTGGTGGCGAATCGATCATGGTCGCGACGGTCGCAACCACACGCGACGATGTTGCCGCGACCGCAGGGGTGCTCGAACCGAAGCCGCCAGTGGCTGTTCCAGAGGTCGCGCCTCCCGCGCCAGACGCAGCGCCCGCTCCTCAAGCCACAGCGCCGACAGCTACGGTTGAAGCCGAACCAGTTGCCGCATCAGCCGCCGCGAAGCCAGACAAGAAGTCGGCCGAGAAGCCGAAAGAGAAGGACAAGCCCAAGAGTGAGCGATGGGCGCAAGCAGTTCGCTTCGAAGTTGCACCGCTTCTCGCTGGAGCGACGAATGATCGCCTCGCCCGCCCATCCCCAGATGGCAAGTTGCTCGCGTTTCGTCGTGGCCGCGGAGACCTCATGGTGGTTGACCTTTCGACGCAGGCGCAGCGCCTGCTGATGGGTGGTTGGGATCCTGATATCGAATGTCGATGGAGTCCCGACAGTGCTTGGATCGCGTTCACCAGCACCGACCGTGATTTCAACACCGACATCTTCATCGCCGCAGCGGACGGCGCGTCGCCCGCAATCAACGTCACCCGGCATCCAGACAACGACCACTCACCACGCTGGTCAGCCGACAGCCGAATTCTCAGCTTCGTTTCAGAGCGCACCAACGAGGAAGAAGATGTGTGGATGGTCTTCCTCGACAAGTCCCTCGAAGCGCTTCCCAAGTTCGAACTCGAAAAGTATTTCAAAGACGCAGGGGATGCAGTCAAGAAGCGCAAGCCACTGGGATCGGATGGGACGAAGAAGAAAGACGACAGGGCGGACGCCGAGGATGTCACAGCGAAGGACGACGACGCTGCAAAGTCCGACAAGCCATCGGCATCTACGAAACTCTCGCTCGACGACGCGTACCGTCGCGTGCGCCGCGTGACTTCATTGCCAGGAAACGAGGGCAATCTCGAGATGTCACTCGCTGGCGACCGCATGTACTTCACGGGAGGTGATGGGCTTGAAGGCGGCCTCTACTCAATCGGCTGGGACGGCACGGGCCAGCGCAAGCTCGGCGGCAGAGTGCAGGTGCAAGGCCTCTCACTCACGGGTGACAAAATCGTCGCGATCTCTGGCGGCAAGGGACAGTTGCTCTCTCCATCGGGAGGCGGTGGGGGAGGCTCAAGCGCCCCAGCTGGATCATCCTCTGCGTCATCATCGAGTGAGAGTGCAGGCGGAACTTCAATCGACGTCGACTCGTCGATTGTCGTCGATCGCGCCGCGCTCTCGTCGCAGAAGTTCGCCGAAGCGGCGCGCCTCATGGAAGAGAATTTCTATCACCCCACCTTGAAGAATCTCGACTGGCCCGCTGTGACCGCGCGATACGCAGAGCTCGTTACCCACGCGCGAACGCCGAGCGAGTTCGATCATGTCGCGAACCGATTTCTTGGAGAGCTGAACGCGAGCCATCTTGGTATCCGCACGCCAGGAGCTGGTGCGCGCACCATTCTTCCACAGGGACGAATCGGCGTTTCAGTCGCATCGAACGAGAAGGGATTTCTCGTCGAAAGCGTTACTCCAGCGAGTCCCGCGGCAATGCTGAAGAATCCGATTCTTCAGGGAGACATCATCACCAGCCTTGATTTCGTCGCAGTCGCGCCGGGTGACACGCTGGCTTCGCGGATGGCTGGCACTATCGGAAAGGAAGTCGTGCTCACAATCGCACGCACGCTGGGTGATGGCACTGGGGTGACATTCGATGCCACAATCGTGCCAGTGTCGGAAGGCACGATTAGCACCCTCGCCTATCAAGCCACTCAGAACAACAATGCCGCCCTCGTCGATGCGTGGTCCCACGGACGGCTCGGCTACATCCATATTGCGGGGATGGCGCAACCATCACTCGACGAATTCGAGCGAGACCTCTACGCCGCATGCGATGGGCGTGATGGTCTGCTGATCGATGTACGCAACAATGGTGGGGGATGGACTGCTGATCGACTGCTCGCTTCGATCTGCGCTCCGATTCATGCCTATACCGTGCCACGCGGAAGCGATCCAACGCATACGGATGGCTATCCACAAGATCGCCTCTTCATTCAACGCTTCACAGGTCCGATCAACATGCTCTGCAACGAGAAGAGTTTTTCGAACGCCGAGATCGTGGCACACGCGTTCAAGACGTTGCACCGCGGAACGCTCGTGGGGTATCCAACATACGGTGGAGTGATTTCGACTGGCGGCGCAACGCTCCTCGACGGCACTTCTGTTCGAATGCCGACACGCGGTTGGTATCTGCTCAACGGGACCGACATGGAACTCAATGGTGCCGTGCCCGATCTCGTTGTTCCTCAGACTCCGTACGACGAGGCGGCTGGCGCCGACCAGCAATTGCGCGCTGCAGTCGACAACCTCATGCAACGACTGCCGCCAGCGCGAGCTCGGTGACAGGCCCAGTGAACGTTTAGGAACCCCAGCTCGCGAGCAGCATCGAGAGGTCGACACCGTTCACGACTCCATCGCCGTTGGCGTCACCCAGTCCGCTGCCTCCCCAGTTACTGAGAAGCATCGTCAAGTCGGTGCCGTTGACAGTTCCATCGCCGTTGAAGTCTGCTGGATTCGTCGCGGCAAGCTGAATCGACATCGAGTCCATGTCAACTGGCGCGCTCCTTCCATGCTGCACCCACAGGTTGTAGGCGGTGAGTCCAGATCCATTCTGTGCGGTGTCGCGCAAGAACTCCATGTACTGCCGGCTCGAGGTTTGGTAGTACAGCGTCGCCACTGCACTCGTCGCGCCAGCGGGAATTGCGTAGTTTGTGAAGTCCCAGTACTGGCCGTCGGCATACGAGTACCCAACTGGTGATGCCTGCACCGAGGCGAATCCAGCGTTCGTGAATCCCCTTGGGGGAATGCGATTGTCGAAGGCGATCACATTTGAGAGTGCCAGATGTGAGTCAGTTCCTTCAGGAAGGTTGGTCGCCGCGGCAATCGCAGGGCTGATCGTCTGGTGCGAGTGATAGATCTTCGTATCGCCCTCAGTCAGTGTGGCAGTATCAAAGTCGTACGCACCGCGCTCTGCGATGATCGCCCCTGTTGCATTCAAGAACTTCACATTGATCCACGCGCGTCGTCCCTCGGGATAGCCCGTTGGCAGTTTGTGACCAGACTGATTGATGATCTTGACCCGAAGCGAGGTGCCCACCTGCGAGAGCTCCATGTCCGACGCGTCACGCAGCATCTGCACATTGCGCGCGACCGCATCATCAACACGTGACTGCGTGAGCCCGAAGTAATCCGCGTCATCACCCATCTGTGTCTTGACCGCGCGAATGACCCACGTGTTCGCACCAGCGAACGAATGCTGCGGCACATTCGGCCGCTCCGTGGAAAGATCTCCGTCGTAGAAGACGCATCCACCACCTTGCTGATCAGGCATATGGCAATCTTGGCACGACTTCATCACGCCCGTCGCATGATTACCACCGAACCGTCCATCGGGATACGAAACGCCGGTCGTTGGAAACACGCTTTGCAGCCACTCGGAATAGGTGCGTTGTTCTCCAAACATGTCACCACCCTGCATCGTTGGATGTGGAGACCCGAGCGCATTCAGCACGAGCTCGCCACCTTGAGTGCGGCTGTAGGCGGGGTTATTCACATCATGGCAGGTTCCGCACAGCGAACCATCGGAGTGGAATGGCGAGAAGATCAGTTCAGGGCCACCATGAAAATTCATTGGGACATCGTTGAATGGACCACGGCGAACATCTCGTGGATCGACCACATAGCTCGCGCTTCCAAGCGAAGGACTTGGCAGGATGCCATCGGCAATGAGCGGCGCGAGTACTTCAGGGTCAGGCGTGAGGTCGCCGTTCGTGGGATACCCAACGGCGCTCAGTGGGCCCGCAACTGGAGTGACCATGCGGTGGCAGAAGTGGCAGGTCACTCCATCAAAGTCATCGGGAGTGAGTTGCGAGAGGTCGGCAGCTTCGCTGTGGCCTGCGAGCCATCCTCCGGGCGCGTGGCAGCGAATACACAGTCCTCCCGACATGCTTACATCTTGATTCGCGATCGCGAGCGCGGCGTGCCAGACTGGATCGCGCGCTGACTGTCCCATCATGCTGACGACCCATGTGTCGAAGGGAGCAACCGTCGCGTTGTATTCGCCGTGGCAATAGGAGCAGTTGTTCGATGCTTGGATCGGCTCGAACGCGAGACTGTCTGTGTTCGGTTGAGTGCCGTGCAAGAAGAAGTCAGCCGCCGTTGCTGGCACCTGAATCTGATCGCCACTTCCAGGGACTCCGTACCCAGCCGCGACAAATGCGCCAACCCCAGTGAGGGTTGCGGCGGCGAACAGGGCGATAGACCGACCGTGTCGATTCTTCATGTTGCTACTCATCCGCATTCAAGGTGCCATTGACCACACGAAAGTCAAAAAAACCAAAATAAAGACGGTCGGCCGGAATTATTGGGCTCTGGTAGCCGCCTCAAGTTTGGCGGCAATCGTGCGTTCGTACGCGGCGTCTCGGCCGACAGGCACCCACCGAGGGTTATCTCGAACCGAATCATCGGCTGCCCCCGCAGGCTTGGCGTTGAGAGGGTTGCTCCAGCGAGAGGCGAGTGATCCTGAGTAGGTGGATGGTCTCGATCCTTCAAGAAAGGACCGCTCAATGGTCACCCGAATGGTGACCTCAATAGGGCCAGTCGACGACTGGACGTCAAATCGCTGTAGTGCGGCAGTGCTTCCGGGGATCGCCGCTCCATGCAGGACTCCATCTTGTGTGGGAGTTGTAGGCGGTACCCCAACCGGCACGAACTCGAATCGGATGCGCCGTCGCCGGTTTGCGAAGGTATTCGAAGCCACTTCATCGGCGGTCCCGTTATCAAGCCTCCACGGTTCCAGCGCCCCTCCCGCGTGGCGCGGATCGGTCTCAATGACCCCATTCGACCGGTCGACGACCGCCACCTTGTATCCCATATCGCGCGCGATTCGTGCCGCGGCGTCTAATGCCTCGCCATACTGCGCACGATCAACCGTCAAAGTCTCTGGACCTTCCTTTGAGAGCGATCCCATGCATCCGCCAAGCACAAGCGGCGCAGTCGCGGCGAGAAGGGCAAGCAGAAGCGAGCGCATCCCTGAAGTCTATCGCCGCTGCACAGCCACGATCTCGATGCGCGGGTCGATCCACACATAGAGCACATCGACCAATAGGTTGAACGCCACAAGCAGTGCCGCATAGACCAGTACGACCCCCATGACGAGAGTGATGTCCTTCCCGAGGACCGCGTCAACGAAGTGGCGCCCCAGACCAGGCACCGCGAACACCTTCTCGACGACGAACGATCCTGTCATTGCTGCGGCAGCGGCGGGGCCAAGAAAAGAGAGCACTGGCAGAAACGCATTCTTGAGGGCGTGACTCCACGCCGCCTGTCGGCGCGAGAGTCCCTTGGCACGCGCTGTGCGCAGGTGATCGGTGTGCATTTGTTCAATGAGTCCAAATCGCAAGAGTCGCGCGATGTACGCCGCGAAGGGCAGCGAGAGTGTCACCATTGGAAGAAGCGCATGGGCAGGCGATCCCCAGCCACCAACCGGAAAGAGCCGCAGTTTGGCCGCGAACAGCACAATGAGGAGCGACCCTGTGACGAAGCTCGGCAGGCTGATCCCAACGAGCGCAATCGATTGCGTCGCTGCGTCCCACCATGACCCTGGCTTGAGTCCGCCGACGAGTCCTGCCGCGGTCCCAACGAACAGTGCGATGGCGATCGCTCCGAAACCAATCGTCGCCGAAATGGGAAGCCCGGCACTGATGATCTCATTCACTGTCCAGTCAGGGTGCCGCATGCTTGGACCAAAGTCGACGAGTTGTGTGTTCCAACCGAGGACCCATCCCACACCACTGACGCGCGCGAGGTAGCCGCCGAGAAAGGACGCTGGGGTATCGAGTTGGTACTGCCGATTCATCGCCTCCACGACTTCCGCTGGCGGCTGGCGTCCTTCATTTTGCATGGGATTGCCTGGAATCAGCCACACAAGTGCGAATGTGATCACGATGACCGCGAGCAGCACCAAGGGCAGCTGCAGCAATCGTCGAGCGATGAGATGCATCATTGTGGAGGCTCCGCCTCAGTGCGCGGCAGGGCACTCGGTGAGACTCGTCGTAGATGAGCAAGTTGTTGATCGAGGCGCGGATGTCGTGTGATGCCCCGCAGTTGCGCTGGGTCATACATATAGAGGGTGACGTACTGACAGAGCGGCAGGATGGGCATCTCTTCTTCGACGAGCAGTCGCTCAGCTTCGGCTAACAGGTTCATGCGCGTGCTCGAATCAAGTTCGCGCTCTGCCTGCGCGAGCAGTGCGTCAAACCGTTCGTTCGTGAAGGCTCGGTCGTTGTTGCCGTTGCCAGTGCGAGACAGGTCGAGAAACGTCGTGGGATCGGCGTAGTCGCCGTACCACCCTCCTCGCGCAATCATGAAGTTGCCCTGTCGCAGGTCTTCCTTCGCGAACTTGCCATCTTTCGCGCGCAGTTCACATTGGACTCCCAGCGCATCTCGCCACATCGCCGCCAGCGCGATTGCAATGTTCTTGACTCTCGGATTGCCCGTCATGTAGAGCATGTCGACCGGCGGAAAAGGCTCGCCCGCAGCGTTTTCGATGATGCCGTCGCCATCGCGGTCCTTCCATCCAGCATCTGCCAATTCACGGCGGGCTTTCTCGATGTCAAACGGAAGTCCCTTGGGCGAGGAGTAGCCGGGGATTGACCCCACGGGCACGAGCGTTGTTGCCACAGGCTCGTTGAGTCGTGTGACCGACTGAGTGACCGCGCGTTTGTCGACCGCCTGCGCGAACGCCCGCCTGACCCGCGCATCTGCGAAGGGGTTCGCCCGACCATTTGAGAGGATCGCACGGCAATTGAAACTCCAGAAATCGGTGCCGAATGCACTCAGCACATGCACATCGCGCCTCTCACCTCGCGCGGGGTCTGGAGCCGGAAGCGCCGCAAGTGCCTCGTCGATTGTGGCTCCCGCAGCGATGCGCAGATCAAACTCGGTCTGGTGATTTTCGCGCCAGCGGCGCGAGGCCTCGGCGAGATCGGCACGGTACTCAGCCGTCAGGTCGCTGATCCAGTCGATGCTCCCAGATTCATATGCGAGCACGGCGGTGTTGGCATCTTCGATCGGCACGATGTCCACGCTCGAAGCGAGCGGAGGATTCGTCCCGACATAGCGCTCGTTTGGCTCGAGGCGCATCCCGCGCTTGTACCGCCACTCGACGAGCTTCATCGGCCCATTTGTGACGAGCACCCCGGGCTTCGTCCATCCAGCGTCGGCACGCACCATTCCAGTTGCTTCATTGATGCGAGTCCACCGAGCGAGGGAGCGTTCATGAATCGGCGCGAGCGTTGGGAAGCCGCACAAATCAAGCCAGTAGGGCACGGGATTCTTGAGTGTGACGACGAGCGTCTCGTCGTCGGGGGCGTGAATTCCAACCATCGCGTCAAATGCTGCGAGCGTGCGTTCCCAGAGCGCCTGCGCGCTGTGTGCATCGTGGGTGTCGCTCTGGGCATACTCCTTCAACGCATCCGCCCGCCAGGCAAAGAACTCGCGAGCGCCCTGAACGCAGAAGAGCAGTTCTGTGTAGTCGGCGGCGGTGTCAGGCAGCAGCAACCTGCGCCACGCCGACCGAAAATCGCGGCTCGTCACTTGGTCGCCGTTGCTCCAACGAGCATCCGGGCGCAAGTGAAAGGTCCACTGCGTCCCATCGCTCGAGCATTCCCACGAGCGCGCGACTCCAGGAACCGCGACGCCTCTTTGATTATCGCGTGCGCAGAGACCCTCGAAGAGCGAACGCGCAACACGGAGATCCTGCATGTAACTCATGCGCTGTGGATCCATCGTGAAGACATCTGCGCTCGCGAAGGTGACATCCGCACGCGGGCGCGACCCCTGCATCGAAAGCACGACCCAGCTGGTGAGCATGAGAACGAGCGCGCAGCAGATCCATCGCATCCCCAGAGAGCGTACGCCCCTGATGACGAGAACTGTTCGACTCAGCGTGGAGCTGTTGCTGGCTTCGCGACCGATCCTGCGCCCGCTGAAGCCTTCGCGGGTCGCTTGTCGCCGCCAAGGTTGCGAAGCAAGGTCTCTGCAAGCTTCGCAGCTTGCCCAAAGGCGGCGGCATGATCTGAACTTGGGGGGTCCTTCGCCATCGCGACCAGCATGTTGAGCGCGGGCTCAAGCGACTTTCCAAAATCCGCCATCGCTGAGGAATCAGTCGCCTCGATCTGCCCTGAGAGAATGGCATCAAGAGTGCGATTCACCGCACGAATCATGACCGGATCAGTGGTCTTCTTCCGAATCTTGGTCACGAGCGTTGTCAGGGCGCTCGATTCGACAACGCGCGCGGTCCCTTGACTCGCCTTGGGAACCCGTGGGGAGGTCGCGAGTGCTTTGACTGCCTGCAGGTCGTACGCGGTGACCATCCAGTCACCCTCGCGATCGATGCAGGCACTCAGAGCGCGCACGAGAGAATCTGCCTGCGCGGTGTTTAGGTCCGTAAAGAGGATCGACTGCGCCAACGCGCCGCTCGCGACAAGTCGCAGGGATGGTTGAGGCTGGGTCGCTGGGGCGCACTGTTCGGCGAGCGCCGAGAGTGAGTCGGGGGAGTTCAATGCGCGCATCACTTCAAGGGCGTTGACCCCTTGCAGCTGGGTGCCAGTCTTGACGATCTCCTTCAAACTCGGCAGCACAAGGGATGCAAAGACAGTACGAAAGGGAGCGTTTGGCGGCGACTTCGCGATCGACGTCGTGATCGCTTCTCGGCCCTTTCGCACCTGCGAGGCATCGGCACTGCGGAGCAGTGTTGATGTGGCCTTGATGAATGCGGCGACCTCCACCTTGCCTTCAGAATTCAGAGCCGAACTTGCGACGACGCTGTCAGAGAGCGCTGGCAGCGACTGGGCCGAAGCCGCGAGTGCGGTTGTCAGCGAGACAAGAATTGAAACGAGACGCGCGGCGGTCATTGGAGCGAGGGAGTGTAACCCAAACGGCTACACTTTTCGCATGGTTGCGCTCGTCTTGACTCTGTGCCTGTGTGGGCAAGCACAGACGACACCAGCCCTGTCGCTCGACCAGGCGTCGACCTTGCGATTCGGGCACATGCTCATGCGAGAGGCGTACATGACTGTGACGCCGACTGACCTCGCACCTGCAGAACTTGAAGCGGCGATTTTTCTCGCAACGAAGTCTGCGATGCTCGCGCCAGATGACCGCGTGCGGTGGCGAACACTGCTTGGGTTGTGTGGATTCGCGGGGGACATCATGCCAGCCGCACATGAGGTCGGGGCGATGGCGCTTGAGCGACTGTCGAAGTTGGAACCGGCAGATCAAGTCGTGCGTTTGCGCCGTCTTCTCCAGGAGATTGGTCGCTACCAGACAGCAGAGGAGCAGGTCGCGGCATTTCAGCGGTTCTTGACTCCAGAGGCGATCAAGGCAATCCAGTTGCCCGTCGCATCGCGTCTCTCGTTCGATCTCGCGTTGCTCGAGTTGCGCATGGGGGATGTCGAGGCCTTTGGCAGAGACATCGTGCAGGCACTCACGCTTTCGCCATCGTTCCCAGCCGCCGCCGAAACGGCAGCAGGATTCGCGAACGAAAAACTCGACGATCCTGTTGGTGAAGCAGAGTTGCTTGTCACCGCCATTCTCGCGAATCCAATCGAAGAACGCATGTGGGGGCGACTCGGCGCACTGCTCTTGCAAGAGGGGGCGTACGGGAGTGCTGCACGCGTCTATCAACTTGCAGCGCTCGCAGGTCGATCCAAGAAGACCAATGACGCGGTGGTCGACCTCATCGTGATCGATCAAGCGCTTGCGCTGTGGGGATCGGGCCGCGCCAACGATGCAGTGTCCGTGTTGCAGCGACATGTCGCGATGTGCAAGTCACGGCTCGCGGTTCAGATTCAGACTTACAACCCTGCGATGACGCGGGCTGAGTGCGAGGCGATTCCGTATCCAACACCACCACTCATCGCGGCCATCGAGGCAGCAATTCTGGTCTCGTCCAAGCATGCGGATGCGAGCGCGTCGCTGAAGCGCATGCGTGATGCTGCGATTGAGCAGGCCGAGAAAGATGATCCGCCTCCGAAGCCACCCGAGCCTGGAGAGGTCCCCAATCTAGAGGCAAAGCGACAAAGTGCGGTGTTCGCCGCAGAAGGGTTGCTTGATGCAGCGATGACAGCGCAGTTGCTTCGCGCCGATGCATCGATTGTGCAAGAGTTGATCGACGCAGCCGATAAGCGGGCGCCGCTCAGCGATGCGGCCAAAGTTCGAATCAGCGGGTGGGACAAGTTGCGGGCGGGCGACGGCGCAGGGGCGCTCGCGCTTCTTGATCAAGCGCCCTCCACGGCGCCAGCTGCCACGTTTGTGCACGCTCAGGCGCTTGCGGCATCTGGGAACCTGCAGGATGCTGCTCGCGCATTTCTCGCCATTGCCTCGAGCGAGCGCGGCAACCTTGTCGGCATGCTTGCAGCCGACGAATTCAAAGCCCTTGTGGGTGCCGCTCCACCAGCAGGCACATTCGTTGCGAGCCTCGATGGCGTCGTCGCCTCGATCCCATCCAGTTTCGAGAGGTACCTCGCTGGAACAGACAACGCCTTTGCCTTTCAAGTGATCCCTGAGAAGCTCATCGTTGAACCGTTCGACCCGATTCGATATCGCCTCGTTGTGACGAATCGATCAGAGATGACGATGGCGGTCGCGCTTGGTGGTCCCATCAAGCAAAACGTGCTCCTTCAGCCAAGGCTCAATTCAAGCGCGAACCCAGGGGTCGATCGGTTGATCCCACAGATCATTCCATGCGATCGGGCAATCGAGCTTGCGCCGAGTGAGTCAATGGAAATGATCTGGGATATGAGCTTCACAGAAGTCGGCTTCCGACTCAACCAAGACCCCATCGCAGGCGCCACACTTTCGGTGCGTGGCGCACTCAATTATGTTGCCGAGGCGGGTTCATTCACAGCTGGCACGATGGGAGTGCTCCCGAATGTGCAAAATGTCGAGGCGGCTGGAGTTCGCGTGACCCAGCAGTGGATCGATCAGTCGATCGTGCGTGCAGCTTCACCGCAGAGTGACGACGATCTCAAAGCGCTCGTCTTGCTTGGCTACGCTGCGAAAAAGCAGCTGCTTTCGGCTGAGCAGACACCGATCGCGTGGAAGGCGATCGCTGAGGGTTTCTCGAAGTTGCCACCACATGGACAGGCGTGGGTCCTCTTCGTCGGACCGCACAATGTGCCTGAGTTTGAACCAGTGCTCGACTTGGCACGAGCAACGAACTCTGGCGATGTGCGTGGCGCGTACTTGCTGAGTTTCTGTATTTCTCCCGACGATCCGCAACTTGCAGCGGCACTCAGGTCTGAAGATCGCTTTGCCTCCATAGCGCACGCGGTGATCGCGTCACGATTTCAGCGCGAGGCTGCGCGAGCCGATGAGCGCATGCGTGGCGAACGCTCGCAAGCGAAGATGGGAGTGCGCGACAAGGCAAAGACCGATGAGTCGCGCAAGAAGGGAGCGACTGGACGCATCCCCATCGACCCGACCTCGCCGCCGCCAGCGCCACCGCCGGCGACTCCGATTGCCCCCTGACGTGGGCGTGCACGCATGAGCCCAATGCAAAAGAAAGCGGTTCGAGTGTGCGGATTTGCGATCGGCTGCGCACTCCTGGTGGCAGCGATCCTCGCGATCGCGCGCAGTGCGCCGACACTCGATCACGTTCGCGAGGTCATCATTCGACCCAACTGGGCGCTGATCACTCTTGCCATCGTCGCAGCCCTTGGAAATGTCGTCGGTTCTGGCGGCATGTTTTACGCACTCGTTCGGCGCCACGGACGGATCACGCTGATAGAGATGCAGGGACTCGTCGCCGCATCCTCGGTGTTGAACTATCTCCCGCTTCGGCCAGGGCTCGTGGGACGCATCGCGTATCAGCAGGTAGTCAGCGGAATCCCGGTGCGACGTTCAACACTGTCGATCATCGAGGCCGCGGTGGTCTGTGGACTCTCCATTGTGTGGATGGCGTTCGCGGTCGCGCTTGTGCACTTCGCGCAGGCTCGGGTGATGGGCGGAATTGTCGCAGCCCTTCCGATTTGCAGTGCGCTCGTCTTCGCAGCGACTGGCGAAGCTTCATGGCATGTGTATCTCGAGGCAGTCTTCTGGAGGTGGATCGACCTCCTCGCATGGTCCTTTCGATATGCGGCAGTTTTTGCGCTGCTTGGACTCGACTTGACCCCCGAGCGCGCGGCGGCGGCAGCGTGCCTGGCAGCGGCGGCAAACATGGTTCCGTTCGTTGGAAACGGTCTGGGTGTACGTGAGTGGGCGATCGGACTTGCGGGACCAGCCCTCGCCTCGTGGACGACCGACATCGGACTCGCGGCCGAACTGCTCAATCGCGTTGTGGACCTGGTGGTGGTTGTGCCGATCGGATGCGCGGCGATGCCGAAGATCGCGCGTCGACTCCGTCGCGCCTCTGCAACGTAGGATCGCGCCATGAACCACTCAGAACTCGCGGAACGGATCGCATCAGTCGCACTCCTGCGCGGGACCTTCACACTTCGAAGCGGGCGCACAAGCAACTACTACCTCGACAAATACCTCTTCAGTACGCAGCCTGATGTACTCGCAGCGCTCGGCAAGCTGTTCGCGGCGCGAATCTCGAAGGGAACGACGCGACTCGCAGGGGCTGAACTCGGCGGCATTCCGTTGGTGAGCGCTGCGAGCATGTCGAGCGGTATCCCATGTCTCTTCATTCGCAATCAGAAAAAGGAGTACGGCACCGCGAAGCAGCTCGAGGGGGTGCTCGTTGCTGGCGACCGAGTCGTCATCGTCGAAGATGTTGCCACGACCGGCGGGCAGGCGCTCGAAGCGGCAAAGGTGATTCAAGATCTCGGCGGCGTAGTGACCCACATCATTGCCACGATCGACCGCAAGGAAGGCGCTCGCGAGAACATCGAGCGAGCGGGAATCGTCTTCGAGAGCCTCTTCACTGTCGAAGATCTCGTTCCAGAGTTCGCCGCGAATGCGAGCACCAAGGGATGACCTCGCAGGCGACGCTCGACCTGGGCGTCTCAATCACGACATTCAATAGCGAGCGGACAATTCGCCGATTGCTCGAAAGCGTGAGGCCGATCGCGCGCGCAATCGCAGTCGTCGATTCGGGATCGACCGACGCCACGATCGAGATCTGCAGGGAGTTCGGTATTGAACCAGTCCATCGCGTGTTCGACAATCATGAACACAACAAGGCTGCGGCGAATCGCCTCGCCGAGAGTTGCGCGTGGATTCTCATGATGGATTCAGATGAGTCGATCGACGGGGTTCTTGCTGACTCGATCTGTCGAGTGCTCGCGCGAGACGACTCGCATACCGATGGGTTCTTCGTCGTCCGAAAGTTGTGGATGGACAACCGGTGGCTTCACTACTTTGGCTACCCAGATCGTGTGCTTCGCCTTGTCCGCCGCGGACACTGGCGAATGGACGGGCTCTCGCCGCACGAAGCCCTCGTCGTTGACGGCGCGACCGCCGTGCTGGGC
>SXGS01296553.1_pt1 | contig 18388 bp, 13 predicted proteins | sample 3174681 | NCBI WGS metagenome assembly SXGS01 (sample SAMN11356861, study PRJNA531348) | freshwater metagenome | isolation source: freshwater sample F1-80 | place: China: Fuxian Lake, Yuxi | collected 2017-12-25 | reverse complement strand
ACTGGTGCTCTTTGAGAGCTAACCTTTCATCCTCTTGCATCAGAGAAATACCGAAAGCGTCGCACTGACAAAACGCTGAGTCATGTGTTGAAGCATATTGAGGTAGATGCCAGCGTAAACGCTGACGACACAGTTTTGCAGGGCATCAGTATGACAAAAAATCAATTGGCTTATTTGGTGATGTGCTCAGTTTTATATACGGCTCAAGGCAGGACGTTTATAGCCTGCGGCTGAACAATAGCGAAAACGGCAAAGGGCCGCTGCGATTTGTGAAAATGCGCAGCGTTCAACCGGCGATAGTTCCAGAGGTGTTGAGATTAGGCTTTACGCTTCGCGGCTATACCACTCATCGAGCACGGCTTCTAATTCAGGCAGCCCTTGTTTACTCAGCGAGCTGAATGCATGCACAGTGACATCGCCCATAAAAGCGAGTGATGCTTCGCGTACTTCAAGCACGGTCTTTTTACGTGGGCCTGGGCTTAATTTGTCAGCTTTGGTCAATAATAACAAAACTGAGAGATTGCTCTGCACAGCCCAATGAATTAATTGCTGATCTAAGTCTTTGAGTGGATGACGAATATCCATCAGAACTACGATGCCTTTGAGACTTTGCCGTTTCATCAGGTATTCACCTAACGACTTTTGCCACTTTTCTTTGACTGCGAGTGGCACTTTGGCAAAGCCATACCCTGGTAAGTCGATGAGCCGTTTCTCTTCGGCTAACGTAAAGGTATTGATAAGCTGAGTCCGCCCAGGCGTTTTACTGGTTCTGGCCAAGCTATTTTGCCGAGTTAATGTATTGAGAGCGCTCGATTTGCCAGCATTAGAGCGGCCTGCGAACGCCACCTCAATACCGGTATCTGCTGGCAATGCGGAAATATCCGGGGCGCTGGTCAGGAAACTTGTTTGCTGATAATTGAATTTTGCTTTGTACACATCTTACTCCGACGTCAAATTTGGCTATAGTTTAGCGGAAATCGGTGATATGAAGAAGCATTGGGATTTTATCTCTGCAAGAATCGTGTAAAATAGGTATAAAAACTAGGGTTATTATCCATTGCACCTGCAAAATTGCAGGGGCAAGCCGAACAGAGACGGAACAAGATGAGAAAATTAGCACTTCCAGTCATGCTTTTAGTTGGGTTAATCGGACAAGCTGCTGCAATTGAAGGCAATGCAGAAGCGGGTAAAGCAAAATCAGCCACTTGTGCTGCTTGTCATGGCCCTGATGGCAATAGCCCTACAGATTTATATCCAAAAATCGCGGGTCAACATGCAGGTTATATCGCAAAGCAGTTAAAAGAATTTAAACTTGGCATGACCAGTGGCGGTAAAGAAGGCCGTAATAATGCGATCATGGGTGGCATGGTTGCCGCTTTAACTGAACAAGATATGCATGATTTAGCTGCCTACTATGCGTCACAAAAAATGACGCCAGGCACAACCCCTGATGATGTGGTGGCAAAAGCAGAAAAATTATACCGTGGTGGTGACATGGCGCGTGGTATTCCCGCGTGTATCGCCTGTCATGGTCCACGTGGGGTTGGCCATAGCTTGGCTGGTTTCCCAAAAATTTCATTCCAGCATGGCGCTTATGTCAAAACGCAATTAGAAAGCTTCCGCTCAGGTGCTCGTGCAAACGACATGAACGGCATGATGCGTGATGTGGCGAAAAAACTGACTGATGATGATATCGCTGCATTATCAAAATACTTAGGTGGTTTACATTAATTCCGCCAGTTGAATATAAAAAACCGGAGCCAAGTCTCCGGTTTTTTTATTTCAGTTCCCTAGAGCGCATTTACAACGCATATCCTGTTGGTAATTTGTCGTGACGCTTCCCGATTTTCATTATCAGACCAAAGTTGCATTGGCGATTGCGCATTTATCTGTCAGACCTTGTGGTGTTTTTGTGAGACATATCGCACAAACTGTGTGCGATATTCCGCATTTTTATCCAAGAAAAAATAAAATTCTCATCTGAAACATTAGATAACTTATTGAATTTTATTAGTGTGTAAAAATGGTTCATATTTTTAGTGATTTTTTTTTGTACGACATATTGCCATTCTGCGAGATCGGAGTAAATTAAACCCCGTTACGTTTAGTAACAACTCAAACAAAATGGATAGTTTGGCATGGAAAGCTTGGTGCTTAGGTGCAATTAGAATAAGACATCATTCATGATGTTGGCGTTTTTGACGCGACCGACAAGGACGATATAAAAAGTATCAGGACGATCGCGAATAAATATCTGTATAGGGAAATGACGCAAAAATATAGGGAAACTGATCAGACAGGGTGTCGTAGATTAGTTAGGACGACGTAAAAAAAATTTAGTGCTGTTTGGCACACTCTTGAACGGCGATAAGGTGACTTATCGCCGTTTTGTTTATGGGGCTTTGGATATATTTCTCAGTGAATCGGTGAGAGTAGGGTGTTGCACTTCTCACGATGAGACTACACTTGCTCAGACAAAAACCGATGATTCACGTGGCGTGCTGACAAAACTCGCCGATGATTGAACCGACTCATGGCGAAAATACGTATCCAGACTGACAAAATGTGGTTAAAATACGCGCCCTTTTCTATAGGTAGAACCCATGACACGTATTAAGAAAACCCGCACCTCTGGCCAAATTGGCATTCGACACAAACCGGCGACAGAAGCACGTCAAGAGCGGGAGCGTCCGGTCGAATCCAAGAAAAAAGGATCCGGATTAAAATCGGGTAGCCGCAACAGTCAAGTACTCGTTGGCGAGCAAGTGACCACGGGTAGCAAAAATAAAGATCCACGCCATGGTAGCAAAAAGCCTATCGCGTTAGTGCTTGATAACAACGAGCAAAAATTGTTAGAAAAACCAGCGAACATTCAGCCTAAAGCTCAGCTTGCGAAAGTAAAAGCAATCGCAATCCCGCCAGAGCAAGAATTAGCTGAATTAGAGCAAGACGAAAAGTTGCTTGATCTGGTTGAACGCGTGGAAAACGGTGAAATCCTCACTGGTAAAGATGCGAAATACTTCAATGCCAAAACAGAGCGTCATGCTGAGCTTGTTTCCTTGTTAGGCTTAGATGTTGAAGAAGACATGGCTGATGAGGATGATGAGGAAGAATCCTTAGATCCATTGAGTCAGCTGGAAAAAACCGATTGGCGTAAAGATTTATTAGGTGAATAAGTGCAATTAATTAATGATTGGTGGCCGCTATTGCTCGCGGCAATGTTGATTGTCGCCGGCTTGGCGTTTTATCTGGGCCAATTATTATTTCAATTGAAGCGTCAGCAACAATTACAGCAGCAAGCGCTGGTGAACGCGCAGCAAAAATATGCAGAACGTCAGCAGTATTTACTGGATAGCATCACGTTAATTGCGAAAGCCGCTTTAGAGCAGCAGTGTGATTATTCTGAAGCAGCCCTGCGCATTTGGGTCTTGCTGGAGAATTATCAGCCTGAACTGGCTCAGGCGTGCCGCTATCCGGGACTGTTTGCGATGTATGACTGTGTGAAGGCGATGCCGACCCACGATGCGCGCAAAGAACTCGAGAAAAAAGAACTTCGCCGGTTAGACCACATCCGTGAACAGAAAGAAATTGAACTCAATGCTGCGATCACCAAAGACTTGCAGGACTTATTGAATCAATTAAAAGCACGGCACTAACAGACACCAGTCCGCGTTGCGGACTGGCTGATTTTATGACTACTGCTTATAAATCACGCCTGCTTTCATCACAAAACTGACCTTCCCCATCAATTGAATATCGCTCAGTGGATCGCCGGGTACCGCGACGATATCGGCAATTTTACCCACCTTGATACTGCCTAAATTGGCTTCCTGATTGAGTAAGCGTGCGCCATTGATGGTGGCACTTAAAATGGCTTCATGGGCAGGCATTCCAACCTCGGTCATAAACACAAATTCACGCCAGTTGTCGCCGTGCATCCCTACCCCAGCGTCAGTACCAAAAGCGATTTTCACCCCAGCTTTGTAGGCGCGACTGAACGTTTGTTGGATCAGAGGGCCAATTGCCTGTGCTTTTAAGCGAACCATTTCAGGGAAGTAGCCAGGAATTTTTGCTTTTTCTGCAACATGTTTGCCTGCACTAATGGTTGGTACAAAGTAAGTGCCCTGAGTTTTCATCAATTTCATGGTGTTATCATCCATGAAAGTGCCATGCTCAATCGAATTGACGCCCGCTTTGATAGCCCGTTCCATGCCTTCTTTGCCGTGCGCATGCACCGCCACAGTGAAGCCATAGTCTTTGGCAGTTTCGACAATCGCTTTGAGTTCTTCATCACGAAATTGTGAGTTCATGCCACTTTTGGCCACGCTCAAGACGCCGCCTGTTGCGGTGATTTTGATTAAATCCGCGCCTTCTTTATAACGTTGTCGTACGGCTTTGCGAGCATCTTCGGCACTATTGACGACGCCTTGCTCCGGTGTTGGCGAGCCCATACGGTCGAAAGACACGCCATTCGTGGGATCGGCGTGACCGCCTGTGGTGGCGATACTGGTTCCGGCAGCAAAAATACGGGGGCCTTTGACATAGCCCGCATCTATGGCTTTACGTAATGCTGTGCTGACGTGATACGCATCCCCCAATTCTCTGACCGTGGTAAACCCCGACAGCAGCGTTTTTTCGGCATAAGTGGCACCGCGCAGCGCATAATCAGCTTCATTCATACTGAAGCCTTCGCTGTAGGATTGTGGGCTACTTTGGTAAGAGAAATGGGTGTGCATATCCATCAAGCCTGGGAGCACGGTGGCTTGGCGCAAATCAATAACGACATCACCGGTCGTCGCTTGACGAAAGCCCGCCTCTAATCCGCTGATCCGATCGTTGTCGATAACGATGGTGTGATTACGCAGCACTTGCTTGTCTTCAGCGGTAATGATGGTGCCCGCATGGATTAAGGTTGCGCTGTGGCTGAATGCTGGCAAGAATGCCAGTGAGATCAATGATAAATTTCTGATTTTCATCTCTGTTCCTGGAACTTAGTCATTTTTGGTTTGTTGTTCGGCATTTCATTGTGTTGGATCAAATCGTACTGCAACACAGACTTTATACTGTTGCCAGTTGAACCTTAGCGAATGCGATATGATGACCACATTTTGGGACGAAGCTCTGATCCGTAAATACAACGTGAAAGGCCCGCGTTACACTTCATACCCCACTGCATTATTACTCAGATCTGGGTACGCGCCAGCGCGTGCGCTCATGGCGTTAAAAAAAGCCGGTCCCGCGTTAAGTCTGTATGTGCATTTACCGTTTTGTCGTGAGCTTTGTTACTACTGTGGATGTAACAAGGTGATTAGTCGCGATCCGAGCAAGGCGGACCGCTATCTTGAGCATTTGGCCATCGAGATGCAGAAATATCAGCCAGCGACGTGTCATCAAACTGTACATCAGTTGCATTTTGGCGGCGGCACGCCGACCTTTCTTGATGAGAATCAATTGCTAAGATTGATGGATTTATTGCATCAGCATTTTCACTTTGCTGAAAATGCCGAATTAAGTATCGAAATAGATCCCCGAAGCTGTTCGCTAGACAAGCTTCGATTATTGCGCAATTTGGGCTTTACCCGTGTCAGTTTTGGCGTCCAAGATTTTGATCCCACAGTGCAAGCCGCGATTCATCGCTTTCAAACGCTGTCACTGGTGGCGGCCTTAGTTGCAGAATCGCGGCGCTTAGGCTTTCGTTCGGTGAATCTCGATTTGGTGTATGGATTGCCTTTTCAGCACCCCGCAAGTTTTGCTAAAACCTTGGCGGCGGTTGTAGAACTCGACCCCGATCGGGTGTCTTTGTTTAGTTATGCGCATTTGCCAACGCGTTTTGCCGCGCAGCGAAAAATCCCAGAAGCGGCATTACCCGATGCAACCGCGAAATTGGCATTATTGGCATTATCGGTGGATACGCTTCAAAATGCCGGTTTTCATGCCATTGGTATGGACCATTTTGCCAAAGCCTCAGATCCACTGACTATCGCGCAGCACAAACAGCAATTAACGCGGAACTTTCAGGGGTATAGTGTTGATCGCTGTGATGCATTATTGGGGCTTGGCGTGTCATCGATTAGCCAAGTGGGAGATCAAATTTGGCAGCATCACAAAGAATTAAAAGCCTACTATCAATCGATTGAAGCGGAGCAATTACCCATCGACAAAGGCCTCACGTTAAGTCTTGATGACCAAATCCGTGCTGATGTTATTGCCAGTCTTATGTGTAATTTTGTACTTGATACCACCAAGCTCTCAGAGCGCTGGTCGATCGAGTTCGCAGCGTATTTTGCCCACAGTTTGGACGCGCTACAAAGCTGTCTTGATGATGATTTAGTGGCGTGGCAAGGGCCGCAATTACAGGTCACTGCGCGAGGCCGGCCTTGGGTTCGAGTGATTAGTGCTTGTTTTGATGCTTATTTATTAGGACAGCAGCAACATTACTCAACCGTAGTATAACGCCATGCATCACGGGCTTATTCCTCAGGGAATAGCCCGATGCGAAACACATAATCCCCGCTCACTAATTGCAAGGCAGAGCCGTCAGGCTGGGCTTGCGACAGTGCCTGCTCAACCAATTGATAATATATATTGCGGCCAAATTTCGCCTGCAGTCCTCTGGGTAATTGCAGGTAGGGCAGCATTGCACCCGTGGCCGGATCGGCCTGGAGGTGCACAGGATATTCAGCCGAAATTAAGTAAGTTTCTCCGACACTGCTGTGCACTTGTAATTGGTCTGGTCCTTGTTCCTGCGCGAGCCATTGGTAAGACACCAGCATAAATGGGGCATCCTCCACGCTGATTTCTACTTGTTCTGAGGGCGTGGTTAACAGATATCGGCCCTGTTGGCAGCTTAAAATTGCCGCGAACAGGCGCACCAATTCCAGTCGCTGGATTGGGCTTTGTTGATAATCCCATTGCCCGTCTCTGCGGATCACCAAGGGGATTGTGCCGCAAAATGGCGGATGCCACTGCTCAATCGGGTAATGCGTTAAGCCAGATAATTGCTGTTGAAGACCGGATAAATCCATAAAGCGCTCGGTAAGCCGTCGATCTCATGCTGGCATTTGCCAGTTTTTAATCAGTTTGGCAGTGGTTTGGTTTATCATAGTCTACGAACTTTCGAAGCATGCTTCGAGTGGAAAAACCAAAGAGGAGGACTTTTTTTGGAAGCTATGTGGCAATATTTACAAAAGAATCAGGATATTATCTTAAGTTATGGCCTGAAATTAGTCGTCGCGATTGTTATTTTTTATATCGGTCGTTGGGTGGCGTTAGGGGTTTCGCGTTTGGTTGGCAAAGCGCTGTTACTGCGCAAAGTTGACAAAGCCGTCGTGTCTTTTTTATCCAGTATTGTCTACGCCGCGGTGTTGATCGCTTGTACTTTGGTGGCGTTATCGCAACTCGGGATCCAAACGGCGTCGTTTTTAGCCATTTTAGGTGCCGCAGGACTTGCGGTGGCTTTGGCTTTGCAAGGGTCATTATCCAATTTTGCGTCGGGCGTGCTGATTATCATTTTCCGCCCGTTTAAATCAGGGGATTTAGTCGAAGTTGCTGGCGTCACCGGTATTGTGCAACGGATTGATATTTTCCAAACCATTTTTCAAACCGGCGACAATAAGAAAATTATTGTGCCAAATTCACAAATTACCGGTGGAGCCATCACCAACTATTCGGCTGAAGCGATCCGCCGCGTCGACCTAGTGATAGGCATTGGGTATGACTCCGATTTGCGCAAAGCAAAACAGCTGTTGCAACAAATTCTGGCGGAAGATCCCCGTGTGTTAGCTGAACCTGCACCTATTGTCGCTGTCAGTGCGCTGGCCGACTCCTCAGTGCAAATGATTGTCAGACCTTGGGTCGACGTCGAGCAATACTGGCCCGTGTATTGGGATATGTTAGAAAAAATTAAACTGCAATTTGACGAACAGGGCATTGAAATTCCATTTCCCCAAATGTCACTCCATGTAAAACCTCAAGCGAAGGACGAAGTATGAAATTGAAATCAGGACTGTTGGTCTCTGCCTTATTGGCTGTGAGTGCACAAGCGGCAGACGCGCCAAAACAGTGGACCACTGCGGCAGAATTAGGGGCAATCACCACGTCCGGTAACACCAGCGGTACGTCGGTGTCCGGTAAAATTGATGCCAAACAAGAGCTGACCTCTTGGAGCAATGAGTATGTGGTGAGTGCTTTTTTTAAAGAAGATGAAAAAAAAGACCTTGCCGGCAATACCACCAACGAAAAGTCAGCAGAGCGCTATTTTATTTCTGGGAAAGGCGGTTACAAACTAGACAATGACAATGCCAAATTGTTTGTGTTTGGCTCGCATACCAGAGATGAGTTTGGTTCTTATATTGACTACAGCTTACTGTCGATTGGTTATGGCGATCGCGTGTATCAAAATGACAGCATGACGTTGGATATCGAAGTGGGTCCAGGTTATTTCCGGGGGAAAACGTCTGCAGAGACTTCGGCGTTAGAAACGACAGAAAAAGGCGCGATGCTGCGCACTGCAGCCAATTTCGATTGGGTGATTTCAGAAAATGCGACTTTCCGCCAAACCCTGAGTGTGGATAAAGGTTCTGACAACACGCGTGTGGCAACCGAAACGTCATTAAGTGCCAAAGTGAACGGCCGCATGCAAATGAAAGCGGCGTTTATTGTTCAAAACGACTCTGATGTCCCGGTTGGCAAAGAAGCCACAGACACTCAAACATCGTTAACATTAGTTTACTCTTTCTAAACATTCGAGCTTGCTGCTGGTTTCACAGTTGCAAGCTCGCCTTTCTGCTTCAATCAGCTATGCTTTGAACTAAACCCGTTTACCGCAGGATAATTACCCCACCGTACTTTGGCGTTGTCGCCATAGGTATTAGTGCTGGCTGGGTCTCAGTTTCATCCGCAATTGACAATGGATAGTAACCGATGGCTGATGCTGATCATTTAGTACGTAATCAATTCAACAAAAATGAAGTGTACCCGCTGGCCTTTTTAGCGGTGTTGGCGTTAGTTTCGCTCATTTGGGTGTTTGAAATTGACCTCGTGTTGGCCAGTCAATGGCTCTCCAGCGCGATGGCCAGCACCATTCATTATCAGCTCGGTTGGTTGTTGACCCTTGCCATTTTGGTGATGGTCATCTGGTTATTGTGGCAGCGAATGCAGTTTCTGCGGCTTGCCGAACAAATTAATCAAGATTTCCAAAGTACTTTCGATCAATCCGCCGTTGGGATGGCGCATGTTGCGCCGGATGGCACCTTTTTGCGAGTCAATGCCCGTTTTGCATCCATGCTGCAATATGAACGACTGACGCTGGTTGGTCGAAGCTTTCATGACATTACACATCGGGATGATTTGGCGGATGATCTGCAACTCTTACAAAAATTGACGCTCGGTGAAATTGACCACTACGACATGGAGAAACGTTATCGCCGTAGGGATGGCAGTCATTTTTGGGCAAATTTATCAGTCTCTTATCATCGGGGCGCGACCCCGCAAGATTGTTATTATGTGTCGGTGATTGAAGATATTCATGCGAAGAAAGAGGCGGTGTTGGCGTTACAAGCCAGTGCCGCACAAGTCCAACTGCTGCTGGATTCGACCGGGGATGCGATCATTGGCATCAGCCAGCAGGGCGATATTACTTTTGTGAATCAAGCCAGTTTGCAACTGCTCGGGTTTCGCCGAGCAGACCAGCTCTTAGGCCTCCCCATGTTGACGGTGGTGGCCAAGCAAAAATATGCCTTAGCGGCTTGGCGTGATATTCAGCGGGCACTGGACATCGCGGGCACGTTACAGGCGGAAGCTGATTTATTTGTCGATCAACAAGGTAACATTATTCCAACCGCCTATCGGGCGATTTCTGTACCGCAAGCAGACGATGGCACGGTGATGATTATCAGTTGGGAGAATATTCGGGAGCGGAAACTGCAGCAATCGCGGCAATATGCGCAAACGCACTTACTGCAGCGATTAGTCGATAATGCCGAACTGGGCGATCTGTTGACCGAACTGGTGAATTTTATTGAGCAGCAACTGCCACACCTCAAATGCTCAATTTTATTAGCAGATAATGTGAAGAAGGAACTGCGGCTCGCAGCAGCGCCAAGTTTACCTGCAGAATTCAATGATAAAGTGGAAGGGTTGGCGATCCGTTATGGCAACGGCTCATGCGGGACAGCGGCGGCGACTTTACAGCCCGTGGTCGTCACGGACGTGCACAATGATATGCTCTGGATCAATTTTAAAGAGCTGATCACGCCTTATGAATGGCTGCAAGCGTGTTGGTCGACGCCGTTTTCCGATTCATCTAATAAATTGCTGGGCACTTTCGCCGTGTATGCTGCAGAGCGCCGTGAACCGACCTCGCAAGAACAAGACTTAATTGAATTCACGGTCAGACTCGCGTCGTTTTTAGTCGACCGCAGTGATGCGAAAAGTCGGTTTGATTTGATGTCGAAGGCCATCGAACAAAGCCCTGTCGCAATTGTGATTGCTGGGGTAGATGGTCAAATTCAGTATCATAATCAGCGCTTTGCGCTGCTGACTGGTCAGCAAGTGACGAGTATTACCGATCAACCACTGTCTCGGGTTTTTCCAGAACATCTGCAGCGGGATATTCAAGCGGCGATCAATCAAATCACCACATCCGGTCAAGCCGTGGTGCGACGTCAAGACCACTTGCAACGGCCCAATGGCAGCTGGTATTGGCAAGAATGCTGCTTTTATCCGATAGTCGGCAAGCACCAACAGGTCACGCATATTTTATTGGAGCTTGAGGATATTACGCCGCAGAAGTTGGCTGAACAGCAATGGATGGAAAGTGAATTACGTTTTCGGACGTTACTGGATAATACCCCAGAAATTTCTGTGCAAGGGTATGATGCTGACGGCACGACTTTTTACTGGAATAAAGCCAGTGAAACCATGTATGGCTATGGTGCAGAGGAAGCGATTGGCCAAAACTTGTTAAGCTTAATTATTCCAACCCATATGCACCCCGATTTGCGCGAGGCGATGCATTTTATGGCATCGACCAAGACGCCGATTCCATCTGGTGAGCTGCAGTTAAAACGCAAAGATGGCAGCGTGGTCGATGTCTATTCTGGCCACGCGGTGGTGAATTTGCCTGGGCGAGAGCCACAAATATTCTGTATGGACATTGATTTAACCAAGCGAAAACAGCAAGAAGCCGGGTTACGCTTGGCCGAAGCTGTATTTAATTCCTGCCAAGAAGGGATCTTAATTACCGATACCGAGAAAATCATTATCTCAGTGAATCCAGCATTGGAACGTTTATTCGGCTACAGCCAAGCCGAGTTAATTGGCGTAACCCCGGCACTGCTAAATTCTGGGCGACATACTGAAGAGTTCTATCAGCAGCTCTGGAAGACCCTGACGGAGCAGCATCACTGGCAGGGCGAAATTTATAACAAACACAAAGATGGCACTATTGTGCCCCTGCAATTAAGTATCAGCGCAGTGTTTAATGAGAAGCGCGAGGTGAGTCATTACGCGGCTGTGTTTACTGACTTATCAAAAATCCGCGCAACAGAAGCGGAAATGATGTTTTTAAGTGAACATGATGAACTGACGAATTTACCGAACCGTCAGTTGTTTATGTCGCAACTGGATCAAGCCATTAAACATGCTATGCGTGAGCAAACTCAACTCGCGGTACTGATGCTGGATCTGGATCATTTTAAACATGTGAACGACTCATTTGGCCATCAACTTGGCGATCGGTTATTGACCTTAGTGGCGCAGACGCTGCGGCGAAAACTGCGCGATACCGATGTCATTGCCAGACTTGGTGGCGATGAATTTGCTATTTTGCTCACTGCCATGCCGCAACCTGAAGATGCGGCAATGGTCGCGAACAAATTGATTGCCCTCATGGCAGAACCTTGGCAATTGGGCGATAAAATTGATGTAACCGTTGGCGCTTCCGTTGGCATCAGTATTTATCCTGAACATGGCAGTTGCTCTTCCGCGTTGTTACAAGGCGCGGATGCTGCGCTTTACAAAGCCAAAGCTGCAGGACGAAATACGTTCACATTCTATTCTGATGAATACACACAAGCGGCCCGGCAACGGATCACGTTAGAATCTCAGCTACGCAAAGCCATTAAGCTCGGGCATTTACGCGTGTACTACCAACCGCAAATTGAAATTTATACGGGCCGCATCATTGGCGCTGAAGCCTTAGTCCGCTGGCTCGATCCAGAATGTGGCCTGATCCCGCCCGCAAGTTTCATCCCGATTGCTGAGGCCTGCGGGCTTATTCATGAAGTTGGCGAGTTTGTGCTTGCAGAAACCTGTCGTCAAGGCAAGCAGTGGCTGGATTTGGGGCTGCCGCGCTTGACGCTGGCGGTCAACGTGTCGCCACAGCAATTTAAACGCAATGATATGCGCAAAATTGTCACCGATGTGCTGCAAAACAGCGGTTTCCCAGCGTTTGCTTTGGAGTTGGAGTTAACCGAAAGCGCCCTGATGGAAAACGAGGAGACTGTGGTCAATACGCTCAACGACCTCAGAGGATTGGGGATCCGTTTGGCAATTGATGACTTTGGTACGGGCTATTCCTCGCTGGCTTATCTCAAGCGATTCCCGTTGGATGTGCTTAAAATTGATAAAAAATTCATCGATGATATTCCACATCAAAAAGGGGACATGGCGATTGCGGATGCCATTATCGGTTTGGCGCATACGCTTGGGTTTAAAGTGTTGGCTGAAGGCGTAGAAACTGCGGAGCAATTGGAGTTTTTGCATCAGCAGCGCTGTGATTTATATCAAGGCTATTTATTTAGCCCGCCAGTGCCTGCCGACAAGTTTCAAGCATTGCTAGAGCAGCAGCAGGCGCGGCATTAACGGCAAGGCGATTTATAGCCAGCCCTTTTGCTGAGCGATGCGGGCGGCATCGATGCGATTGGCGGCATTCAGTTTTGACATCGCCTCTGATAAATAATTACGTACGGTGCCTTCGGCAATAAACAACAACTGCGAGATCTCGGCGGTCGATTTGCCTTCGCCCGCTAAGCGCAGTGCACGCCGCTCCTTGTCATTGAGTGGATCTTGCTCACCAAGTGCCAATAACGCCAACTCGCTGTCGATCACTCGTTGTCCGGCCTGCACTTTCTCAAGCGCCGCTAATAAATCTTGGACTGGCGCATCTTTGAGTAAAAAACCACTGACGCCACAATCGAGCGCTCTGCGGATATAACCGCTACGACCAAAAGTGGTAATAATCACCACCTTGGTCGGGCTTTGTTGATGTTGCAACCACGCAGCGAGTTCTAAGCCGCTGCGTCCCGGCATTTCAATATCGGTGAGCAACAGATCAAAAGATTGTTGTTTTAACAGCGCTAACGCCGCGTCACCATCGGCAGCTTCCACCAATTCATGCTGACTGCTTAAGCGCAATAAAGAGGCAAGTGCACCGCGCACCATCGCTTGGTCTTCCGCTAATAGTATTTTCATGGCTAAGTCCTTTTGGGTAACCAGATGGAGAGATGGCAGCCGTGATCTAATTGGTAATCTAGCTTGGCTTGCAAGGCGCTTAAACGCTCTTGAATGCCCGTTAACCCATTGCCAAAGCCAAAGCTGGCGACTTCACCATTGTCGCTAACTTCAACTTTAAAGCCTTGATTATCTTCGCTAAATCGAATTTGGCAACTATTGCCTTTGCTGTGGCGCAGAATGTTGGTGACGAGCTCAGTGAGTACCAGAATCACCGCCGATTCTTCGCGTGCTGCTAATGTCGGCACATCCCCTTCCAGGGATACAGCAAAGCCATGTTCCCGTAACCGCTGGGCTAAGGTACTGATCTCTGCCAGTAACCCTTTGTGTTTATAGCCCGATACCGTTTGCCGGACTTGCGACAGCGAATCACGGGCTACTTGCGATAATTCTGTGAGATGTTGCGCTGCTTGCTCAGTTTGGCCAGCTTTTAGCAACATCGCGGCTAAATCGGCTTTGAGAATAATGCTCGACAAGCTGTGACCCATAATATCGTGCAAATCACGGGCAATACGCTCGCGTTCAACCATTTGCGCCAGTTGTTTAATTTCCGCTTGGCTTTGCTCTTTTTGTCGCTGATTGAGCTGCCGATTGCGCTCGAGCATCCCAAATAACGTCACCCCCAGTGTCAACACACTGCCATACATCAGAAAATAGGGGCCGGTAAAATCATTCCACCACTGCAAAAGGGCAAGCCATGCCATGATGGCGCTCAGCGACAAAATGATTGTGCGTTTTTCATAAGCAAAACCGATAAAAAAGCCAGCGTAACCAAAGAGCGCAATGGTGCCCGGATGCCAAGGCGTTGCTATAGAGGCGATACTCAGCATTAACGCAATCGGTCGCCACATGGTGGCAGGTGTTGAGCGATAGGCCCAAAAATACCCCGCAATAAAAGGCGGTAACGCCGCAAGCAGTGCGATGATGGTCAGTGTCGAATAATTGCCGAAAAAAAGCGGGACTATATAAAAGCTGAGGTTAATCAGATAGATCCAAGCCCAGCGCCGCTCCAATGCCAACTGTGTCATGATTCACTCCCTTGCAAAAACCAGAATCAAAGCTTAATCGCTAACCCTAGGCTTGGCTACGGCAAATGTCAGCGGGAAGGCATGACATTTGTCATGTTTTGCAAAAAAGTGGGCTTGAATAGCGCTTCCTTCGCCAAACTGCTGAGGAAGGTCTTTGGCAAAATAGAGCAAAGAGGGAAGTGCGCGAAGACACCCGTTTGCCATGGTTTTGCGCTTGTAGGCCTGCAAGTCGCTTCCCGCTTTGATGGTTACGATTTGAATTTTTTTTCTACCGAAGATTTCGCAATTGATGGCCGCGGCTTTTTATGGCTCACTAAACCATTCGGTACCGCTAATCTCATGACATTGTGCATTGGCTACTCTGGTCAATACCGCGGCAAGATTGACTTTTTTGGCGTCGAGTTCTGCAACTTTCACCCCGTCATTTGCCAAAGTCGCGATGGTATTAAAATGATGCCATTTTTCATCCTCGCCGATAAATTGAGTGAACCATACCACGACATCGCTGGTGGATGGGGCTAAGCATTGCCCGTAAAACACCCGGTTTTCTTGGATTTTGGTTTGTGGCTCATAGAAATCCAATTCACGGCCTGCGTTGTAATAACGGTGGTCATTTGCGACAAGGCCAGATTGGGTTAATTGGTATAGTCGTACTGTGACAGATTCATCACATTCCGTGCAATCGGTGCCTTGGGCGAGTAAAAACTCGCTTTGGTCCGAGCCACGAAGTACTGCGATAACCACTGTATTATCCAGAGGGAGTTCAATACGTTGGCGATTGGTAAAGCGGACCGCCGCTTTTTTTCTTTCCACGCCAGCCGTTGAAGTCGGCTCGGTATAGTAATCAACTTTATCAATTTGCCATGATGAAGGTGATGATTGCGAAGTTGATGGCTGCGCAACTACTTGCGGTGCTATGGAGCAAAATGCGATGAGGGCCGCCACAGATTTCATGTAAGTAAGTTCCAATTATTCATATCGAATACAATCCCTATCCAACATCACCCGGCAACACCAGGCGACTCCAGCCGGAGCCGGCTTGTTTTAGGACTTTAATCTGCACAGGAATTCGTTCTTTCAGCGCTTCGACGTGGCTAATAATGCCAATCATCTTGCCGCTACTTTGCAGCGCATCCAGTGCGCTTAAGGCCGTTTCTAGGGTGTCGGGGTCGAGGGTGCCGAAACCTTCATCAAGAAATAATGACTCGATGCGGGTTTTGTGGCTGACCAAATCGGAGAGTGCCAGCGCAAGGGCTAAACTCACCAAGAAACTTTCGCCACCGGATAAAGTTTTGGTATCGCGAAGTGCATCTGCTTGCCAACTGTCGACCACCAACAAATCCAGCACGGCATCGGGTTTTCGCGCCAATTGATAGCGGCTATGCAGCTGTTGCAACTGCCGATTTGCCAGCACAATTAATTGCTGCAAGGTGAGCCCTTGCGCGTAACGACGGTATTTCGCGCCATCGGCTGAGCCAATCAGTTGATTGAGCTTTTGCCAGTCTTGATATGCGGCCTGCTGCGCCTGTAATTCGAAGTACAAAGCTTGCTGGGTGCTAGCAAGCTCTTGTTGCTGCTTGAGTTGTTGCCGCAATTGCCCAAGTTGCTCACTACAGATCTGTTGCTGTTGTTGTAACGACGCCTGCATAGTCTGCAAAGTATTTAAGTCTGCGCTCGACAGCGGTGCCGCGTCTAAGGCAGCAATTTGCGCACTCGCTTGGTGTTGTAATGCTTCGGCAGACGCAATAGCAGCGAGTAACTGCTGTTTCAATTGCTCTAACCGCAGTCGCTCGGTTTCGTCCAAATTCGCCAATAAAAAATCAGATTCACGAGCAAATGGGCTGTCGGCCAACGCTTGTTGCCAGCGCTGATGCTGAACGTCCAAGGCTTGTTGTAACTGCTGTTGTTGCTGCTGCAGTTGCTGCAATTGCCCTGAGGCCGCATCTATTTGCTGCGCTTGGTCGCTAATGATGCCGGGCAAACTTGCCAATAGCGCTTGCGCGCTTGCTAAGTCTTCAATTAACGACAGCTGTGGATGTGCGTGTTGAGTTGACGATTGGAGCGATTGTGCCTGCCAGAGTTTGTCGGCATGGGTGAATTGCTGTGCTGCTTGTTGGAGGTCGTTTTGCAGGAGCAATAGTTGCTGCTGCAATTGCTGCAGCTCAGTTTCTTGCTGTTGCCAGAGTTTTTGTTGTTGCTGCAACGTTTGTAGGCGCAAACCCACGTCGCCGAGTGGTAATTGCACAGGCTCGCCTACTTGGTGTAACAGCCCTCCTAAGCCGTGGCGAAGTTCTGCATTTTGTACGGCGAATTGTGTCGATTGTTGCTCTGCAGTTTTCAAATCCTTTTGTAGCTGGGCGTAGCGCTGACGATGCAGTGCTAACTGCTCAGCGGCTTGTTGCAGTGCTTGGTTGCGACTTTGCAAATCGCGTTGCGCGTGCAGCAGTTGCTGTTGTAACGCTTGCAGTGCATTGCTTTGTTGTTGAAGCGCCGCCTGCGCCGCCACACTCTGTTGTTGCTGTGCTACTAACTGTGTGCGGTCACGCTGTTGATAGCATTGCCATGCATTGGTAAACCACAGACTCTGCGCTGGCTGGCTGTCTGGATTTACGCCAGCTTCTGGATTTACGCCGTCCGAGTTTGAGCTGCCAAGCGCTTGCAGTTGCTGTTCGGTAGTGGCCAGTTGCTGTTGCAGTGCTTTTTGTTGTTTCGCAATATGTTGTTGTTGCGCCTGTAGCACACTCTTTTGCTCATTGAGGGTCGCGCCTTGTTGCCGCAAACTTTCCTGTTGCGCGCGCGCTTGTTGCACCGCTTGCTCGGCTTCATTGGCATCGACCTGCAAATAATCAGCAAATGGATGCTCAAGACTGCCACACAGCGGGCACTGCTGCGAAGGTTGCAGCTGCTCACGAAGCGTGGTGAGCTCGGTAATTTTAAGTTGTTGCTGCCAAATGACCTCTTTATCTTTCAATGTTGCCGTTTGCAGCCGGAACTGTTCACGACATTGATTGAGTTGCGCTTCCAACTCTTGCAACGTTGGCGGAATGTGGCTTGATTGCTGTGCCAGGGTGCTCAGCTCGTCTTGTACTTGCCAGGCGCGATCGGCCAATAAGCCAAATTGGCGCAATTGCTGTTGGATGTTCTGTGCTTGTACAAGTGCCGCCGACAGTGCTTCATGATCTTGCTGTGCAAGGGCTTGCTGTAATTGCAGTTGCGCGTGCGCTGCGCTTTGTTGCGCCGCTTCCAAGGTTTTCACCTGTTGATTGAGCTCGACCCCTTGGTGTTGGCATGACGCTAATTCCGCCGCCAACTGCGTCTGTTGGTGCTGCTGCGCCTGTTGCTGCTGCTCTACCTGCTGCGCTTGTTGCCACAGGGGTTTAAGCGTGGCCAGTAACTCGGCTAACGCAGAGGCCGAAAGCCGCTGGCTGACTTGCTCAGCAAGCATCTGGCTTTGCTGCTGCCACTGGTTTTGCTTGTGCAGCAGTGCCTGGTGTACCCCGTCGGCGAGGCTGCGGTAGTGCCAAATCTGCTGAGACTGTTGCTGCTGTAGCGGCTGCAATTGCTGCTGCATTTGTAGGCTTTGCGCTTCAAGATCGCTGCGCCGTTGGCGATCTGCCACCAGCAGTTGGTAATCTGGTAACAGGCGCGCAACTAAGGGGAACGTATCGAGTTTGGCCAGTCCTGCTTTCGCTTGGTGCATCGTCTGCTGCGCGGCAGTGAGCTGCGCTATAGCTTGTTGCTGCTGTGATAGCGCTTGGTCCCGTTGTTGCCACCAGTGGATGGCCGGTTGTAACTGCTGCTGTTCTGTGTGCAATTGTTGCTGTTGCTGCTGCAATTGTTGTTCTTGT
>SXGS01082244.1_pt1 | contig 18399 bp, 17 predicted proteins | sample 3174681 | NCBI WGS metagenome assembly SXGS01 (sample SAMN11356861, study PRJNA531348) | freshwater metagenome | isolation source: freshwater sample F1-80 | place: China: Fuxian Lake, Yuxi | collected 2017-12-25 | reverse complement strand
CTGCACGGCGACTCGCAGCGCCTCGCTCAGCCGCATGCCTTGTCGTGGGATGCGCGCGTCGAGGGTGCGGCCGGCGATGAACTCCATCACCATGAAGTCGACGCCTTCGGCCTGGTCGATGTCGTAGATGGTGACGATGTTGGGGTGATTCAGCGCGGAGGCGGACTGGGCTTCCTGGATGAACCGCTGTTTGCGAGTGGTCTGACTGAGGTGTTCGGAGCGGAGGATCTTGATGGCGACGGGGCGGTTCAATCGCGTGTCGCGCGCTTTGAAAACCTCGCCCATGCCGCCCGAGCCGAGCGGTTCGAGGATCTGGTAGTGGCTGAGTGTGCGCCCGGTCATTGGAATGTGGCGGTTCTGAACAGTGTATCAGTTAGGCCACGCCGGACTAGACCTCCGGATCCCAGATGCGCTCCAGGTCGAGAGTGAACCCCGGGAGATCCGGATCGCCCGAAATCGCGGCGGGCTGTACCAGGATCTGGGGCCCGGCGCCAGCGCGATAGACATGCACACGCCGTTCGAGAGGATCGATGAGCCAGCCGAGTTTCGCGCCGTTGTCCAGGTACTCGATCATCTTCTCCCGAACGGCGGATAGGCGATCGCTCTTGGAGCGAAGCTCGGCCACGAAGTCCGGGCAAAGGGGCAAGTATTCGCTTCGTTCTTCCGGAGTGAGCGTTGCCAAGCGGGACTTCAGAATCCAGGACGCATCGGGAGAGCGATTGGAGCCGTCCGGCAGGTCGAATCCGGCGGACGAGTCAAAGGCGGCGCCGCTTCCGTCTTGCCGCGCCCAGTTGGCAAGCTGGCGGAACAACTCACCATTTCGATAGCCGGTCCGGCTATGAGCTGGCGGCATGACGATCACTTCTCCCCGCGCTGTCCGTTCGATACGCAGTTCGGGATTGGCGGCCACGAAGGCGCGATATTCCTGCCGGCTCACCTCGCGGCGGGGCACGAGGTGCACCAGCCAGTCCTGGGAACTCGACTCGAAGGCCTCCAGGGACAACCGGGCGCGCGCCATTCTGCCCGGATCATACCACGCGGTGCAGGCGGCTACGGGAGTTCCGCCATCCAGATATTGCCGGTCCGTTTGGCAATGGTGAACAGGATCTTTTGGTTCAGCGCGGAGGCGGACTGGGCTTCCTGAATGAACCGCTGTTTGCGAGTGGTCTGGCTGAGATGTTCGGACCGGAGGATCTTGATGGCGACCGGGCGATTCAATCGCGTGTCGCGGGCTTTGAAAACCTCGCCCATGCCGCCCGAGCCCAGCGGCTCGAGGATCTGGTAGTGGCTGAGTGTGCGCCCGGTCATGGCAATGTCGCGAGTTGAATCAGTTTATCAGACGGCTCACCCGTGTACTCTTGAGATATGCACGGCCGCCGCGGATTCTTTTCCCGACTCGCCTCCTCCATGGCGAGCCTGATGCCGCAACAGGCCGCCAAGCAGGCCCCGGACCCTCACGCGCATCACAAGCACCCGGCGGCCAAGGAGGCCGTCAATCACCCGGTCGCCACCCCCGACCTCCCCAAGCTCCCGTTCAAGCTGGTCGACGGCGTGAAGGAGTTCCACCTCATCGCCGAACCGGTGCGCACCGAGTTCCTGCCCGGCCGGCCGGTCGATGCCTGGGGTTTCAACGGTTCGGTTCCCGGACCCACGATCGAAGCCAACGAGGGCGACCGTCTCCGGGTGATCTTCGAGAACCGCCTGCCGGAGATGAGCGCGCTCCACTGGCACGGCTTCGAGGTCCCGATGGAGATGGACGGCAGCGTCGGACTCGGCCAGGACCCGGTCCCGCCGGGCGGTAAGTTCGTCCACGAATTTACCCTGAATCAGCACGGCACTTTCTTCTATCATTCCCACTTCGCCATGCAGGAAATGATGGGGATGCTCGGTCTGGTGGTGCTGCACCCCAAGGATCCCTACAAGCCGGCCGTGGATCGCGACTTCGGCCTCATCCTGCAGGAGTGGATGATCCTGCCGAACAACACCGTCCCCAACACGCTGGCGATGGAGTTCAACTGGCTGACCTTCAACGGCAAGGCCGGACCGGTCTGCACGCCGATGATCGTCAAGCAAGGCGAGCGGGTGCGGATCCGGCTGGTCAACATCGGCATGGATCACCACCCGATCCACTTACACGGCGTCCAATTCGTGGTGACCGGCACCGAGGGCGGCCGCATCGAGGAGGACCTCTGGTATCCGCAGAACACCGTGCTGGTGGGCGTGGCGCAGGCGCGTAACATCGAGTTCGAGGCCAAGTATGTGGGGGACTGGATGCTGCACTGCCACTTGCCCCACCACATGATGAATCAGATGGTGGCGATGGTGGGTCCGGTGACGCACGAGGCGCACGGCGAGCACGCGCACCACGGCGCGGCGGCGGACACCAAGGACTTCTATCCCAAGGACGATCCCCAGAAGAAGAAAGTTCGCGGCTATCCCCAGGATATGTGGATGCCGATGGACCACATGGTCCCGGTGAAGCCGGAGCATCTCGGGCTCCGTAAGAACTGGACCGGCGCCATGATGGGGATGATGACGTTGGTGCGCGTGGTGACGCCGGAGACATACGACAAGATCGCGGCGTTGCGAAAAGATCCGGTCAAGGCGCACGAACATCATGAAGCTCCCAAGAAGTAGCGCGGGGCTGTTGCTCTGGGCGCTGGCGTGCGGCGCCCAGACGCTGCGGGTGGAGGATCTGGAGCGGATGGCGCTCGAGGCGAATCCGTCGATCGCGCAGGCGCGGGCGGCGGTGCGGGCGGCGGGCGGACGGACGCGGCAGGCGGGGCTTTATCCGAACCCCGTGATTGGCGCGACCGGCGAGCACGTGTCGCCGCGGATTCAAGGAGGCGCGCTCGGTGGGTTCGTCGAGCAGCGGGTGGTCACGGCGGGGAAGCTGGGGCTCGACCGGAAGATCGCGGCGGAGGAAGAGAAGGCGGTGGAGCAATCCGCCGGGATCTGGCGCATGCGCGTGAGGAACCGCGCGCGGACGCTGTTCTATCGAGCGATGGGCGCGGAGCGGCGGCGGTCCGTGCGGGTCGAATTGGCGGGCGTGGCGGGACGCACGGCGGCCACTTACGCCGAACTCGCCAACGTCGGCATCGCGGACCGGCCGGACGTGCTGGGCGCGGAGATCGAGCGCGACAAGGCGGCGCTGGCGCTGACGCAGGCGGGTTTCGCGGTGGACGCGGTCTGGCGCCAAATCGCGGCGCTGGTGAATCGGGCTTCCCTGGCCCCGCGAGAGTTGGCTGCCGATTTCGACGCGATCCCCGAGATCGGCTTCGACGAGGCGCTGGCGGCCATCTACCGCGACCATCCGGAACTGCGCGCGGCCGAGGCGATGGCGGCCCGGTCGGGCTTCGCATTACGGCGGGCCGAGGTCGAGAAGGTCCCCGACTTGCAGTTGCGCGGCGGACTCCGGCGGAACGGCGAGATCCTCGAGGGCGTGGGCCCGCCGCTCCGGAGGCTAGGTCTCGAGGGAATTTTCGACGTGGGCGTGGAACTGCCGGTCTTCAACAAGAACCAGGGCGCGGTGACGGCGGCGCGGTTCGAGTGGGACCGCGCGAAGCTCGAGGCGGATCGCGTCAAGCTGGAGCTGCGGGCGGCGCTGGCGGAAGAGTTCCGCGCCTACGGCGAATCGCGAGAGGCGGCGGTGCGCTATCGCGAGACCATGATCCCGAAGGCGAAGCAGGCGCTCGAGATGTACACGAACAACTTTCGCCAGATGGCGGTGGACTATCCCCGCGTGCTCGCCGCGTGGCGTAACTTGACGCAGCTTCAGGAAGACTATGTGAGCGCGGCCGAGTCGGCGTGGATCCACGCGATCTCGATTCAGGGCGCGCTGGTGGATTGACCGGGTGGACGCGGCCCGCATCGCTTTCTGCCTGGTGCTGGTGGGCGGCATCCTGGCGGTGTCGATTCCCGATCGGTGGGCGTGGAGCGCGCAGCAGATCGCCACTTTCGGATTGACTGCGATCGCGATCTGGGGGGAACGGCCGCGCTTCGACCGGCTCCATGTGTTGCTGGCGGGCGCCGCGGCTTGGGGCCTGGTCCAGGTGGCGGTGGGTTCCACGGCCGATGCCGGCAGGACGCTGGATCAGGCGTCGCGCTGGTTCACGTGGCTGGCCGCGGCCTGGCTCGGGTCGCGATTGCCGCCGGAACGAGTGCTACGCCCGTTCGTGCTGTTCGTGGCGGCTGTGTGCGCCGCGGCGATCCTCGGCGAGTTTTTGACGCCGGGGAAGTTGCTGTTCCTGTTTCCCACGCAATACGCTTCCCAGGTGATGGGTCCGTTCGAACATCCGAACCAATTCGCGGCGTTCGTGGAGTTGGGCGCGCCGGCGGCGCTGGCGGTGTACGGAGCCGGTTCGGCAGGCCCCATTCTGGCGGCGTTGATGGTGGTGTCGGTGATCGTCAGTGGGTCGTATGGCGGACTGGCGGCGCTGGCCGCCGGCGGGGCCGCGGCGTTGTTCGCGCTCTGGCGGCGGAACGTGGTGAGCGCTTCCGATTGGAGGGCGCTGGCCGGGAAACTGGCGGTCTGCGGCCTGGTGTTCGGGCTGGTAACCGGCTGGGAGACCGTGGCGCGCAAAGCGAGTTCGCGGCCCCTGTCGGCGGTGGAACGGGCGCTGCTGACGCAATCGACCATCGAGATGGCGCGTGAGCGGCCCGGCCTCGGCTGGGGATTGGGAACATGGCCGGCCGCGTATCCGGCGTTCGCCAAGTTCGACACCGGACACTTCGACAATCAGGCGCACAACGACTGGGCGCAGTGGGCGGCGGAGGGCGGCGTCCCCTTCTTCGCCTTGATGCTCGCGATCGCCGCGGCGCTGGCGGGGCCGGCTTGGCGGACGATTTACGGCTTGGGGGTCCTGAGCGTACTGGCGCATTGCCTGGTGGAGTATCACTTCCAGCAGCGGCCGGCGTTTGGCGCGCTGTTCTTCGCGTTCGCCGGATTGGTGCATCGGGCAGGCTCCACGCCGGCGGAGCCGCGACGGTAAACTGGAAGGGAATGAACAAACAATACCCGGCGCCGCCGCCCCTGGCGATCGACGTCACCAAGACCTACTCCGCCACTTTCGAAACGTCGCGCGGCACGATCGTCTGCGACCTGTTCGCCAAGGAAGCGCCCAATACCGTGAACAACTTCGTATTCCTGGCGCGGGACGGCTACTACGACGGCACCGTATTTCATCGCGTGATCGCCGATTTCATGATTCAAGGCGGCGACCCCACCGCATCGGGACGGGGCGGCCCGGGATATCAGTTCGCCGACGAGTTCAAGGGCAATCCTCACCGGCACACGGTGGGTACGCTGTCGATGGCGAACGCCGGTCCTGGCACTAACGGCAGCCAGTTCTTTATCACTCATATCGCGACCGACTGGCTGGACGGTAAGCACACCGTGTTCGGCAAGGTGCGTTCGGGACAAGATGTGGTGAACGCGGTGAAGCAGGGCGACAAGATCGTCAAGCTGACGATCGCCGAAGCGTAGCCGGTACGAGCACATGGACCGGAGGCTGATTGGCTTCCGGTCCACGCATCCGGCGCGATAGGATCGGGTGCATGACCATCCTCGAGGATGTCCGCTACTGACTGCGCAAACTGCTCGGCAGTCCAGCCGCCACGGCGGTCGCGGTGCTTACGCTGGCGCTCGGGACCGGCGCCAATACCGCGATGTTCAGCCTGCCGCAATCTCCGGGTGTGGGCGCGGTTGAAGCCGGACCAACACCGAGATCGCCCTGACCGTGGCCGCTGCTGTTGGGCTCGATCGGGCTGCTGGCGAATTATCTGCCGGCGCGGCGCGCCACGGCGATCGATCCGATGGCGGCGATGCGCAACGAATAGGGCGCGTCCTACAATCTCGCTATGGGAGCACTCGCGATTCCACGGCTTTCGGTGGAGGAGTACCTCGCCATCGACCGGGCCGCGGAATTGAAGAGCGAGTACCGCGATGGCGAGATGTTCCCCCTGGCCGCCGTCAGTTGGCCTCACGCCCAGTTGGCGGTAACCGTGGCCGCGGCACTCCGGTCGAGATTGCAAGGCGGCCCCTGCCGGGTGGGCGTCGCGCCGATCCGAGTCCGGGTCGCGCCCACTGAGTTCGTGTACCCGGACATCGTGGTTGTGTGCGGCAAACCGGCGTTGACCGACGAGCACGCGGACACGATGACGAACCCCAAGCTGATCGTCGAGGTTCTTTCGCCCTCCACGGAGGACTACGATTACGGCAAGAAGTTCGCCGGCTATCGCAAGCTCGCCTCGCTCGAGGAGTACGTGCTCGTGTCACAAGGCGCGCGTCTCGTCGAGGTCTTCCGCCGAACGCCGGAAGGCCGATGGACGCTTTCCTCCCATCCCGGAGAAGACGCCTCGATTCCGCTCGACTCGCTGGGTTTCGCGATACCGGCCGGCGAGATCTACTCGGACATCGAACTGTAGTCCGCCGTGGCCTCCGCGGGCGAACGGACATCGAGCGTTCAGTATGATACCTTCAGGTCATTGCATCCCATGAGATCGATATCCGCCTGGCTGGCTGCCATTGCCTGGTGCGGAGCTCTGTGCGCCGCGCCACCCAAGGCCGACTCGATCTTTCCAGCCAGTGGCAAGCCCGGCGCGCCGTTCGAGGCCTCGATCCGCGGGTCCGGTCTGGAAGGCGCCTATTCGATCTGGTTCGAGGGAGCGGGCGGCAGCGCCAAGGTGATCGCGGTGGAGCCGGAGCCGGCTTCGTCCGATCCGAAGCGGAAACCAGGTAGCGTTCTCCGCGTGGAAATGCGCCTGGACGAGTCCGCGAGCGGCGCGCGCTCGTTTCGCGTGTTGACTCCCGGTGGGGTGTCGAACGCGCTGCGCATCTATCCGCACCCGGAACCATCGCTGCTCGAGACCGCGGCGCCGCACGATCTTCCCCGGCAGGCGCAGCCGCTGCCGTTGCTCCCCGTCGCCGTGCAGGGCCGCATCGCCGAGGTGGGCGAGGTCGACTTCTACTCGTTCCGCGCGGCGGCAGGCGAGGAACTCACGTTCCGCACCATCTCGAGCGAGGCGCTCGACCCGGGCTTGGCGATCTACCAGTTGACCGGAAGCTGGTTCGATCCGGATCGCGCCACGCGGCTCGCGTTCACCGACGAGCCGGTCTCGTATCCGAACCTGAGCACGGAAGCGGTGCTGCGGTACAAGTTCGACGCGGCGGGCGAGTATCTGGTGCGCGTCAACGGCTTCTGGGGCCACGGCGGAGCGGGCCAGGAATATACGCTCCGCGTGACGCGCGGCGACGTCGAGCGCCAGGACGAGGCGAAACCGCGCGAGTGGACCGAACGTAAGTGGACGCGGCCGCTCTCCGGGGATCGCATGCGCGAGTTGTGGGCGCGCGCGCTCCCCAGCCTTGCGGCCGCCGCGAAGCCGGTTCCGGCGGTGGACGCGGACGCCGAACCCACCACCGCGCCCGTCGAGCCCCAGAAGATCCAACTACCCACGATGGTGACCGGCGCGATCGAGCGGCCGGGCGACATCGACCGCGTTCGATTCGCCGTGAAGGAAGGCGAGAGGATCGCCCTCGAAGTCGAGACGCCGGACAAGACCGTGCCGCTGATCAACCCCTATCTCCGTGTGATCGATTCGGAAGGCGTGGAAGCTTTCACCAACATCTACTCGACGGTGAACTCGAACGGCAACGCCTCCAAGCAGATTCACCCGAAAACGCAGTATTCGTTCCCGCGCGGCGGCGAGTTCACGCTCGAGATTCGCGACATCACGGCATCGTACGGCGACAAGCGCATGCGTTACAAGGTGTTGGTCCGGCCGCAGGCGCCGCACATGGGCGAAGTGAAAGTGAGCGTCGATTGCCTGAACCTGGAAGCCGGCAAGGCGCAAAAGGTGAGCATCGTCACCGACCAGGAAGAAGGCTTCGACGGGTACGTCATCGTATCGATGGAAGGTCTGCCCGAAGGCGTTCGGGCGGTTCCGGCGACGGAAGTGGACCCGGACAGTCCGCCGCAGCCGCCGATGGGCAAGCGCGAGCGATTCACCACCAAGAGCCAGAAGGCGACCCTGGTGCTCGCGCCCGACGCTTCGGCTCCAGCAACGCGGACGCCGGCAATCGGCCGCATCTACGCGCAGCCGGTGGTGAAAGGCGAGTTGGGGACGCGCATACTGGTGAAGGAGATTCCGGTGATGGTAGTTAAGGGAGCCGCATGAGCACGATCCGTTTCGCCGGGGGCCTGTCGATCGCGGTTTGCTGCGCGTTCGCCGCCGGCGCTCGCATCCAGAGCCTCCGGCTGGTTCCGGCCGAGGCGGCGCTTTCCGGCAAGGGCGCGTCGCAGCAGTTCGCCGCGATCGCCCGGATGAGCGACGGGACGGAATCCGATGTGACCGGCCAAGCCTCGTTCGCGGTGAAGGATCCAGCCATCGCGGCCGCGCGCGACGCGGGGCGCGTGTTCGCCGCCGCGGACGGCCAGACAGCGCTGGAAGCACGGGTGGACGGAGCGCGAGCCGCGGCCGCGATTCGGGTGGAGCGTTCGGCGGAAGCGAAACCCTTCAGCTTCGCGCGAGACGTCGGCGAGATCTTCACTCGGCGCGGCTGCAACGGAAGCCGCTGCCACGGCGGCGTCAAGGGACAGAAGGGCTTCAAGCTTTCCGGCAACGGCATCCATCCGCGCGACGACTACCGCTGGATCGTGGAGGGCGGTGTGTTCCAGGTGCTGTCGGCGGAATCGGGCGGGCCCAAGGTTCCGCGCATCGACAAGGCGAACCCCGAAAAGAGCCTGCTGCTGACCAAGGCCGTGATGGAGGTTCCGCACGGAGGAGGCCGCCGGTTCACCAAGGATTCCGACGACTACCGCGCGATGCTCGACTGGGTCCGAGCCGGCGCGCCCTATGGCGAAACCGCCGCGGCGGACGCTTCGCGCGTGGTCAAGCTGGAAACATTTCCGCGCGATGTCGTGCTTCCTCCCGGGCAGAAGCAACGCATCCTCGTGACGGCCCGTTATTCGGACGGACACACGGAAGACTACACCCACCGTGTGTCGTATGTGTCGAACGATGGCGAAGTCGCCTCGGTGTCCGGTTCCGGCGAGATCGAGACGAAGGGCCCGGGCGAGACGGCGGTGCTCCTCAGCGCGGCCGGACGGAGCGCCCGCATCGGCGTCGGCGTGATCGGCGCTCCGGTGGCGAACTATCCGAAAACGCCGGCCAAGAGCTTCATCGACGAGGAGGTGTTCGCCAAGTTGCGGCGGTTCAATATCGTGCCGTCGGACCTCAGCGGCGACGCCGAATTCCTGCGCCGCGCTTGCCTGGATATCACCGGCCGGATACCGCCTCCGGATCGGGTCACCGAGTTCGTGAAGAGCAAGAACCCGAACAAGCGGGCCGAAGCGATCGACCTGCTCCTCGAGTCGCCGGAATACGCCGACTACTGGACGTTCCGCCTGTCCGACCTGTTCCGCGTGTCGATCTTCCCGGTGGGTATCAATCCGAAGTGGACCCAAGACTACTACGAGTGGATTCGCGACGGCGTGGAGAAAGACCGTCCCTACAGCGAACTGGCGAGCGAGCGGATCGCCGCGCAAGGCTACAGCCCGGCGTCCCGCCACTACCTGCCGTATTTGGTGATCCCACCCGCGGAGAACATGATGGGCGAGCAGATGCGCGTGTTCATGGGCCGCCGGCTCGACTGCGCGCAGTGCCACGACCATCCTTACGAAGAGTGGACGCAGGATCAGTTTTGGGGCATGACCGCCTTCTTCGGCCCGATGTTCAAGCTCGGCGGCAATCCGGACTCGGTGATCTTCGATTTCCCGGGCGGCAAGGAAGTGGCGCCGGACGTGGCGTCCCCCACGCCGTTGGGCGTGTTCCATCCGAGAACCAAGGCGCGCGTCCAACCCGCGCTGCTCGACGGCAAGACCTACCCGTTCGAGAAGACCGAATTCCCACGGCGCGAGTTGGCGGCGTGGATGACCTCGCACCCCTACTTCGCCGAGGCGGCGGTGAACCGCATCTGGAGCCACTTCTTCGGCCGCGGGTTCGTGAATCCGGTGGACGATTTCCGCTCCACCAACCCGCCCAGCCATCCCGAACTGCTGGCCAAGCTGGCGGCGGAGTTCCAGCGCGGGGGCTACCGGTTCAAGCACGTCATCCGGCTGATCGCCAACTCGCGCACCTATCAACTGGCGAGCACTCCCACTCCATCGAACGCGGTTGACAAGATCAACTACTCGCACGCGCTGCCGCGTCCGCTGGATGCCGAGATCCTGCTCGACGCGATCGGCGACGTGACGGGCGTGCGGGAGCGGTTCGCGGTGGGCACGAATCGCGGGGAGTGGCGCGGCGGCAAGACTCCGATGGGAACCCGCGCCGTCGAATTGAAGGAAGGCGATATCTACGCCAACAACTTCTTCGATGCGTACGGCCGCCCGAATCGCTACTCCGTGCCGGAGCGCGAGATGTCGCCCAAGCTGGCGCAGGCATTGCATCTGCTGGCGGGCAATACGTACAACGAACGGCTGTCGGGCAAGGGGTCGCGCGGCCAGGCGTTGCTCGCGCGCAAGGCGGCGGACCTCGAGATCGCGGCGGAGTTCTATCTGGCCGCGTTCGCGCGCGTTCCCTCGGTGGCGGAAGCGGAGGCGCTCGAGAAGCTGATGGCGTCGACGCCATCGCGCGAGCAGGCGGTTCAGGATCTGGCGTGGGCGGTGATCACGTCGCGCGAATTCGCGGAGAATCATTAGAGGTGCAAGCATGATGCGGAAACTCGGATGCCTGACGCGGACCGATGCCCAGTGGGCGCGGCGCGACTTTCTGCGAGCGGGTTCGCTCGGATTCCTCGGCATGAATCTCGCCACCACGCTGCGGCTGGAAGCAGCGGCGGCGGAAGCCAAGCCCGGCGCGCCCAAGGGCGGCAAGGCGAAGTCGTGCATCCTGCTGTGGCTGGAAGGCGGACCCGCGCAGATGGACACGTGGGACCCGAAGACGAACAGCTCGTTCCGGCCGATCTCCACCAATGTCGCGGGCATCCAGGTATCGGAGTTGCTGCCGAAGCTCGCCAAGCGAATGGACAAGCTCGCCCTCATCCGCTCGATGAGTTCGTTCGGCGACGATCATCCGCAGGCGGTGCACTACGCGGCGACAGGCCATCTGCACAATCCGGCGATGCAGTTCCCGAGTTTGGGCGCGGTGGTGGGCAAGGAACTCGGCTCGAAGAACAGCATGCCGCCCTACGTGATCGCGCCGCGATGGGAGTCGGGGCGTCAGTATCAGGACTACTTCCGTTCGGCGTTCCTCGGGCCCGACTACGACCCGATGCTGATCCCCGATCCGGCGAAGAGCGGATTCGCCGTGGCGGATATGAGCCTGCCCAAGTCGCTGTCGGAAGCCGCGGTGGACAACCGTCGCGCGTTCCGCGAGGTGATCGACAAGCAATATCGCGCGCGAGTGGAAAGCGCCGAGCATGCGCGGCTGGATGCGTTTCAGAAGAAGGCCTGGGAAATGCTGCTCGCGCCGGGCGTGCGCAACGCATTCGACCTGTCGCAGGAGAACGCCAAGACACGCGACGGATACGGTCGCGATTCGGTGGGCCAGAGTCTGCTGCTGGCACGCCGCCTGGTGGAGGCGGGCACGCGATTCGTGACCGCTGCCGGCTATCACAGCAATTCGTGGGACACCCATTCCGACAACGACAAGGGCCATCGCGACCGTCTGACGCCTCCGCTCGACCGCGGGGTATCGGCGCTCATCGACGACTTGGTGGCGCGCGGGCTTTACGACGAGACCATCGTGATCGTGATGGGCGAGTTCGGCCGTACGCCGGGCATCAACGCCGGGCTGGGCCGCGATCACTGGCCCCGCTGCTGGTCGCTGGCGCTGGGCGGCGGCGGGCTGAAGACCGGCCTCGTCGTCGGCAAGAGCGACGATCAGGCGGCGAACGTGTTGGAGCGGAAGACGTCGATCGGCGATCTGTTCGCGACGGTCTACAAGGCGATGGGCATCGACTGGACGGCGGAGTACATGACGCCGGTCGGGCGGCCCATCAAGATCGCCAATTCGTTCGAGGACGGCACGGGCGAGCCGGTCCGGGAATTGGTCTGACATGCGCGGTCCGCTTGCGTGTCTGGCGTCGTGCGCTCTCGTTTCCGCCGCCGGCTGGACCTCTTTTCGCGGCGACAACGGCTTCGGCGTCGATGCATCGGTAGGCCTGCCCGCCGAGATCGGCCCGGCGAAGAACGTGGCGTGGAAGACGCCGCTCCCCGCCGGGACTTCGTCGCCGGTGCTCACCAAGAATCGCGTGTTCCTCACCGCGCACGAGGACAAGCGGCTCCTCACGATCGCCATCGACCGTGGGAGCGGCAAGATCGTCTGGCGCCGCGAGATCGAGCAGCCGCGGTCGGAGCGGCTCCACAAGCTGAACAGCCCCGCGTCGTCGACGCCCGCCACCGATGGCTCCAACGTGTACGTGTTCTTCGGCGACCTGGGACTCGTCTCCTATGGGCCCGATGGCAACGAGCGCTGGCGCGTTCCGCTGGGGCCGTTCTCGAATCTCCACGGCATGGCCGCGTCTCCGGTGCTTTCCGGCGGCACGCTGCTGTTCGTCTGCGATCAGGACAGCGAGAGTTATCTGCTGGCGATCGACAAGAACAGCGGCCGTCAATTGTGGAAGACCAAACGCGACGCCGTGGTGCATGGCTTCGCCACGCCGACGCTGTTCACGCCGAAGGGCGGCCAAACGCAGGTGGTGGTTCCGGGTTCGTACGTGCTGGCCTCGTACTCGGTGGCCACCGGCGAGGAGTTGTGGCGGGTGCGCGGGTTGAGCTGGCAGATCAAGGCGACGGGCATCGAGCACGAGGGCGTACTGTACATGACGGGTTGGGCTCCCGGCGCCGATGCGGGACAGAGCAAGCCGCTGCCGGCGTTCGAACAGGCGCTCGCGGAGACCGATGCCAACAAGGATGGCAAGCTGGCGCCGGAGGAGATCAACCCGAGCCCGTACAAGCATGGCGGATCGTGGCAGGCGATCGATCTGGACGCGGATGGCTTCATCGGGTCGCGCGACTGGTCGTTTTACCGGGCGCGGAGGTCGGCGCGGAACGTCACGATCGCGGTGCGGCCGGAGAATGCGCGCGGCGACATCACCGATACGCACGTGGCGTGGAGCAACGACCGCAACGTGCCGCAGGTCTCGAGTCCGCTGCTGCACGGCGGCATCCTGTACGTGATCAAGGATGGCGGCATCTTCACGTCGATGGACGCGAAAGACGGGCGCGTTTTGAAGACGGCGCGCATCCCGGGCGCGATCGACAACTACTATTCGTCGCCGGTGGCGGCGGACGGCAAGATCTACCTGGGCAGCGAAACCGGCAAGTTCTCCGTGATCCAGCCGGGTGGGGAATGGGAGCCGCTCTCGGTGACCGACTTCGACGAGCACATCTACGCGACGCCAGCCATCGCGGGCGGACGCCTCTACCTGCGGACGGCGAAGGCGCTGTACTGCTTCGGGCGGGCGGCGAAGTAGGCGGGCCGCACGCGCCGTTGGCGCGCGTGACGAGAGTGGCGAGTTGTGAATGGCGGACCGATGGGCAGCGGCCCGATTCGGCGGCGGATGCACTTTGGCTCATTCATCGCGGATCTCCGTACAATAAGGACATGGCAGATTGGCATGAATTCCTCAGCAGCGATCCGCGTGTCTGCGGGGGCGAACTCTGCGCAGAGACCGGCAGGACTTGTTCGAAGTTCTTCGACTTCCCCAGTCGATTCAGCGGAGTTTGATCGTCGGTCGTGATAATCGGCTTGCCAGACGGCGAAGGGCGCTGTACTGCTTCGGGCGCGCGTCGAAGTAGCGGGCTGCATACCCGCTCACCACGACTCCCGCGCCGCCTCCACCGCGCCACAATGGATCGCCACCGTATCGTCCGTCTTGACCGCGTAGCCGCCCGCCAGCGTCACCGCCACCGGCACGCGATGCTTCCGGGCGGTTTCGAACACGATCCGGTCACGCTCCCGCAGACCCTCCATCGTCAGCGACAACCCGCCGAGTTGGTCCTCGAAATAGGGGTCCGCGCCCGCCACGTACACCAGCAGATCGGGCTTGTACCCTGGGATCGCCAGCGAGCAGACTTCGTTCAGCTTCGTCAGGTACTCCGCGTCGCCCGTGCCGTCGGCCAGATGAACGTCGATGGTGGACGGCGGCTTCTCATGCGGATAGTTCTCCAGTTGGTGGAATGAGACCGTATGGACGGCGGAGTCGCCCGCGAAGATGGCCGCCGTGCCGTTGCCGTGGTGCACGTCCAGATCCAGCACCATCGCCGTGCGGATCGCACCCTCGTGCTGCAACGCCCGAATCGCCACGGCGACGTCATGGATCGCGCAGAATCCCTCACCATGGGCGCGGAACGCATGGTGAAAACCCCCACCGATGTTGAAGCCGATGCCGTCCCGCAACGCGTTCCGGGCGGCGAGCAGCGTGCCTCCGGCGGCCAGCCAGAACCCATCCACCACGTGGCGCGAGTAGGGAAGTTCGAGCTTCACGATCTCGTTATAGGACAGCGTGCCGAACTTCAGCCGCTGCACCCAACTTCGGTCGTGGACCAGCATCAACTGCTCGTCCGTCGCGGGCGCGGGCTCGTCGAAGTCGGCGGGTTCGGCCACGCCGCGCGCGATCAGACGGTCGCGGATCAGACGGTATTTCTGGGCTGGGAAAACGTGACCACCGAGATGGAGATCGTAGCCCTCGTGATAGACGAGGCGGAAAGGCAGCAAGCGGGAATCAACTCCTTGCCGCTTCCGCTTGCAAGGCGGTGACCAAAGCGACGCCATAGATATCGGTGGCGTTGCAGCCGCGCGAAAGATCGTTGGCCGGCTTGGCCAGCCCCTGCAGAAACGGTCCGATCGCGACGGCATCGCCCAGCCGCTCCACCAGCTTGTAGCCGATGTTGGCCGCGTCGAGATTCGGGAAGATGAGCGTGTTGGCCCGCCCCGCCACGGTGGACCCAGGAGCCTTCGACGCACCCACGGCCGGAGCCAGCGCCGCGTCGGCCTGGAGTTCCGCGTCCACGTGCAACTCCGGCGCCCGCGCCCGCACGATCCGGTACGCCTCCACCACGCGCTCCACTCGCGCGTGCTTGGCGCTGCCTTTGGTGGAGAACGACAGCATCGCCACCACCGGTTCGATGCCGAGCAGCGCGCGGACGCTGGCCGCGGTGGAGATGGCGATCTCGGCGAGTTGGACCGGGTCGGGCTCGACGACCATGGCCGGGTCGGCGATGGCGACCAATCCGCCATGCCCGTAGGATTCGTTGCGGACGCACAGGATCATGAAGGTCGACACGGTGCGTACCTTCGGCAGCGTCCCGATGGCCTGCAGCGCCGCCCGCACCGTGTCGCCCGTGGAGTTCGCGGCGCCGCCGACAAAGCCGTCCGCGTCGCCCGCCGTCACCATCAAGCATCCGAAGTAGAGGGGCTGGCGCGAGATCTGGGCGGCCTCCACCGGCGAGATTCCCTTGGCGCGGCGGCGCTCGTGATAGAGCCCCGCGTACTTGCCGCACGGCTCCACGAACCGGACTCCGGTGGGGGCGGCCGCGGGAGCCTTGGCGAGCAGCACCGGTTCGACCAGCCCTTCGGCGGCCAGCCGCGCCGCCGCCTCGAGCACCCGTGGATCGGAACCCTCGGGAAACACGATCCGCTGCTTGCGTTTCAACTGTCGAACGCGCCGGGCCTGGCCTTCCAGGAACGACACGGCGGAGCCGGGCAACTGCATAATGGGGGAAGACCTTATTGTACCGGTATGATCCCCGCTTCTCAGCTTCGCTCTCCATCCGCCGAATCCGCCACGCTCGACCAGCCGCTCGAGCATCTGCTCGCCTGCCACCGCCGCATCGAGCAAAGATTGGACTCGTTGCTGCGCGCGGCGCACGCGATCGAGTCGCGGCCCGAGGAGGCGCGGACCGCGATCGCCAACGTGCTGCGCTTCCTTTCCAGCAGCGGCGCGTGGCACACGGAAGACGAAGAACGCAGCCTGTTCCCGAGGCTTCGCGCGCGTGGCTTGACGGGCGAAGACGACGCCTATCTGCGCGAGCTCGAGAGTCAGCACCATCGCGTGGAGGCGCTGGTGGAGCGATTGCGCGACGCCGCGCCGGACGGTTTCGCGGCGCTGGCGGACGAGACCGCGCGAGCCTATCGCGATCACATCGCGTTCGAGGAGGCGCGTCTGATCGGCGTGGCGCGAACGGCGCTGACCGCGGCGGACCTGGCGGAGATCTCGGGCGAGATGAAGTCGCGCCGGGGAATCGCGTGAACCTCTGCCATCTCTTCGATCACTCGTTGCTGCGATGGCGCGGCGAACCGGCGCTCGAGTGGCGCGGCGTGGAGTACACGTTCGGCGACATCGACGAGCGGTCGAACCGTCTGGCGAATGTGCTGCTCGCGCGTGGGGTGGCGGCGGGTGACCGGATCTGCGCGTACATGCCGAACCGGATCGAACTGATCGATCTGTATCTGGCCTGCGTAAAGACGGGCATCGTCTTCGTGCCCATCAACATTCTCTATCGAGAACGCGAGACCGGCCACATCCTGTGCGACGCCGAACCGAAAGCGGTGGTGACGGGCGCGGCGGACTTTCCGGCCGCGGGAGCAGCCGTCTGGACGCCCGAGGAACTGTCCGCGGAGGCGGCCGCGGCATCGGCGGAGCGGCCCCGCGCGGATGTGGACGGAAGCTCGATCGCGGCGTTGGTGTATACGTCGGGCACGACGGGTGTGTCCAAGGGCGCCATGCTGACACACGACAACTTCGCGTCGAACGCGGTGAACCTGCTGGCGTGCTGGCGGATCTCCGAGCGCGACAGGTTCCTGCTGGCGCTGCCGCTGTTCCACGTGCACGCGCTGGGCAACGGGCTGCACGCATGGCTCGCCTCGGGCTGCCGGATGCGCCTGCTCGAACGGTTCGAGCACGCCAAGGCGGCGGCGGAGTTCCTCGACTTTCGCCCGACGCTGTTCTTCGGCGTCCCGACGATCTACGTGCGATTGCTCGAGACGCCGCCGGACGTGGCGCGGGAAATGGGAGCGGCGATGCGGCTGTTCGTGAGCGGCTCGGCGCCGTTGCCCGCGCAGGTCCATCGGGAATTCGAGCGGCTGTTCGGCCACACCATCCTCGAGCGCTACGGGATGACGGAAACCTTGATGAACATCTCGAACCCGTATGTGGGCGAGCGGCGGCCGGGGACCGTCGGATTCCCGCTGCCAGGCGTGTCGGCGAAGATCGTGGACGGCGAGGTCTATCTAAAGGGTCCGAACGTGTTCGCCGGTTATTGGCGGCGGCCCGAGGCGACCGCCGCGGCTTTTACGGACGGCTGGTTCCGCACGGGGGACATCGCGGCGCGATCGGAGGACGGCTACTACGAGTTGCAGGGCCGCAAGAGCGATCTGATCATCTCCGGCTGATTCAATATCTATCCGCGCGAGATCGAGGAGTTGCTGCTCGAACAGCCGGAGGTGGTGGAGGCCGCGGTGGTGGGCGTGGAGGACCGCGTGCGCGGCGAGGTTCCGGTGGCCTACGTGGTGGGGGCGAACGGGCTGGACGAGGCGGCTCTCGAGGCGGTGTGCCGGACCAAGCTGGCGTCGTTCAAGGTTCCGCGTGCGTTCGTGCGGGTAGACACCTTGCCTCGGACGGCGTTGGGGAAGGTCCAGAAGCACCTGCTCCCGAAGCCGTAGCGCTCCAGTTACTTTCGAACGAGCTCGATCACCGCCCTCGGCGGATTTGAGATCCCCGAGCGCGCTAAGTTGGACTTGGACAGTTCGCGCAGCAGCTTACCCAATTGGCGCAAGTCGACGCGCTCCGTGCTCAACGGTCCGTCTCCGGGATGGCTGGCGGTCCTTAGCAGGAAGTGGCGAAGTTCATGGGCGATCACCAGCCCAACGGCTTGTCCGAGGCGCCGGGAGGAAGATGCCCCAAGCTCATCCACGATGGCGCCGGCGTAGACATCGATGCTCGGCAGGAACACGCCGGCCTTCCATTGGACCGCGCCCATGACATCGGCGTACGATTCGTGCCGGTCGCTGAACACCGCCCGGACAGCGTCCGCCGAACATCCGGTTTCGATCCTCCGCCCGAGGTGCGCGCCCGCGACGTCGAGCGTCTGGACGATGGCGTCGCGGCTCTTCGCGCCCAGTCGAGACCGAGCGCAGGCCTCCAGGCACACTTCCAGCGGCGGCTGGGCCGAGCAAAGCGCGGCGGTGCACGCCGCCAGAGCCGCGAATTTCATGATCTGATTATAGTCCCTAATAACTTCAATGCGATCAGGTGTAACTGTTCAGGCCCCTGATTTTGCTGGACATTTGCGAGCGGTTCGGGTACCGTAGAGTGGATGAGTGCGAGGAGGTGGCGTGGATTCCCCAGCAGTGGGAGAGTCGGCCGACCTCTCACGATCGAGTCGCTGACGCAGG
>SXGS01038928.1_pt1 | contig 18402 bp, 16 predicted proteins | sample 3174681 | NCBI WGS metagenome assembly SXGS01 (sample SAMN11356861, study PRJNA531348) | freshwater metagenome | isolation source: freshwater sample F1-80 | place: China: Fuxian Lake, Yuxi | collected 2017-12-25 | reverse complement strand
GAACGATACCATCCGGCCGCGTCGGGCGCGGTGAACAACGACCGACTTATTTTTGAGCGAGCCCTTAGCGCCAGTTGCAGGCTGCCGTCCCGGTCATTCGTGCGTTGCTCCAACCGAAACTGGCGACATACTGCCTGCAGCAACGGGGACAGGGGACCCTGGTACGCAACCGTGACCTTCCACTCCGCGATGGTGCGTTCCACCGTGACCTTGCGTCCGCCCTGTCGCGTGAGCAGGGCTGCCAACTCCTCCAGCGGCCTCCCCTCCAGAGTCACATCCACCAACCCCGCCGACGCCCGGGGCGGGACCTCTGCCTGCCCCCCTGCCAGGACGCGACCCCCGAGCAATGCCAGGCGAGAATGCCCGCCCGCGCTGAAAGGGCACCCCAGTCCAGCCCGGGGCACCGCTCTGGGAAGGGGGTGCTCGGCGGTCCCGGCAGCCACGGACGCCGGAAGGATCGTCCACAAGCACGCCAACATCCCGCACAACAGCAACGTAGAGCAGTGACTTTGCATGGTGGTGATTTCAGGGGACAAGTCCAGGAATTCGCCCCCTTCTTTTTCAAAGGTCCTCATGCTGCCCCGCCGTGTCTACGGAGGAGGACCGGTTGTCCAGGAGACACTCGGATCGCAGTTGATGACGTACACGACCGGCGGATTGTATCGTGTATCGTGGACATCGACGTACGTGAGGACGTCGGGGGCCCAGTCGGTCCAGGATGCCAGCCGCCCACGGCGACGTAGTCGGTCTTCTTGGCATCGCCCTGCTGGGTTGCCCAGTGGGTCACGGTCGTGTTGGGGTCCACGTTCGGTCCAACCGTGATGCGGAGCGAGTTCTGCTGCGGTACCGATGACTCCAACTCTACCGTGATGGTTCCCACGGTGGAAGGCTTTGCCTCCCAGAACTCTCCGTTCACAGATGTGATGTTAGTTGTGATAGACGCTGAACCCCCAGTGGTTGTGGTCGCGGCCGTTCCCCGGTTTGCCGTTCACCAGCTCGACCGAGGGGGCGTCCGAATTCGCTGTCGCAGAGGACCAGCGCCTCCTCCAGCAGGCGTCGCTCGTCCCGATCGGTGAGGAAGGCGCTGATGCCCTGGTCACACTCGCCGGCCAGGCCGCCCAGAGCGGCAGGGCCACTGGCGATGTCGGTGTGGCTGTCCCAGGGCTGAACGTCGCCGTAGAGCACCTGCACGATGCGCACCTCTGCCGCACGAGGCGCCGGGCCATGAATAGCTGCCGGGCCTGGACCGTGTCGCCGGAGGACCTGAAAATTCGGAACCCTGGTTGCCTCTACTCTTATCCTCATGTGGGGTTGACGGAGAGATGGGGAAAGACATAGAATTAACTTGAGTTAAATTCTGGACTTCACCGGATCCATTCAGGAAACTCACCCCGCTATCGGGTGTTCCCCGGCAGCTTTCGTGAACAGGGGCGGCGGCCGACACCACTGTGCGTTGCGCAGTGGTCCGGATCCCAGGAACGCCGGCATCTTGCCGGTCCCCGCCGGGCAATATAGCTTCCCTGTTTCACACAGTGCCACGGGCGCCCCAGTCACCAGGAGAACGAAACTGTGTCCCGCCACTTTCCGCCCCCGCTCCTCCCCGGGCTGACTGCGCTCCTCCTGCTCGCCGTACCGGCCGGTGCGGCGCAGGGATCCGCCTCCCCAGCGGAGCCCGAGTTCATCATTACCGACCGGCCTGACTTCACCGAGAGCACTCTTGCCGTGCCCCGGCGCACCGTGCAGATCGAGGCCGGTCTCACCTGGCTGCGGGGGTCCGACGGGACGAAAACGCTCAATCTGCCGGAAACCCTGCTGCGGTGGGGCGTCGGGGGCAAGACCGAGGTGCGTCTCGGGATTCCGGACGCGCTGTTCCAGCGCTCTCCGCAGCGAATCACCGGGCTGAGCGACACCTATCTCGGTTTCAAGCGCGAACTCGGCAAGTACGGCGGTTTCGACCTGGCGATCATCCCGGCGATCAATCTGCCCACGGGCAGTGCCGGCTTCAGCACGGGCGGGGTGGATCCCGAATTCGTGGTAGCCTGGGCGCGCGACCTGGGAGGAAGTTGGGCGGTCAGCGGCCTGATCGGTGCGGCCTGGCTCCGGGATACGGGTGGACGCAACCTCTCCCCGTTCGTTACCGTTTCGGTCGGCCGCCCGATCCGCGGCCGCCTTTCCACGTTCCTGGAGTACGCGGGCACGTTTCCGGAGCACGGATCCGATTCACAGCTCCTCCACCACGGTTACTTGTACCTGCTCAATCGCAACTCACAGATTGACATCCACGGCGGGTTCGGCCTCGTGCGAGCTGCACCGGACTTCTTCATCGGCGCGGGTTATTCCGTGCGCTTCAGATAGGGCAACCGGATGCTGGGAAGTTCCGCCGAGGACTACCTGAAAAATATCTATAAGCTCCTGCTGGAACGAGAGCACGTGACCCCGTCGCTGCTGGCCGAGCGCCTGCGCGTCTCCCCGGCCGCCGTAACCAAGATGTTGCGGCGGCTCCAGGAACTGAAACTGGTCAACTACGTCCGCAGCCAGGAACTGTCGCTCACCCCCTCGGGTGAGAAGGTGGCGCTGGAGGTGATCCGTCACCACCGGCTCCTGGAGGTCTATCTGATGCAGGCCCTGGGCTACACGTGGGACGAGGTAGACAGGGAGGCCGAGCGCCTGGAGCACCACATTTCGGAGGAGTTTGAGGACCGGATTGATGCGCTGTTGGGACATCCCACGCACGATCCGCATGGGGATCCCATCCCGACTCGAGACGGCAAGATTGCTCCGATGGCGAACGGGACTCTCGCCCAGCTCCTGCCGGGACAGGCGGCCACGATCCGGCGCGTGTCGGATGGAGACCCCGAGATGCTGCGGTATCTGGGGCGGATGGGACTGTATCCCAATACGCCCGTGCGGATGGTGGAACTGGAGCCGTTCGGGGGTCCCCTGCGGGTGGAAGTGGCAGGAGTGGATCTGGCAATCGGCCGCGAGTTGGCCGGCAACGTGTTCGTGACTGTAACCGAGGAGGACCCTTCGTGAAGAACCAGATGGACTTTCGGCCTGGGGACTGGCTGCGTGCGGCGGTCCTCATCGGCCTGGGCCTGACGGCGGGCTGCGGCGGCAGCAGCGATAGTGGCGCCGGTGGCGCTGGCGGCAACGGTGGCGCGGGCGAGAAGAAGATTCGTGTCACGGCGACGGTGGGGATGGTGGCCTATACCGCCGAGCGGGTGGGCGGGTCGCACGTCGAGGTATCTGCACTGATGGGGCCCGGGGTGGATCCGCACCTGTACAAGGCCTCGGAGGGGGACATCCGCAAGCTGTCTGATGCGGACATCATCTTCTACAGCGGGCTGAACCTCGAAGGCAAGATGGGGGAGGTGCTCAAGAAGATCGGCGCCGCGGGCAAACCGGTGGTCGCCGTCTCCGAACAGGGGGTTGACCCGTCGCTCCTTCGTTCCCCACCGGAGTTCCAGGGACACCACGACCCGCATATCTGGTTCGACGTGAGCCTGTGGGCGAAGACGATTCTGCCGGCCGCCGAGGCGCTCGCAAAACTGGCGCCGCAGTGGGCCGACGAGTTCCGCGCCAACGCAGCCGCGTATGAGAAAGAACTCGCCGCGCTGCACGAAGATTGCAAGACTCAATTGGCCACCATCCCGAAGGCGCAGCGCGTGCTGATCACGGCCCACGACGCATTCGGGTACTTCGGCCGCGCGTATGACGTGCAGGTCGAGGGATTGCAGGGTGTGAGCACCTCAAGCGAATACGGCCTGCGCGACATCCAGCGGCTGGTGGAACTCATCGTGCAGCGCAAGGTCAAGGCGGTGTTTGTGGAGTCGAGCGTACCGCGCCGTTCGATTGAAGCGGTGGTCGAGGGATGCAAAGCGCGTGGCCACCAGGTGGTGATCGGCGGCAGCCTCTTCTCGGATGCGATGGGTGAACCGGGGACCCCCGATGGAACCTACCCCGGCATGGTGCGCAAGAACCTCCAGATCATTGTCGGGGCGCTGAAATGACGAATGCACGAATACACGAAGGGAGAAGCGACCCCCACACCCCAGCCCCCACACCCCAGCCCCCACACCCGAAACCCCACACCCAGAACCCCACACCCGACACCCCACCCTCGGCTCCACCGCTGGAGGTCCACGACCTGACCGTAGCGTACCACCGTCGGCCTGTGCTGTGGGATATTGACTTCCAGGCGCCCGAGGGCAAGCTGATCGGGATCATCGGCCCCAACGGCGCGGGTAAGTCCACACTCATCAAGGCGGCGCTCGGACTGGTGCCGCTCGCCTCCGGGTGGGTGAAGATCTATGGCAGGCCGTACGTACAGGAGCGGAACAGCAGCGGGTACGTCCCGCCGCGGGAGTCCGTGGACTGGGATTTCCCCACGAACGCTCTGGATGTCGTCCTCATGGGGCGATACGGGCGTCTGGGCTGGTTGCGCCGGCCGCGGCGGGCCGACGTGGATTGTGCGCGAGAGTGCCTGGCGAAAGTGGGCATGGCGGACTATGCGCTCCGGCAGATCAGTCAGCTCTCCGGTGGGCAGCAGCAGCGAGTGTTCCTGGCACGGGCCCTGGCACAGGAGGCGTCGCTGTACTTCATGGATGAACCGTTCTCCGGAGTGGATGCCGCGACGGAGAAAGCGATTGTCGCCATCCTTCAGGAGTTGCGGCAGCACAAGAAGACGGTGCTGGTGGTCCATCACGACCTCCAGACGGTGCGAGAGTACTTTGATTGGGTCATCCTCCTCAACATGCGGCAGATTGCAGTGGGCCCAACCGACCAGACATTCACCCCGGAGAACCTGCAGAAGACCTACGGGGGCCGGCTGAACATCGTGACCGAGGTGGCTGAAGCGGTGGCGCGCGGTGTCCAGGTTGGGAGAACCTGATGCCGCACTGGATGATGGAACGCAACGTGCAGTGGGTCCTGGCGGGCTGCGTCCTGTTGGGCATCAGCAGCGGCGTGTTGGGGAGCTTCGCCCTGCTCCGGCGTCGAAGCCTGATGGGCGATGCACTGGCCCACGCCGCGCTGCCCGGCGTCTGTGCGGCGTTCCTGCTCACCGGCACCCGCTCGCTCGGTTTTTTCCTGGTGGGAGCGACCGTGGCCGGGCTGCTGGGAGCATTCTGCATCCAGGCCGTTACCCGGCATTCGCGGATTAAGGAAGACACTGCGCTCGGGCTCGTGCTCTCCGTCTTCTTCGGCTTCGGCATCGTCTTGATGACGATCATCCAGCACAGTCCAAAAGCAAATCAGGCAGGTCTCGACAAGTTCATCTTCGGCCAGGCTGCGTCGCTGATCGAAGCCGACGTGCGGGCGATGGCTGTGTGCGCCGCCCTCATCTGCGTGGCCGCCGGGCTCCTGTTCAAGGAGTTCAAGCTGCTTTGTTTCGACTCCGGATTCGCGCGGGGCATCGGGTATTCCACCATGTGGCTGGACGGCCTGCTGCTGCTCCTGATCGTGCTGGCGGTCGTAGTAGGGCTCCAGGCAGTCGGTGTGGTGCTGATGGCGGCGATGCTCATCACGCCCGCGGCGGCGGCGCGGCTCTGGACCGACCGGCTGGACCGGATGGTGTGGCTGGCGGGGGCATTCGGCGCTGCCGCCGGAGCGTTGGGAACCGTGTTGAGTGCAGTGGAACTCCGCATGCCGACCGGACCGCTGATCGTTCTGTCGGCTACCGCGGTATTCGTTGTGTCGCTGTTCCTCGCCCCGCGTCGCGGGCTCGTGGCGCGCGCCCTCCGATTGATCCAGCTGCGGGCCCGAGTAGCCCGGGAGCACGCTCTTCGCCACCTCTATGAGCTGGCCGAGGCGTCGGGTCGGTGGGAGGAACGAGTGCCGCTGCAGGAACTCGCCGCCGTCTGGGGCGAGCCGGTTGCCGTCGTGCGCAGGCAATTGACCCGGCTCGAGCAAGACGGCCTCACCTGGCATTCGGGAGAACACTGGGGCCTGAGCGCCTCCGGGCTCCAGTCCGCCTACGAGGTGGTGCGCAACCACCGCCTCTGGGAGATGTTCCTGATGCACGAGGGCCAACTCGGGGCAGATCACGTGGATCGCGACGCCGACCTGATCGAGCATCTGCTGCCGCCGGTGATCGTACGGGAACTGGAACGGCTTCTGCGCGTGCACGGTCGGGAGCCGGAGTTGCCCCCCAGTGTGCATCCCCTGGCAGGGACGGGAGGGTAACGAGATGGACTCAGCAGCGGTCTGGATTGTCATTACCGGAGCCCTGGTGGCGGCTTCCTGCGCCCTCCTCGGCTGCTTCCTCGTGCTCCGTCGCCTCGCCATGCTCGGCGACGCGATCAGCCATGCGGTGCTGCCCGGCATCGTCATCGCCTTCCTGATGACCAGCAGCACCACCTCGCTGCCCATGGTCCTCGGAGCCGCGGCGCTCGGCCTGCTCACCGCCTTTCTGGTCGAGACCCTCTCTCGCGGCGGTGTGCAGGGCGACGCCGCGATTGGTGTCACCTTTACCTCGCTGTTCGCCTTCGGCGTGGTCCTGGTTTCCCGCTATGCTGCCCAGAAGGACCTGGACCTCGATTGCGTCCTGTACGGCGAGATTGCCTACGTGCCGTTCGACACCATCGGGCCGCTTCCGCGCGCTGTAGTGGTGAATGCGGTGCTGCTGGCGTTGAACGTGATCGTCGTGGGGCTGCTCTACAAAGAATTCAAGCTGTGCGCCTTCGATCCCGGCATGGCGGCGGCGGTCGGCATCCCGGTAGCCGCCATCCACTACCTGCTTATGGCGCTGGTCTCCGTGACCACGGTGGGCGCCTTCGAGAGCGTGGGAGCCATTCTCGTCGTGGCCATGCTGATCGTCCCGAGTGCCACCGCCTACCTGCTGACCGACCGGCTGGGGATGATGCTCGCCCTGGCCGCGGGGCTGGGCGCCGCGGCGTCATTGGGCGGCTATCTGATGGCGCGGTGGCTCGGGTGTTCCATCGCCGGCGCGATGGCCACCGTGAGCGGCTTGTGTTTCACGGTGGCGTTCCTCTTCTCTCCCTCGCACGGCGTGTTCACCCGCCTGGTAGCCTACCAGCGTCTGCGTCGAGTCGTCCTGGAAGAGGACATCCTGCTCTGGGCAGGGCGCCGCTCCGAAGGAGGGGAACCCGCGCCCTTCGGCATCCGCGAACTCGTGCGCGGGATCGAGCGGCTGCCCAATGAGGTGACCCTCACGGCCGGGCGCCTGCTCCACACGGGACTACTGGCACGCACCGGAGAGGAATATCGCCTGACCCGCCTCGGCGTGGCCCGCGCCATCGAACTTCTGCGCCGTCATCGCATCTACGAATCATACCTCGGTGAACTCGGCTATCCTGTGGACCACATCCACGCCCCGGCCGACCGCGTGGAACATCACCTGACACCGACCCTGACGGCTGCCGTAGACGAGGCCGTCCATCATCCCGAGACGGATCCGCAGGGCAAGCGGATCCGGTGATGGGCTGCGTTCGGGTGTAGGGTGTTCACCGCCAAGGACGCAGCGGCACACAGAGTCGGGCCGGAGTGAAGCGGTTTCCACCAGGAAGCACTCCTACGACGCGCAGCTCTTCAGGCGCACGCCGCCAGACGCCCGCGTTCCCGCATGGCGGCAAAAACCGGGAAGAGGATTGCCGCCGGAATGGCAATCACGGCGATGGCAACGAGGAGTTCGATGAGGGTAAACGCGCACCGGTGGTGCTGAATCAGGCCTGGAGTCCCAATCGGCGATGCTGTGCTTGCAGCGCGTCCATATAGCGAGCAAAGGCCTGCTCATCGCGCCGGCAGCTCCGGCCCTTGCAGACCATCGCAAAAGCGCGGCGGTGCCGGTCGGCGGAGCGGTTCGGTTCCGCGCGATGGATCATCTCCCCGTGATGTGCGACCAGATCCCCCACCTGCAGCCGGATGGCCACCTCACGGGCCTGGTCGGCGGCAGCGTAGTCGTCAATGCCCTGGGAGAACCCGAGCACGTGCGACGCATCGTGCGGCCGGATGCCTTCGCGGTGGCTGCCCGGCACATAGCGCAGGCAGCCATTTTCCTCGTCCACCGAGTCCAGCGCCAACCAGAGCGTGACGACATTGGCGGGGCGCAGGCAGAAGTAGTAGTTGTCCTGATGGGGCGGTGTCGGGGAGTCGGTGCCCGGCGGCTTGTTGAACCACTCCGGCTCCCCCCCGACCACCTCCTCACCCACCAGCGCGGATGCCAGTTCGATCCAGCGCGGCCGGGTGCGATACGCTTCGAAGAAAGGGGCCTGCCCCATGTGCTGCATTTGCTTGAGCGTTTCGGGGCGCGCCCGATCCACATAGAAGGCGTCCCGGTCCGAGAGCCCGGGTACCACCTCCCGCACGTAGCGGTCCAGTTCCTGCTGCAACTCGCGTAGCTCGCCGGGCGGGAGGAATCCACGCACGATGACATAGCCCTGCTCGTGATAGCAGGCGGCGAGTGACTCCAACTCGATGGCGCTCATCTCCGGGTCCTCATTCCTGTGCATTGCGGAGGCAGAAGCCGCCGTCCACCACCAGCGTCACACCGGTGATGTAATCCGCGTCGCCGGAAGCGAGAAAGGCGGCGGCCTTCCCGATGTCTTCCGGCCGGCCCAGCCGTCCCCAGGGAAGCCCTGGGGCTGCTTCGGCAATGGCTGCGTCGCCGAACGACTCGTGCTCTCCCGGGGTATCAATCCACCCCGGCTCGATGACGTTCACGTTGATCCGGTGCGAGAGCAGTTCGTTTGCGATCGTGAACGCCATCCCATTCAGGCCGTACTTCCCGGCGTTATACGCCACGCTCCGGGTGAACGGGATGCGCGCGTGAATGCTGGAGATGAAGACGATCTTCCCGCCGCCGCCGCGCTCGACCATGTGGCGCGACACCAACTGGCTCATGTGAAACCCGCCGGACAGCACCCCACGCAGCACAAATTCCCAGTCCTCCGGTGAGCAGGCCAGGAAGTCGGTGCGCCGATTGACCGCCGGGTTGCTCACGAAGATATCAATGCGGCCGAACGCTTCGAGCGCCCCCGCGACGATGCCCTCACAGCCCACGCGGTCAAAGGCATCGCCTTCCACAAACACCGACTCCCGCCCCAGCGCGCGGATCTCGGCGGCGGTGGCTTCGCCCAGATCTCGGCGCCGAAAGTCGTTGACCACCACATCCGCGCCCGCCCGCGCCAGTTCCATCGCGCAGCCTCGACCGATTCCCCGCGCCGAGCCCGTCACCAGTGCTTTCTTGCCCGCCAGTTTCATTCAGTGCCTCCGTTGACTTTCGGCACGCACCGGACTATTCCCTTTCCGGCGGAGGGACGCGCCCCGACACCCGGAGTTGCCATCGCAGAGGACGCAGAGGGAGTACCGACGAGGGGTTCGCGCCCCCGGGAACGCCGGCATCTTGCCGGCTCGGGCACGCCAGTCCAGCATTGCGGGGCGCACGTCCCGACACCCGGAGTTGCCACCGCAGAGGACGCAGAGGATCGCAGAGAGAGTACCGACGGGGGATTCGCGTGCCCGAGCCGGCAAGATGCCGGCGTTCCCGGGAGGGCAACCACGGGGGGATTGCCCCTACGGCGGAGGGGGCGCGGCACGAGGGGGCCGGCGGGACGCCGGCGTTTCCGGGTGTGCGTTACGGCATCGTCTCCGGCGCCGGCGCCTGGGCGTGCTGCCATCCCTCGCCCGAGAGCGCCCGCAGGAACTCCACCAGGTCCTGCTTTTCTGCCGCCGTGAGGTGCAACTTCGACAGGCGTTCATCCAGATAGGGATTCTTGCCGCCCCCCTTGTTGTAATGTTCCACTGCGTCGTTCAGGGTCTTCACGCTGCCGTCGTGCATGTACGGGCCGGTCAGCGCCACTTCGCGCAGACTGGGCGGCTTGAAGAACCCGGTCTCCCATTCCTGGTGCGTGATTTCGACCCGTCCCCGGTCCGCCTGTGGCCGTGCCTGACCCACTCCGGTGTTGGCGGGGATCTCATCGGTAAAGTTCGGCCCGCTGTGGCAGGCAAAGCAGTTCGCGCGCCCGAAGAAGAGTTCCTTGCCGCGCACCTGAGCAGGGGAGAGAGCCGCCATGTTCCCGGCCTGGTAGCGGTCATAGGGTGAATTGCCCGACAGCAGGGTGCGCTCAAACGTGGCGAGTGCCTTGCCCACCCGTTCCGCCGTGACGTTGTCGTCCCCGAACGCGCGGCGAAACAGCGTTCGGTACCCGGGCACCGCCGCGAGACGCTCGACGCATGTGCGGTGTGCTTCCTCTGCGGTTGCCGCGGTGGTCATCTCATCCGGATTGGCGATGGGGGCAATCGCCTGCTCGTCCAGTGAGGGGGAGCGTGCATCCCAGAACTGTTCCTCACTGTACGCCCGATTGACCAGCGTGGAGGCGTTCCGCCGCCCTTTGCGCTTGTGAATCCCTTCCGACACCGCCACCCGGTCGGAAAAAGCGCGCGCGGGGTCGTGGCAACCGGCACACGCGATGGTCCCGTCCGACGAGAGGCGCTTGTCGAAGAAGAGCAGCCGCCCCAGGTGCGCCTTCTCCCGGGAAAACGGGTTGTGCTCCGGCCACGGGATTTTCGGCAGCCCCATGGGAGGGCGCGGCGCTTCCAGTTTCCACCGCCATGCCAGTCCCTGCCCGGCCAGTAAGAGGACCACTCCAACCCCAGCCGTCCAGACCCACCGCCGGCGAGATTTTTCCAGAGGAAAAGTGTGTTGTCGCATTCTTCCATCTCCCAACTTTAGTCGGGTGCAGTGCCACTAACAGTTGGTCATCGTTCTCCGGAAGAGTTCCGATGGCCCGTGATTTTCCAATTCCAGGAACACTCATCCAAGGAGCCCTCAATGCGAAGGCGAGCCTTCACGCTCATCGAACTGCTTGTCGTCATCGCGATCATAGCCATTCTGGCTGCCATCCTCTTTCCGGTCTTCGCACAGGCCAGGGAGAAGGCGCGGCAGACTCAATGCATCAGCAACCTGCGCCAGTTGGGCACCGGAATGCTGATGTACATGCAGGACTATGACGAACTGACTCCGGCGGACACCCGCCTGCCCACCCCCGCGGGCGTCGCCATTCCCCCGCCGACCGTCATCACCTATGCGCTGGCGCTGCTGGACCCGTACGTCAAGAACAACGGGATCAAGCGCTGCCCGAGCGACCCGGCCCCGATTCTCCGGTCCGACGGGTTGCCTGGTGCACTCGCGGCCGGCGATCAGGGCAGCAGCTACAAGGTTAGTGCCGCAACCCCGGCGGGCACCCAGGGCGGATCCGTGTACCTGGACAGCTGGGGAGTGATCCGCTGGAACGGCATTTCCGCCGCGGAAATGTCGGCCCCGGCCGACACGGTGATGATCACTGAGGCCCACAGCCCCGTGGTCGGCTTCCCCGCGGACACGATCCGCAGCCCCAGCTATTGGTGGCGGCGATATGCGACCGGCTCCGGGATGAACGCCCGCAACGGGCGCGCATTCAAGGTGGACTGCTTCGTGACCAATCGTCACAGCGGCGGCGCCAACTATGCGATGGCCGACGGTCATACCAAGTTCTACACCCGCGGCACCTTCCAGGGCAATAATCCGGTCGGCTCCGCGAACTGCAACAACAGCCAGCCGGTCCTGAACGGCGCCAACGCCGCACAGAACGGGCTGAACTACTGGGCCTTCTGGCGCACCTGCCCGCCGGACGTGCCCAACTGCGGCAAGTAGGCCCCACGTCCGTGACGCTCGGCCCTGGATTGCGGTGCAATCCAGGGCCGTTTTGCGCCCGGTCAGAGAAGGCGGAGGAGTTCCCGAATCCAGGTCCGGGACGCCGGTGCAACGGCGAGCGAATCCAGATTCGCTACGACAAGTTCATATACCGATCCCAGAGTTGCTTCCGGAGGAAACGCGGCGTCCGTACCCAGTATGATCTGGAACACGGTCTCTGTTGACAGTCGCAGGACACGCACCCGCGCCCGCAGCAGATCCCGAAGCCGCAGAGCTTCCCCCGCATCCGGGGTCCTCTCCAACATACAGATGGTGATGGACGCCCGATCCGCCTGGGGAATGCGACCCACCACGAATCCATCTGCGTACTCGCCCGCCGCCGCCACCCTGGCCAGCAGACCCTGGACGCGGAGCAACTCTTGCAGCCGACGCGCGGCGTCGGTCCGGCCGTCGGGGCCGACGATCAGGATCTGGTATTCGCCGTTCCGCTCGCGCTCGGACAGGGTGGTCAGGCGTGCCTGGCGGTCACGCTCGCCGGCAGCCGAGTGCAACCAATCGCTGACCGCAGCATCGGTAGCTTCATGGAGTGCCGCCAGATCCACCAGGGGCGATCGCGCGCCGCAGAAGGGGCAAATCACGTCCGGTTCCTGCTGTCGGCGGCGGAAGTCCACGGCCGGCAGAGGGAGGTACCGGGTGCACTGCGGGCAGGCGTAGACCTCCTCGACCGCCACCGTCTCTTTCTCGGCGAGCTGGCCCAACTCGTGGCGGATCAGACCCAGCCAGTGCATCTGCTGCGGGTTTCCCATGTCCGCCGAAGAGAAGACCTGCAGCTCCCCCTGGGTTTCGCGACCGTGTGTAGGGAGCCGGAGCCGATACCCACACTCCCCACCACCGGCAGCCCGAAACAGTGCGGCGTCATTGTACAGGCGGTATCCGATCGTCTCCGGACTGTACATCAGGGTGACCGTGAGGCGGGCAAACAGAGCACGCAGTGGCCCGTCGAAGTACAGGACGTGTGTTGCCCGGTACCCCGCCGACACCCCGGGGAAGTCCCTGCGAACCTCCGAAGGAAAGATGAGGACTGGCCCCACGTTCCACGCGTGCGGAACTGCCCGAGGCGGTGCGGTCGGTCGCACGGGGCACGACGAGGAAACTGCCCCGCGCGCCGCGAACGACATACCGATGCCGGGGAGCCTTCGTCTACATCCCCGGGGAGGGTTCCCGCATGTCCGCGTCCTTCGATCTGCGTCGCCTGGAATCGGTGCAGTTAGTGCCGCCTACACCCTTTTCTTCCGACTGCAGGGAAGTGGCGCCGGAGCGCCTGTCCGCACTCGTGCAGGAACTGGCTGGCGCCGGCATCCGCGTGTTTTTACCCGGCGCTGGAACCGGAGAATTCCACTCCCTCTCGGCTGAGGAAGTAGTCACCTGTGTGCGCGCCACCCGGGAAGCGGCGGGACCCGAGGGAGTCGTCATGGCTCCGATCGGCATGGGAGTGGGGCATTCGCTGGCCATCGCGCGTCCCGCCCTGGAGGCGGGTGCGGACGTGCTGCTCCTCATGCCCCCCATCCATCCCTACCTGGCCGACGACGGTTTCCGGGACTACTTCCTGGCGATCACTGACGCTGTGGGGGTTCCCATTCTGGCCTACAAGCGCGGCCCCGTCCCAAGCGACGACCTGCTCGTGGCGCTCGCCGGGGAGGGACGGCTGCTCGGCGTGAAGTACGCCGTGAACGACCTGAACCAGTTCACCCGCTTCGCCGACCGGGTGGCGGGGCGCACAGGTCTCTACTGCGGTACGGCGGAACGCTGGGCTCCGTTCTTCGCCCTCGCCGGCGCGACCGGATATACCAGCGGGGCCGGAATCCTCTGCCCCCGGCTCACGTTGAGGCTGCACGCGGCCATTGCCCGCGCCGACCACGGCGAAGCGTTCCGGCTGCTCCGCCTGATCCGGCCCATCGAAGACTTCCGCGCCCGCGACGGCGATTCGTTCAACATCACGCTTCTCAAGTACGGCCTCCAGCTCTGCGGCCATGACTTCGGACCGCCCCGCCCGCCGCAGCGCCGGCTCACCCTCGAGCAGGAGGCCACCGCCCGTGCCGTGATCGAACCCGTGCTCGCTGCCGAGGCCGCGCTGCGCGATACGTAGGAGATGAATGTGGGGGCCGAGCTTGCGCCTTCACCTATCCTCTTCATCCCTCAACCATCCCCACTTTCCTTCACTCCTCAATGCATGCCTGGCACATTACTGAATTCGGCTTGAATCATCTGGCTCTGCGTGAATGTGACGAGCCCGAACCGGGCCCCGGCCAGGTGCGCGTCTCTGTTGCGGCCGTGTCTCTCAACTACCGGGATCTGCTGGTGGTGAAAGGGCAGTACAACCCGCGCCTCCGCCTCCCGCTCATCCCGGGCTCCGACGGGGTAGGCGAAGTGACTGCCGTGGGATGCGGAGTGAGCGCCGTGCGGGTGGGGGACCGGGTCGCCGGCTGCTTCTTCCCCGATTGGGTGGACGGACCGATCTCGGAGCAGAAGACTCGTGCCGCATTGGGCGGCAGCCGGGATGGGGTTCTGGCTACTTCTGTGATATTGCAGGAGACCGGCGTGCTTCCTGTGCCCGCCCATCTGACGGACGAGGAGGCCGCCACTCTTCCGTGCGCTGCCCTCACCGCCTGGAACGCTCTCGTCACCCAGGGCGGGCTCACGCCCGGCCAGACGGTGCTCACATTGGGGACCGGCGGGGTCTCGCTGTTTGCCCTCCAGTTCGCCCGGATGTGTGGGGCAGAGGTGATCGCTACTTCCAGCAGTGATGCGAAACTGACCCGGGCACGCGAACTCGGCGCGTCGGCCGGCATCAACTACCAGGAGACTCCGGACTGGGATGACCGGGTGCGGCGGCTGACCGGGGGGATCGGGGTAGACCACGTGGTCGAGGTCGGCGGCGCAGGGACACTGGAACGCTCGCTGCGCGCGGTCCGCATGGGAGGCGCCGTGAGCCTGATCGGTGTGCTCGCGGGCTATCGTCAGGCAAACCCAGTGCCCATTCTGATGAAGAACATCCGTCTCCAGGGCGTCTACGTGGGAAGCCGGGACACGTTCGCCGCGATGAACCGCGCCATCGCCCTGCATCAACTCCGCCCGGTGGTGGACCGGGTCTTCCCCTTCGCCGACACGCCCGCCGCATTCCACCATCTGGAAAGCGCTGCTCATTTCGGCAAGGTGTGCATCCGCGTTCCATCGTAATCTGCAGCAAGGGAGAATGGGAATGACCTGTACACGACGGGAGTTCGTGGTCGGGGCGGTAGCGACGACGGCCGGGAGCGCGGAAGCGGCGGTGCGGCGGCGTGCGGTGTATGTTGGGTGCTACACCGGGCCGGACCGCCGTGGGATCTGGCTTACCCACCTGGATCCGGAGAGCGGACACCTCGCTCCGCCGCGACCTGTCGCCGAAGCGGTCAACGTCTCCAGCATGGTGCTGCATCCGAACGGGCGGTCCCTCTTCGCCGTCAATGAGATCGGCGATTTTCAGGGAACGGACCACGGCGCGGTCTCGGCCTTTCGGATTGAGGCGGACGGCGCCCTGCGCGTCGTGTCTCAAGTCTCGTCCCGGGGCGGAGGCCCCTGCTACATTTCCCTGGATCGTCGCACCCGGCGGGCACTCGTTGCGAACTACGGCGGGGGAAGTGTCGCGGCACTACCGGTACGGGCCGATGGGGGACTGGAGAGCGCCTCCGGTTTCGTGCAGCACCCGCGGACGCCCGGCGCGGCGCCGCACGCCCATGCGATTCACATCGCGCCGGACAACCAGGCGGCGTTCGTGTCCGACCTCGGGTTGGATCGGGTCTCTCGCTATGAGTATGACGCCCAGACCGGACGCCTGGAGGAGACCGGCGCCCACCACGCGCTCCTGCCGGCCGCATCGGGCCCCAGCAATCTGTGTCTCCATCCCGACGGCCGGGTGCTCTATGCCCTTCACGAAACCGCCAATCGCGTGACCGCCTACCGCGTAGGGAAGGGACTGCGGGAACTCGCCACGGTGGGCACGTTGCCGGCCGGGTTCAGCGGCAAGAGCTGGAGCGGCGATGTGCTCTGCCACCCGAACGGCCGCGTCCTCTACACCTCCAACTGCGGACACGACAGCATCGCCCGGTACGCACTCGATCGCGAGGGGCGCCCCACGCTGCTCGATCACACGCCGACCGGGGGAAAGATCCCCCGCGGCTTCATCCTGGATGCGGAGTTCTTAGTCGCGGCCAATCTGGAGAGCGGCTCGGTGGTGAGTTTTCGGATTGCTCCGCAGGATGGCGCGCTCACACCGACGGGCAGCCGTGTCGAAATTCCCCGCCCGGTGTGCGTGAGAATCCAGGCGGAGGCTTGAATTAGGGTGTCGGGTGTCGGGGCGGGTGGGTACGAGGCCCGCGCTCCCAGCCTCATCGTGCGTCAACGCGCGCCCCACAGGACCACGCTTGTGGAGTCTCCGAACTCCGATTCGGAGATTCCAGGACGGTTCCCCCATGGTACCGCCTGCGTCGGCCGTGAGAGGACGCGAGCCGCCCGTCAGCCCTCATCCTGTGTCAGAACCGCACTTCCAGCGGGTCGCGCGGTTGCCGGGGATCTCCGCTGCCGATTGTTCCATCGTGCCTTCCAACCCGTCAAGAGCGCAGACTTCGGATGAGTTATTCCGTCGGGCGCGGAAAATTACCCGGAAGGGGGGACTTCGGACTCGCTGCGGGGGGGGCGCTGACCTCGGAGGCGGTGTCGGCCGATCCGGCCGCCTTTCTCGTCCAGAAAATCAATCTGCGCCGTGTCCCCCACGACCTGCCAGCGCACCTGTCTGCCTTTCGGCAGGGGGTCGTTTTGGGTTACGGGCTCACCGCTCCAGAGTAGTCGGGAGAAGCTTCGTTGCTGACCCGTTCCGGCGCCGCTGGTGAACGATCCCCTCTCGGAGGAAGCCGGAACTTTCGGATCCAGTTGGGGACCCAGGAACTGGATCAGGGGCCATTGATACAGGCATTGGGAAGCCAACACCTGATACGGGCGCCGCGAGATCAGGCTGAAGCGGGGCAACTCCCGCAGTTGCTGCAGGCGCAGGCGGCCACACCAGGCATAGTCAACCAGCGTCCCGTTTCGTCCTTCTTCCCAGGCTGTCTCCAGGCCGGCGACAACCGCACGGTCCGGTTCGACGAAACGGTCCCACCACCGTTCGCGGGATTGGAGCAGGAGACAATCTCCCTCCACTCGATAGTAGCGACGGAAACGGGCGGCGATTCGTCGGGCCCACACCGCCGCCGGAGCCGGACCGAGGTGGCCCTGGGTCGGCGCCTCCGAGACCTGCAGGTAGGTGGACCGGGCGAACCCGTCTGCGACGACCGGCGCTCCGGCGCGTTGCGAGAACTCCGTGAGGACGCGAGCCGCATCCCGTTCTCCCCGCGCCAGTGTCTCCATCGGAAAGGCCGCTCCCTTCCACCGGGCCGTGGTGTAGGCCGGGAGAGGAGTGTTTTGGGGATCGAACCACCCGGGTAGCGGCCGTTGCTCCCGTTCCAGGACCAGCCGCAGCTCCGCCGAAGCCTGCCGAAATCTCTCCGTGACTGCGGCAAATTCCGCCCGGTCGGCTACCCCGACCTGGAGCATGGTCCGCTCCTCCCCGGAGCGCAACTCCAACGTGTAGGCACCATGCCCGGCATGGATGGCGACCGCTGGATCTCCGGCAGCAGCTACGGATGCCGCATCCGCGTTGCGGCGCCGGGTGGTCAGGGAGTCGCGTAGCCCCGCCGGCAGCGCGCCGAGCGGTGTCCGAAAGAGGATCCGCCCTTGCTCGTGACTGGACGTAGTGCCACTGATGAGCCCCGGTGGTTCTGCAGCGACGCTCGCCAGCGCCTGCCGCTGGTCCATGCTGAGCGAATGAATGAATGCTTCCAGCGGCCCCGGTTTTCCCTGACCGCCCGGAGCCGCGCTGCCTTCCGGCCCCAGGCCCTGTGCGATCGTGTCCAGGCCCTGCAACACCGCGCGCTCGGAGCCCAGGCGGCGGGCCAGCGCGACTTGCTCCATCGCCTGGACGAAGTGTCGCCAGGAGCGGGCGCTTCGCAGAGTGAGCCGCACCTCCCCCCTTGACTGCCGTTCCTCGGCCACATAGTCCAGGACCTGACAGAGAACTCGGGGGAGATTCCGGGGAACGGTCCCCGCCAGCAGCACCGGATCGTCCACAATCAGCCGATCCGGGGTCACCTTCTTCCGCCACAGGGTCTCCAGGGATGGGAGGAGTTCCGTCACATCGGCTCGCCCGGGCGGAGCGGCAGGTTGGCCAGGTGGCGCCCCCGTCGCGCGCGCCGCCTGCCCCATCGCCACGTGGGCCGCAATTCCGAGCGCCGATAAAAGGACCCCCAGACTATGCGTGGGCTGTCGCAGTGAGATCATTGTCGTTCCCGGTCCAGCTTTGTCGGAGGGCGGTCAATCCCCGGATCTCCCGGAAAGGTAAGCCCCCTGCCGGGTGCGAGGATAACCTTCTCTCCCGGGGGAACGTTGACGTTGTTGTAGGCGTCCCACAGATAGTAGGTGGTCCCTCTGGGCGGCGAGAAGGTGCTGGCCTCGACCGGAGGGTTCAGCCGCAGATTCCGCACCTCCACGTGCTTCTCCTGCACTCGTTGTGGTTGCTTCCGTGTGGCCGCCACAATGATACGGCGGTCTCGAGAGCGAAGCAGGACGCCGGTCTTGATAGAGACACAGTAAACGGTCTCTCCCCCAAGAGTTCGGATCTGTTT
>SXGS01238765.1_pt1 | contig 18405 bp, 10 predicted proteins | sample 3174681 | NCBI WGS metagenome assembly SXGS01 (sample SAMN11356861, study PRJNA531348) | freshwater metagenome | isolation source: freshwater sample F1-80 | place: China: Fuxian Lake, Yuxi | collected 2017-12-25 | reverse complement strand
TCCCGGTGCACATGATCGAGACGATGTCGAAGCTGCGCAACGTCTCGAAACGGCTCCTGCAAACGCTTGGCCGCGAGCCTACCATCGAGGAGACGGCCAAGGAGGCCGGCATTACGGTCGACGAAACGCGCCGCGTGATGAAGATCTCGAAGCACCCGATCAGCCTTGATCGGCCCGTCGGCGAAAGCGAGGACAGCTACTTCGGCGACTTCATCGAGGACGAGGCCGCCGAGTCCCCCGTCAATGCCGCCACCCAGGAGATGCTCAAGGACAAGATCGAACACGTCCTGAAGACGCTGACGTACCGCGAACGCGAAATCATCAAGTTGCGCTACGGCCTGGGCGACGGGTACACCTACACCCTGGAAGAAGTGGGGCGAATCTTCAAAGTGACCCGCGAGCGCGTCCGGCAAATCGAAGCGAAGGCGGTAAGGAAACTACAGCACCCGGTGCGAAGCCGGCAGCTTGAAGGGTTCCTGGACGCCGCCAAACAGCAACAACAACATTGAATGACACCGCCGGTCCTTGTGACCGGCGGTTTTTTTTTGTAGATTGATAGCCCCCTCTTCGTTGAGCGTTCGCGCGGGGTCATGCGAGCGCTAGACGATTGCCCGCAGGAGATCACACCGCCATGCCTGGTCCCGCCGTCATCCTGAAAGAACTCCATCGCTTACGCAGTCACATCGCGGAACTCGACGAGAAAGTCACGCTGGCGCCTAACAGGGTTGCCGTCGCCCAGAAAAAGCTCGCCGCCCAGGAAGACGCCTTTATCCAGGCCAAGGAGTATCTGAAACGCCTGGTCCTGTCGATCCGCGAGAAGGAGGGGAGCGTCAAGGCAACGCAGACGCAGCTCGCCAAATACGAAAAACAGCTCGATGGGGCCGCCAACAAGAAGGAATACGACACGCTGCAAGCGGAGATCGCCCAGGAAAAGAAGCATATCGCCAAGCTCGAAGACGAGATCCTCGCGGCCATGGGCGAAAACGAGGAAAAGACCGCCCAGCTCCCGGAAGCCGAGAAGATTTCGCTAAAGGCCCACGCCGACTTCGCCCAATTCGAAAAGGACCACCAGGAAAAGCTCGAGCGTTTCGCCCAGGAGAAGACGCGCGCATTGGGAGAATTGCAGGCGACCGAAGCGACGCTGCCGGCCGACATCCACGTTCAGTATGATCGCCTGCTGCTGGCCAAAGGGATCGACGCGCTCTCCGGCGTCAAAGGGCGAATCTGCATGGCGTGCTACACGGAGATCACCGCGCAGATGCTGAGCGAGCTCAAGCGCGAATTGACCATGCTGTGCAAAAACTGCGGGCGGATGCTGTACCTGGAGGCGTGAGCCCCCATGAAGTCTGAGGTTTCTGAGCAGTTCCACGCCGGCGAGCCTCGGCGGGGACCAAACCACGGTGAGGAGCCGGCGCGGCCCGCGATCGAACTGCCGACGCGCCCGTTCGCCCTGGGAGCGCTCGCCGTCAGCGGTATCTTCGCCTGTGCTGTCGTCGGCGGCAGCACCAACGCGGTCAACGGTCTCGTCAGTCCGCTCTACTTCGTCACGGTCCTGGGCTGGCACGGCGTCGAGGATGTTTGGCGTGCGGCCATCGCGCAAGGGATCTTTGAGGGCTTGCTCTTTGGCTTGTTCTTCACGCTGATTTTCACCGTCGGCACCGGCATCATCACCAGCGTTTCGTGCACGTATTTATTTGCGTGCCAGCATCTTCTCGGCGTCCTCGGCGGCGGGTATGTCTTCTGGCTGCTCGGCGGCCTGGCGGCGATGGGGCTGGCGACGCTCAGTCCCGAATTCTACCGCGCCGCGTTCTTCGGTGTTCCCAAAGACTTCGGTCCGATGCTCGGCTATGCATTTGTCGGCGGCTCGATCTGGGGCGTGGAGTTCGGCGGCTTCGTCTCCGTCATCGTCGGCCTGGTGGTCCTGCGCGCCAATTGGCGGCGCGCAGTCGCCGACTAACGCGAAACCGCAAGCATACTACTGAGAAAATGGCACGGCCTCACGATCTTGTAATCGTGAGGCCGTTTGTTTTTGATCGGACCGCAACACTAGTTCCCGCCGCCGGGGACCGCGGAGAGGCTGATGGCCGGGCGGGCACTGCGGGCCGCGTTGTCGAAGAACGGGCGAATGACCATGTTGAGGCCGCGCTGATCGCCCGAGAGCTGCATCTGCGCACTCATCTGTACGCCGCCGCCCGACGTGTTGATCGCGTTCTGCATGATCGGCGTGGGGGCCTTGTTGCTGGAGTCCTTGGCAGCGAGATCGGCGACGCTCGAAAACGATCCGCCGAACTTGCTGGTGCCGCCGCGCGGGCCCGAGGCGCCGATGAAGTTCGCGCTGGCGACGGCGCGCAGATCGTTGAAGGCGTTGCGCTCCTTCTCTTCCTTTGCCTTGGCGCGGCCGTGCTGAGCGTGTGCGGACACGGTCGCCAGTTCGGTGCGTCGGCCCTCCTTGAGGTCGATCTTGATCGGCGTCTTGTCGTTGAGATAGATCGTCTTGATCTCGCGTTTTTGCATGGGCGTGCCGCCGTTGGTCGTGATGAGGAGCCGGGCCTTGTTGCCCAGGGGGGTTCCGTAAACGCGCGCGACATTGATTTCGTACAGGCCCGAGAAGCCTTGCGAGGCCACGTACTGGGTGACCGGCTCCTTGTCCATGAGGTTGTAAGGGAGCATGATGCCGCCGCCGGGCGTCTGCTTCTGTTCGGTCGTGCACAGGTTGCCCGACGGCTCTTTGACGCGCATTTCCAGTTCGCACGGACCGCCCGCGTTTTCCCAGCGCAGCTCGACGACGACATCGCGCTGGTTCAGACGCGCAAGCGCGGCTTCGAGCGTGGTCGCCTCGGTTTTACGATTCTCGGACTTGAGCGTCGTAGCCAGCGAGGCGAGGCGGCGCTTGGCGTTGGCCTGGATGACGAGGTTGTCGACGGGCCAATCCTGACTGACGAGATTGCTCACCGCCCATTCCATCGCCTTGGTGTCCTTGCCGTTCTCGGCATAGGCCAGCGCGGTTTCAAAGGGATGAAAATCGTTCGGCTCCAACAGGGCGGCCTGCTTGCAGAAGGCGATTGCGCGTTCGTGATCGCCGCGGTCGGCCATGGCGCGGGCGGCGCTCATGAAGCCTTGCGCGTCATTGGGATCGAGCGCGATGCCTGAGAGGCGCACGCGGCGAATCTCCTCCGCATCGCCGGCGGACGCTTCGAGAGCAACCGCGAGAGCCTCGTAAACCCAGGGACGCACGACGACGCCGTGACGCAGGTTCGCCTTGAGGAACTCGGCGGCGTGCTTGAATTCGCCGGACTCGAAGAGGAAGTCGGCCGTGGCGACGATGTGGCCGGGGATGACGCCCCCCTTGGCAAATGCCTCATTCCAGACTTTGTCCGGGACGAGCTTGGGTTTCTTGTCGTTTTTGGCCAATTCCATCTGAGCGGCGACCCGGATCAACGGGTTCTTGTCTTGTTTGGCGAGTTCGCGGCCTTTCTTGTCGACTTCCAGGAAGGCCGCCGCCTCGAGTCGTTTAGCTCGGCCGCCGACGATGCCTCCGGTAATGGAGGTGTGCATGCGCGAGGGAGCGCGGACGATCAGCGCCAAAGCTTGCGGGAAGAAGTCAATGGAGTTGGAAGTCTGCGGATCGGGCTGCATCAAGGTTGGATCGGGCGGGCCGCCGATCATCATGCCGCCGGGCACGCCCATCATCAGGGCGCCGGGCACGCCCATGGCCATGCCGGGTCCCATCATGCCGGGCACGCCCATCATCTGCATTGATGGCGGTTTGTTCCAGTTGCCCGGATCGACAAGCCGCGTGATGATATCGATGACGCTCCCCGCTTGCGTGGCGCCCATGGCGCCAAGCGAGCCGTTAAAGGCCGCCTGGAAACTTCCGCCGGTGCCGCCCATCATTTGCATGCCCATTTGCATGCCGGGCATACCGCCGCCCATCATCATGCCGGGCATACCGCCGCCCATCATCATGCCGGGCATACCGCCGCCCATCATCATGCCGGGCATACCGCCGCCGCCCATCATCATGCCGGGCATACCACCGCCGCCCATCATCATGCCGGGCATGCCGCCGCCGCCGCCCATCATCATGCCGGGCATACCGCCGCCGCCGCCCATCATCATGCCGGGCATACCGCCGCCGCCCATCATCATGCCGGGCATGCCGCCGCCGCCCATCATCATGCCCATCTGCATGCCGCCCATTTGCATGCCCATCTGCATGCCGCCCATCATCATGCCAGCATTGCCGATGGGCATGGCAAGATCGCCCACGGGGTAAATGCGCAACACCTTGTCTTCAAGGTAGCGCTTGGTCGAGGTGATCTCGATGAAGTCACGGCGAATGAGGTAAGTTGCGTTGCCTTTGCCGACCTGCGACAGCATCAAACGCAGTGCGACGTTCAAAACCATTTTGCGGACCGGAGGCAGGTTGACTTCTTCTTCATAGACGTCGGGCGCATCGGCGCCGAGGTCGGCCTTGAACGATTCGCTATCGACCAGGATCGTTATCTTGAATTTTTCGCCGATGTACTCGAGGGCGGTCTTCAACTTGGCTTTTTCCTGGAGCTTTTCGGTGTCGATCGTCTGCTCGAGGATGCGATAGATTGCCGTCGCCTTCACGCGCCCGACTTCGTCGTCGGGCAAGCTTTGCACGTCGTATTTGTCCTTGCGGGCCTTGATGAGTGCCTTCCAGGTGACCAGCGGCGGGAAGTGAATATAGGGTTCGTCCGTGAAGGGAATATGCGACTTCTCGACGCCGAGCTGGAGCGCCAGCCAGCCCTCCTCGCGTTTGCGGATCAACGTGTTGTAGGTTTGCAGTGGCAAGGCCGCATGGGCGATGTCGTAGGTTGCCTTGGTCGCCATGGGGACGGCGTGGCCTTTGAGGCGGGCCTCGTCCTGGATGGCCACCATGGCCTGCATGATTTCCAGCTTGGTGCGTTCTTCGAAGCGGGCCACGGTCATCAGGTTCTTGTAGACGCGGAACTGCGAATCGACCCGGTCCTCGAAGTTCTTGCGCTCTTGCTCCTTGACGAGATTGGCCTGGGCCTGGGCGACCGCCTCGGCCTGGTTCTGTTTTTTCATCTTGATTACTTTGACATCGGCGTTGGACACCTGCAAGGCCGCCTGTAAACGCGCGCCGAGCGCGTCGCGAACCGGGGCGCCGAGATCGGGATGATCCTTGACGCGGTTGAGCAAGTTGCGCAGGTAATCGATCGTGCCGTCGGGATCCTTGTCGAGGCCGCGCCGGGCCTGGCGGATGGCCTCTTCGACGGAATTGGCGATCTTCTGTTCTTCGACCGCCTGACGATCGCGATGCTCCTTGAGCAGGTTCTCGTTGGCGATGCCTGGCTGTTTCGGGTTGACGCCGGGCGGAAGCTGCTTGTCGTCGTCCTGGGCAAGCTGGACGAAATCGACCCTGGTCCAGACCATCTTACCATCCACCATTTTGAACTGATCGGCCTTGTTGGCGCGCTTTTCGATCTGCTTCTTGATGATGTCCTTATTGAGGGTGCCGTCCTTGAGTCGATCGACGATCTTGATGCCCGCGGCCGCCTGCCCGTCGTGCGGCGCGAGGGAGCGCGCCTGTTTGAACATGCCCGCGGCGGCGTCATACTTGCCTTCGCTCAGGGCGACCTGCCCCAGTTCGAGATATTCCTGATGTTGCAAGCGCGTCGCCTCGTAGGCGTGCACCAGCGTGCGATCGGCACGCAGCGCGGCGGGGTAGGTCTTCGCCTTGGCCCACTGATCGATCATGTTGACGAGGAAGTAGTTGTCGAGCGTCGGCGCTTGCACCGGCTCGGTCGCCTTGACCGTGACCGTCCCTTTGCGACCGTCGATGGCGCCCGTGACCTCGATATCGATCTGCTTGGGAGCTTTCGGCATGCGACCCACGACAAGCGTGGGCGAATCGCCGCGCAAAGGCGGCAGAACGCTCGGACAGATGCCAGTCAACTCGGCGGGGAGCGTCAGCTTCGAATCATAGAGCACGGGCCCGGCAAACGCTTCCTCGTAACGCTTGAGGGCGTCCACGAGCTTTTCCTCGTCGACGCGCGTACGCAATACGGCGCCGCCGGTGGCATTGGCGAGCCCGTGCAGCGTGTTCGGATTGAAACGCTGGCCCAGCGGGACCGTGAAGAAGGCGATGCGGCGCGCTTTCATCTTGTTGGCGATCGCCACGCGATCGTCTTCCGTCATCGGATTGTGCGTGCTCAGGCCGTCGCCCAAGAAGAGAAAGATGCGCTGCCGATCCTTGCTCGAATCGAACGACTTGAGTCCTTCCTCCAGAGCGTTCTTGAGGTCGGCATTCCCCGCGGGCATCTCCTTGGCGCGGTACTGCGTCATGGCCTCGCGCAGACGTTTGCCGTCTTCATAGACCTTCGGCAACAGGAAGTCCTTGGTGAGATTCTTCGTGAACTTGGGCTCATTGACGGTCCAGAGAGAAACGCGGTCGAACTCGCGCGCAGTTTCGATGATGCCCTCGGCAATCTGATGCGAGGCGACCCAGCCGGTGCCGCCTTGCGTGGCGGTGGTGGACATCATGACGAGGATGTCGCGCGGCCGATCGGGAGCCTTGTCGAGTTTGGGCTGGAGCTGCAAGGCGAAGTAGAGATCACCCTGGATCGGCTGATAGGTGACGATGCCAGGCTGGCTGAAGCGCGATTCGGTCGCCTCCGCGAGCTGGCTGACCTCCTTGGCTGGCGTCAACTGCGGTGTGGTAACGAGTCCCGCCGGCTTCTTGCCCGGTTGCCCTTTCGAGGCTGTGGAGAGTACGGCTGCGATGCCGAGAAATCCAATCACGACCACAAGACGACGGACCTTGGTCATTTTCATAACCTCTCTGCGAGTTGCTGGCCGAGGCGTCAGATACTGACCTGACCTGCAATGGTTTATTCTAGTCGATGCCAGGATCCCTTTGCTAGCGGATTTTCCGAAAATCCTTGCCCAATCGACAATTGAAACGCTTGGTCGGCGTCAATCGTCCGAAAAACCGATCCATCCCTCAAGAACCCGACAATCGGGTTGTGTCTCGTAGGGCAGGTTACCAAGCTGCCCAACGACCCGCCGCAGTCTACCTTGACCCCGTCCAGACCAATTTGTTATACCCAAAACGCTCTATTTCTCGCGACTTGCGCGGTTTTTTAGATTTTTTCCCGGACGCCCGCCTGGACCCATGCTGCACGCATCTCCCCATCCGCTGCGTTTTGAGCCGTTCTTGCGCCCGATGCCCTGGGGCGGACGCAAGTTCGGGCGATTCCTGGGCAAGAACTTGCCGACGGGCCAGCCCCATGGCGAATCGTGGGAAGTCAGCGATCATCCACTGCACCACAGTCGCTTGACGACGGCAACGGGCTTCGGACTGACCTTGCACCAGCTGATGGCGGAGGACCGCGTCACACTGCTTGGCGCCGCCGCGAAACAGCACGCGGTTTTTCCGTGGCTATTCAAGTTGCTTGACGCCCAGGATTGGCTATCGGTTCAGGTCCATCCAGACGAGGTCGCGGTCAAGAAGCTCTGGCCCGGCGAAAGCGCCAAAACGGAGGCGTGGTTCATCCTCGACGCCGATCCGGGTAGCCGGGTCTACGCTGGCCTGAAACCCGGCGTCGGTCCCAAGGAGTTGCGTCATGCCCTGGAGCTCGGCACGGTCGCGGATTGCCTGCATTCGTTTGTGCCGAAGCCGGGCGATTGCGTCTTCCTGCCGGCGGGAACGGTACACGCGGTCGGCGGCGGCGTCTTCTTCGGGGAGATTCAGCAGACCAGCGATGCGACCTTTCGTCTGTTCGACTGGAACCGCCGCGACGCCCAGGGCAACGCGCGCCAGCTGCACATCGAGGAAGCGTTTGCCTCGATCCACTGGAACCAAGGTCCGGTCGAACCGATCGCGCCAACCGACGCCGCGACGCAACGCGTTGTCGCGTGTGGGTACTTCGAGATTGATCGGATTCATTGGCCGTCAACCACGAGCGTCGGCGGGCTAAACCGAATGCAAGCACTGGTGGTCACAGCCGGCCAGGGCCGGTTCGACAACGGCGAATTCTGCATGCCCGGCGATGTGTGGGTTCTTCCCGCCGCGTTGCCGGCAACGCCACTTCATGTCGAAACGCCGCTGTCGGGATTGCTATGCACGCTGCCGGTGAGGGAGTCGCCATGAGAATCCTGCTGGTCACGCCGTCCTTTCCGCCGCAGCGCGCCGTGGCCTCGCTGCGCACGCATTCGTTCGCGCAGACCTGGGGCGAGGCGGGGCACGCCGTCACTGTGCTGACGACGCAAAAGCGCGCGGATCAAGCGGGCTGGGAGATGACGCGCGACTCGTTTCAGGTGGCCGAGCTGGACTACGGCGTCCCCTGGTACCTCGAACGAATGCGCGCCGGCTACAAGGCGGAACAGAAAGAAGATGCCGCCCCGCGCCGGAACTGGCGCAGCTTGCTGCTCTGGCTCAAACAGAAGACGGGTATCTTCAGCTCGGCGCGCATGCCCGACCTCACCGATTACTGGATTGCGCCCGCCCTCGCGTGGGCACGCGCCCACGGACCGTGGGATGTCGTGGTCAGTTCCTACGGCCCCTATGCGGCCCATCTCGTCGCCCGTGCCGTGAAGCGCGAACGCCTGGCCGGCTGCTGGGTCGCCGACTATCGCGATCTGTGGACCGAAAATCACCTCTATCGCGGCATGTTCCCCTTCACCTTGAAGGAAGCACGCGAGGAACGAGCCTGCTTGCGCGAGGTCGATCTCGTCGTCACCGTGTCGCAGGGCCTGGCCGACAAGCTCAAGGCGAAAACTTCCAAGCCGGTCGAGATCATCCTCAACGGATTCGACCCGGCGGCGCACGTTCGGCTCGCGCCCGAATCGGCGTTTCCCGCCGACGGCAAACGCCGCATCGTCTATACCGGCACGCTTTATCCGCAAGGGCAAAATCCGCGCCCCTTTCTGGAAGCACTCAGCCTGCTCGAGCGCGATACGCCCGCCCTACGCGAGCGCCTTTCGCTGGTGCTGGCCGGGCCAAGCGCCGCGGTCTGGCGCGAGATGCTGACGGCGCATCCTTTGGCATGTGTGGATGTGCGCGATTTCATCCCGCGCGAACTTGCCCTGCGCCTACAGCGCGATGCGAACGCTCTTTTACTCGTCGATTGGCGCGATCCCGGCGAGGGAGTCATGACAGGCAAAGTCTTCGAGTACCTCACTGCGGCCGCGCCGATCTTCCTCGTCGGCAGCCCGGCTGCGTCGCCGCTGGCCGAATTCGTGCGCCGCACCGGCCGCGGTGTCGTGGTGAGCGACGATCCGCCGCGTACCGCCGCATGGTTGGCGCGCTGGCTGGCCGATCCGGACACGATTTGCACCGAACCCGATCGCGCCTTCATCGCCGATTTTAGCCGGGAACGATTGGCGCTGCGTTTTCTGGACATGCTGACGCGCGCCTGGCAAAAGAACCAATTGCCGCTCGCGGCCTAGTCCTCGCCTACCGAGACTTCGCATGGACGCGTCGATCTACAGCAGCGGTTCACGTTGGGTCCAGCGCGCGTTGGCGCTCGTGGACGGCGTGCTCGCGCGCGTGGTTCGCACGCCGTCAATCTCAGGGCCGATCCCGGAGCCGCGCCGCATCCTGATCGCCAACACCGGGCATCTGGGCGACGTGATCCTCTCGACCGCGGTCCTGCCTGTGCTGCGCCGTGCCTTCCCGCACTGTCGGATCGGGTTCTTGATCGGCAGCTGGTCACGAGCAATTCTGCGCGATCATCCGCTCGTGGATGACATTCACCTCTTCGATCATTGCCGCCTGAATCGCGGCGCGAGCTCGTGGTTGCAGAAACTCCGACAGCACGGCCGTACCCGACGCCAGGCCGTGCGCGAGTTCATTGACGCACGCTATGACGCCGCCATCGATTTGCGTTACTACTTCGGCAACGCCATTCCGCTCCTGTGGCAAGCCGGCATTCCGATCCGCATCGGCTACAGCGGCGGTGGCTTCGGGCCGCTCTTGACGCACTGTTTACGCTGGCGTTGTCAGGATCGCCATGTCGTAGAATACTTCGCCGACTTGCTGAGATTGTTGCCGATTACGCCGGACTGTCTCGCCGAAGTGCGGCCAAACCTGGGACCCGGCGATGAGGCCCATCCTCCAGCGCTGCCGCACACGCCGTTTGTGATTCTGCACATGGGCGCCGGCACCGCCTGCCGTGAATGGCCAATCGCTCATTGGCAACAGCTGACGCGCCGCCTTTTGGCGGACGGGCACACCGTCGTCTTCACGGGTCAAGGCGCGCGCGAAGGCGGAAATTGCGCACAAGTGCTCGTCGATTCACCGCGTTGCGTCAACCTATGCGATCGCCTGCCGTGGTCCGAATATGTCGCCGTCGTGCGGCGGGCACGCCTGGTGGTCGCCGCCGATTCCATGGCCGGCCATCTCGCCGCCGCCGTCGGAACACGTTGCGTCATCCTCGGCAACGGCATCCATCACCCGGCTCTCTGGCGGCCGCTCGGCGCGGTGTGTCGCGTCCTGGCGCATCCGGTATCCTGCGCGCCGTGCCATAATCCGCGCGGGTGCGCCACGATGGATTGCGTACGACGGATCGACGTCGATCAGGCCTGGGACGCGATCAACGAATTGATGCGTGACGCCCTACGCCAGCCGGCGTGACCCAACCTGAATCCGTTTAGCGCTCGCGCGGCGCCGCGCGAGCGCTAAACGAATTCTGGGTTACGTCCCTTCATTCTCGCGTGCCAGCTCTCTCAAGAAATCCAGCGCTTCATCGACGGTCCCGACGACCGCCCCCTGCACTCGGCCCAGGGTGTCAAGCTCGCGCAGCCGCAGCAAGTCCTCGAAATGCTCCGACGCTTCCAGGAAGCGCCGCATGCGCGCGCCGAGCGTCCCTGCCTTGTACGCCAGCGCGTTCATGTGATGCTCGATCAGGAAGCGCGTCCGCTCGGTGATTAAGCCGTCGAGCACCGACAGCCCGGCCGCGACGTGATCGTGCGGATCGATTCCCTTGCCGACGTCGTGCAAGAGCGCCGCCAGGAGAAATTCCTCGTCGTAAGGGCGCTCGTCGCGCGCCAACTCGAAGACTTGTAGAAGGTGATACTGCACGTCCCCTTCGGGATGATGCTTCGCCGACTGCTGCACATTCTCAAGAGGCAGGAGCAGCATGCGGAAAAGGGCAAACGGATCGACGTCCACGTCCTGCTCCTGCATGTTGGCTTCGAGATCGAGTTCGGGATACTCGCGTTTCAGCATCTCCTCCAGCTCGGCGATCGACGCACGCTCGATCGCTTTGCCGGTGATCGAGCTTTTGAAGACGTAGTGGGCCTTGTCCTCGTCGTAGACGGTCAGCTCGAAATTGAAGCGGTCGAAGACGTGAATGTGCGTGAAGACGCGAGCCTCCTCGAACTTGACGATCGCCTTGCGTTCGAGATCGAACTGGTAGCCTTCGTTTTCGAGCATATCCGTCACGAGCCCGGCGCTATTGGTGAAAACGTGCAGATCGATGTCGGAACCTTTGCGGACGTGCCCGGTCATGACGCTGCCGATGAGCCGCGGCCGAAACGGACGCAATAGGCGCATCATGTGCAAGGCGGCCAGGCGCATCTCTTGCAGATGTTGCGTGCGTTTGTCGCCTTCGTGCAGGCGCGCGAAGAGCTGGATTTGATCGCGAATCTCGGCGTTGGACGGCAGATCGGACGGTTTGACGTGCCCGCGGCAAAGCCTCTTGGCGGCCTTGCGTTTCGCGGTGAAGTACTCGCTTTCGGCGCGCTCGTACATGAGTCGAGCGGCTTCCAGGGCGATGGCTTGACGGAGTTTGTGGTCCATTCCTTTCAAGGCGCCGTTATTGTAACGCCCCATCAATGCGGCGCGGGGGCGTGGTTGTACTCTATCACGCGGCACGGACTTGTCAATTATCGCTCCTCCGGGGCTTGGATGTTGTAATTTTTACCGCGACACCCGTGCTGAATCGGCGACATCTTTGCAATCGCTCTTCGCCCCATTCCAGGGATGGCATATCGAGGCGAAGGCCGCAACAACTTTTCATGTAGTGAGTTAGGGAAAATCGAGGGATGCCGCGGCGCGTTTGGCACGTCGATTGCTCTGTACTATTCCGACTGAATCAGACCAAGGAGGTGAAGTCGCGAAAGAGGCAACGGCTTGTGTCCCTGACAGGAGCCGAGTTCAAGATGGTGAGGTGAGTTCCCCCCCGAACCCATAATATTCACGATCTTGACGACCGCTCTCGAACGTGATGGATCTTCCTCACGCCAATACTCCCTTCTCACAACAACTCAAACCGCACTCCCCCCTCCACCCGCTTGAATAAAGCGGGTGGTGTCTTTTTAATGGCTGCGTCGTTACTCGATGATGCCTTGAGCACGCAGGCTCTCGTGATCGGCCGGCCCGTAGACGATGACCTTGCCCGGGTTGATGAAGAGCCAGCAGACCGACGCGAGGAAGAATACGCTGGCGGAGAAAACCAGAGCAAGCCCCCATTCGCCGCGCTCCTCCGCCAGATAAGCGATGATCGGCGGCGCGACGAACGTACCGAGATTGCCGACCATGTTCATGAAGCCGGACACCGTGCCGGAGTAGCGATGGCCCACGTCGATGCAGGTGGACCAGCTGACGGCCATCGCGAAGTCCTTGAAGAACGACGCGATGCACAGGCAAGCGACCGAGAGCAGCGGCATGTCGGCAAAGAGGGCCAGCAAGAAGAAGACGCCGCCCAGCGCATAGGCGACGCAACCTTGCAGCGTGCGGCCCCAGCGTCGGCCCCAGACGCGCACCTGGCGATCGGTCACGAAGCCGCCCGACAAGCAGGCGACGCCGCCGAAGAACAACGGCGCGCCGGACGCCAAGAGCAGCATGTTGCCCTCGAGGTGCAACACCTGCTTGTAATATTCGACATCCCAGGTGATGAAGAAGCACCAGCCGGCGTTGCTGAAGAAATACATGCCGCTCAAGCACCACAGCGTCGGCGACCGCAACATGGCGCGCCACGAGAGAGGCAAGCGGGCCTTGTCGTCCCCTTTTTCCTGAATGAACGCACGCTCCGCATCGTTGACGCTCGGATGTTCCGCGGGAGAATTGTGAAAACTGTATGCAAATACCACCACCCAAATCGCGCCGAGAATCCCGAAAGCGATAAACGCCCCGCGCCAGCCGAACGGCAAGGCAAACAGCGTTATCATCAACGGCGCGACCGCGCCCCCCCAGCGCCCGAACGTCCACAACAATCCCTGGGCCAGCCCGCGCCGCCCGTAAGGGAACCAGCTGCGCAACGCCCGGGCCGTATTCGGATAGGCGCCGGCTTCCCCCGCCCCGAAGAGAAACCGAATGATGACGAGCAACCCCAGGCTACTGAACGTCAGCGGGATCGGGCGTACCCAGTCCGCGAGGAACTCCGGCATCCACAAATACCCCAGATCGAAGCTGAACTTCCACACGCAGCCGGTCAGCGCGGTGAAGAAAGACCACCACAGCACGATGCGACACAGCACCAGGCGCGGCCCGAAACGATCGCCCAGCCAACCGCTCGGCACCTCGAACATCGCGTACGCCAGGCCAAACGCCGAGAACAGCCAGCCGAAGTCCTGTTTGCTCAGACCCAGTTCCCTCTGCATTTCGCCGCCGACCTGCTTGATGCACACGCGGTCGATGTACGTCAGCATCGACAGACTGCATGCCCAGGCGAGCACCGTATAGCGCACGTTGGAGGGAGTTCCCAGCGCAACCGACTGCGGTGCGGCCGACCAATGCGGAGGTTCGCCCGCCGCGCTGCCGTCGCTGGTTGTGGAGGAGAGCGGCGGTTTGCCTTCGGCCATGTAACACCGGTTTCCAGAAACTTCCCGGCAATGGTGGGACAGGGAAGAAAGCCAAGTTATCCGCATGCGCTGGCTGGGTCAATGGTGCACATCAAAAAGTCGAGCCATATAATCCCATTGCCCTCCGCAATGAAAGGACCACGCATGGAAATGGAAACCTACTACGCGATCGCCGGCACGCTCGGCGGTTGCGTCATCCTGTTTTTCGTTTATCGCTACCTCCAGGTCGGCGGCGATTTCGCGCGGGCCCGGCAAGCGAACGAAATCGCGCAGCGCTGGTTGACGGACGCCAAGTTCCAGGAGGCAGTGCAGAAGGCCCTGACGCCGCCCCCGCCGCCGCCGCCCCCCAAGCCGTCGCCGGAGCCGGTGTTGCTGTTGACGTTGATGCAGCGCGACGGCCGGCTGCTCGATTTTCTCCTGGAGAACGTCGATGGCGCCGACAACGAGACGCTCGGCGCCGGCGTGCGCACCATTCACAAGGCGTGTCAGAAAATCCTCAACGAGCATCTCGACATGGAGCCGATCCTCAAGGGCGAGGAACAAGCCGACGTCCAGGTCCCCGCCGGCTTCGATCCGTCGGCCATTCGCTTGACCGGCAACGTGACGGGGCAACCGCCGTTCAAAGGCAAACTCGTGCATCATGGCTGGCGTGTCACGAAGATCAAGCTCGCAAAGCCGGCGGAGGGGCAGGATGCGTTTGTCGTGGCGCCGGCGGAAGTGGAGTTGATGTGAGTCGTGAGTTCAAGCCCGCAGGCGACGAAGGAGCCTGCGGGGTCATTTCTTCAACACGCGCTCAACTTCCTCTTTGCAGCGCGCATCATCCAACACCGCCAGGAACGCCGCCGCCTGTGCGCGCACCGTCGCCTCTTCGTCCGCGAGCAGCTTGCGCAGCAGCTTGAATAACAGCTCTTGCTCGACGGTGTGCTTGTCCGCCTTCCAGTGCTCCGCGATCGTGAAGCCGCCGATTCGGCCATGATCGCGCAGGTTGCGCTTGCCTTCGGCGTGCTCGACGCGATAATCCGCACCGACATGGCTGAGCGGCAATTGTTGCGCGAGCGGCTCGGTCGCGGGCGGCAGCGTCAAACGAAAGCCCGCAGTCAACACGCCCGCCAGGCGTTTGGCCGGACCGACGCGCTCGCACAGGCCTTCGATTTGCACGCGTGTCAACTTCTGGGCGAGCAAGAGCGCCGCCGTTTGCCGAAGATACGGGTCCTTGCTGCACGCCGGCCCACGTTCGATCTCGGCCTGAATGGCACGGTCCCAGGCGACCTTCGGTTCAAAGTACGCCGACATCGCCGAGTGCAAGACTTGCGAATCCTCGTCGAGCAATCGCTTCGTGAATATCGGCTCGCCGCGTAACTGATCGGGGAATTCCGTCAGGGCCCGGATCGCCTGGACGCGCACACGCGGATCGGCATGATCGACCAGGGCGAGCAAGTGCAGACTCCCCTGCCCGCTCTTCGCCGCGAGCCAGATGAGATGCGTGAAGGCTGGATCGTTCGCCTTGGTCGTGAGCAGCTTCTTGTTCGCGTCCTTGAGCAGCTCGCCGCCGCGCCGCGCAATCTCGACGTGGGCGCGAGAACGCTGAATCCATGATGCGTTACTCAACTCGCGCCATAGCCGTTCGGGCGTCGCCTCGCTCGATTCATACGGTTCATACGCATGCGCCTTCGGATCGTCGGCGTTCGTCAGCATCACGATCTTGTGCTGGTCATGAAGGGCAAAGACCCGCCCGCCGCCGGCGACGGAAAAGCCGCGCGGCGGATGAAACGTGTGCACGGCATCGTCAACCGTGAAGCTCGCGCCGCGCGGCTTGATCGCGAAGTCCAGGCTGTTTCCATTGGCCCACCGCAGCCGATGCCGCAGCTGTTTGGGCAACGCAGGCTCATCGAAGTAGAACGGCCCCGCCTGGATCGGCGGGCCTTTTTCGTCAAACATCGGCGCCAGCCCGTCCGCCGGCCCGACGCCGCGTCCGAGCCTGGCGCGCGTCGTCACGTGCCAGTATTGATAGGTCTTCTCGGAATGGTCGCACGTAAAGAGATTCCAAGCGTGATCGAAGACGAGCGCGCCGGGATTGCGCAACCCATGCGCGACGACACGTAGTTCGGTCCCGTCGGGCTTGCAGCGAAAGACGCCGCCGACGCCGCGATACGGCAGCTTCGTCCCTTCCGGCTGCCCGAAGAACGTCCAGTAACTCCAGCGCTCCTCGAGGTTCAGCCCGCCGACGGAGAAATAGAGATCGCCTTCCGGTCCCCACGCCAGCGACTTGAAGCCAGTTATCTTCACCCAGTGCGGCAACCCCCACACGAGCAGGCGCGGCAACAGATCGGCGCGTTTGCGGGCGCCGTCGATGAACACGTACAGCTCGCCTTGCATCAGCACGTAGACATGATCGCCGCGCACCTCGATGTCGTTGATCCACGACCCCCGCGGGAACGTGTAGAGCCGTTTGCGCGGATGGTAGCCGTCGTCCTTTTTCGGCTCGTAGACGTAGAGCGTTTCGCGGGCGCCGACGAAGAGGCGATCGTTCGTGTCGGCGCGCAAGGCGAGCAGATATTCCTTGGGATAGGTGTCGACGATTGTGGTTTGAAGCTTGAAGTCGGCGGGCCTGGACTCTTGAGAAGAAATCTCACGCAAAGGCGCAAAGGCGCAAAGGAAGACGAGGGCCAGGCGCAGCGACAGAATTTCTTTGCGCCTTTGCGCCTTTGCGTGAGCTTCTTTGTAAAACAATGTCAACATGGCCGAATCCAATTCCTGCAAGGAGGTACGTCCATCATGGCGGAGAAATCACTCGTCAACAAACAAAAAACGACCAAGCCCGCAAAACTCTCGCGCACCAAACGGCCCGAAGGCATGCCTCTCGAAGAATGGCAGATCGGCCTCCGCCGCGAACATGGCCGCACGCAGGAATTCGACATCCAGAACCTCACCGACGAGCCGATCTTCTCCGAATTCCTCGTCAAAAACGCGCAAAGCCAAAGCTCCTATCACGTCATCCTCCGCGGCAAAGACCTCGGCGACAACTCCTGCACCTGCGGCGATTTCGTCACCAACAGTCTCGGCACCTGCAAGCACATCGAGTTCACGCTCGGCCATCTGGAGAATCGCCGCGGCGGCAAGACCGCGCTCGAAAATGGCTCGCAACTGGCCCACAGCGAGATCTACCTGCGCTACGGCCGCGAGCGCGTCGTCTCCTTTCGGCAGGGCAGCGAATGCCCGGTCGCACTGATCAGGCTCGCCTTGAAGTATTTCTCGGATGCTGGCCTCCTTCTGCCCGAAGCGATTGCGACGCTCGATACGTTTCTCGACGACGCCAAGGGCTTCGATCACGAACTGCGCGTCCGCGACGACGTCGCGCGCTGGGTCGCCGAGAAACGCGACGTGGCGCGGCGGGAAGAAATCCTGCAAGCCGAGTATCCGAAAGGGATCAAGAGCGCCAATCTCAAGAAGCTCGTCAAGGTGCCTCTCTACGATTATCAAGCGGAAGGCGCCCTCTTCGCCGCCCGCGCCGGCCGCTGTCTCATTGGCGACGAGATGGGTCTCGGCAAGACGATTCAAGCGATCGCCGCGGCCGAGCTGATGGCTCGCCACTTCGGCGTCGAGCGCGTGCTGATCCTGTGCCCGACCTCGCTCAAGCACCAATGGCAGCGCGAAATTGAACGCTTCAGTGAACGGCAAGCCCAGGTCATCGGCGGACTCAAGCCGCAGCGCTGGGCGCAATTCGCTCAGGCGTCGCCGATCAAGATCATGAACTATGACACCGTGCACGCCGATCTTGATCTGATCGCGCAGTGGGCGCCGGACCTCGTCATTCTCGACGAGGCCCAGCGCATCAAGAACTGGAATACACGTGTCGCCCGCAGCGTCAAAAAGATCGACACGCCGTATGCGATCGTCCTCACGGGCACGCCGCTGGAGAATCGCCTGGAGGAGCTGATCTCGATCGTGCAGTTCGTCGATCGCCATCGTCTGGGCCCGACTTTTCGCCTGCTCGAAGATCATCAGGTCCGCGATGACGTCGGCAAAGTCATCGGCTACACCAAGCTCGACCAGATCGGCAAGACGCTGGCCCCGATTCTTTTGCGCCGCAGGAAAGCGGAAGTGCTCAGTCAACTGCCGGAGCGCGTGGATAAGAACTTGTTCGTACCGATGACGCAGCTGCAAATGCAGTATCACGACGAGAACAAGGAGACCGTCGCCCGCATCGTGCTCAAATGGCGACGCTATCAATACCTGTCCGAGACCGACAAGCAACGCCTGATGATCGCGCTGCAGAACATGCGCATGTCGTGCGACGGCTCGTATCTTCTGGATCAATCGACCAACGAGGGCTTCAAGGCGGCCGAGCTTTCGGCGCAGCTCGACGAGTTGTTTACCGACGCCGACATGAAGGCCGTTGTGTTCAGTCAATGGCTGCGCATGCACGAGGTGCTGGTGCGCGAACTGCAAGCGAAGAAGGATTGGAGCCACGTGCTCTTCCACGGCGGTGTGCCGTCGGTCAAGCGCCGTGACCTCGTCGATCGCTTTCGCGAAGACCCGAAGTGCCGGCTCTTCCTGGCGACCGACGCGGGCGGCGTGGGCTTGAATCTGCAATTCGCCTCCGTC
>SXGS01123629.1_pt1 | contig 18408 bp, 19 predicted proteins | sample 3174681 | NCBI WGS metagenome assembly SXGS01 (sample SAMN11356861, study PRJNA531348) | freshwater metagenome | isolation source: freshwater sample F1-80 | place: China: Fuxian Lake, Yuxi | collected 2017-12-25 | reverse complement strand
GCTGCAAGTTCTGCCAATCTATTTGCCTTTGAGTATGCAGTAAGAGGATTTACTAGTGAATCTTCAGTGACAATGTCTTTTTGTTGTCCGTATATGCTTGCACTTGAAGCAAGAATGTATTGCGGTACTCCATTTTCCTTACATAATTGTACAACTCTAGCTCTTCCCTTATGATTTATTTCAAATGTTTTTTCTGGGTTTAGATCACCGACAGGATCATTTGAGAGTGCAGCTAAATCCATAACTAAATCAATGTCTTTGAGGATTTTTGGCTCAAACCAACGAATGTCATCTCTTACTAATTCAAGACTTGCGCCGAATTGTCTTGATTTAAGATATTCGTCGCCAAAGAAGAATCTATCAAGACACTTGATTTTATGACCATCTTGTATTAAAGCAGGGATTAATACAGATCCTACATATCCTGCCCCTCCAGTGACTAAAATGTTCAATTTTTTCATTAAATTGTACTAAATTAATAGATGAATCTAATCTTTAAATTTGTTTACAGATATGATTCATTTAGTCATATATTTTTCATAGATAAATGAGATTCCATTTTTAATGTTACAAAATTGATAGTTTATGGAATTTTCTAATTTATTTGATAAAAGACATGTAGATATTGGTCTTGGAGCATCTTGTTTTTTTTGTTCTGAAGTGACAGGTTTTATGAGATTTTTATCATATCCAAATTTATCTGCAAGTTCTAATGCAAAGTCATATCGATTTATACAGGTTTTACCAGTTGCATGATATAATCCGGATATTTCAAGTCGCATGATTTCAATAATTGATTTTACTAGATCATCTACAAGTGTGGGAGTATTATACTGATCAGAAAATGGATCTACTGATTTTTTAGCTTTAAGATTTTCAAGAATCCAGTTAGTAAATCTAGATCTTGGATGCCATCCATACACAACTGCAGTTCTAAGTATTGTGTTATTTGGATTATTCAAAATTATTCTTTCTGCTGCAAGTTTTGTTATTCCATAATAATTAATTGGGTTTGGTTTGTCTGATTCAGTGTATTTTTTATTAATCTTGCCTTCAAAGACAGCATCAGTTGATATGTAAAGTAACTTTGTGTTTATCTCACCACATATGTTTACAATGTCTTGTGTAACATCTACATGTAACGAATCTGCGATTTTATGATCTGTTTCGCATAGATCTACACTTGGATGTGCTGCAGTGTGAACTACAACATCAGGATTTAGTGTTTTGATGAGATGTATGATTTTTGTGCGATCATCTAGAAGTTCAATTTTAGTAGATTTGATAAGTGTATTTTGAATTGGATTTTTATTGTACGTTGCATGTATGGTATAATCATTTAAAGCATATTCTGTTAAGGTACTTCCTATTAATCCGCTGCCACCTATAATTAATAATTTAGATTTCATTGTTTGAATGTTTAACCAGATGAATTTATAATTTCTTGTACAGCATGTTGTAAATCATTATTTGAATTTATTTGGATGGCTCTGCAACCAGCTGCAATTGCAGCTTGAGTGTCAGTATCTTTATCTCCTATAAGCCAACTTGACTGTAAATTTAATTGCAATTCGTCTGCTGCCTTGAAAAGCAATCCAGGTTTTGGCTTTCTGCACTGGCAGTTTTCATCTGGTTTGTGAGGACAATAATAAAAGCTGTCAATCTTTGTCCCGTATTGTTTAAGATACTCTTGAATGGTTGAGTGTATCTCGTCTACTTTTTTGTGTGTTATCAAGCCTCTATTGATTGCAGATTGATTTGTAATCACAATTATTACAAAGCCAGAATTCTTTAGTTTTTTGATTAACTCTATAATGTTAGGAAAAATTTCTAATTCTTCAATAGTTTTAACATAATCTTTTCTTTCTTTGTTAATGACTCCATCGCGGTCAAAAAATACAGCTTTTTTAAAATTAATCATAAGTAAATAGAGGTTTACCATTTTTTCTAATTGATGAAATTATACAATGACAAAGTACTACGTGAAGCGCCTCTATTTGTAACATGTCATCAGTAGGTGTTTGAATACACAAATCACATAATTTTTTCATTTTACCGCCAGATTTACCGGTAAAACCTATACATTTGACTCCTAATTTTTTAGCATATTGTAACGCTTTAAGAATATTTTTTGAGTTTCCACTGCCACTAAAACTGATTACTATGTCTCCTTTACTTAAATGATTTTTTAGTTGTTCGATAAAAATATCTTCATACGAAGAATCATTAGACCATGCAAGTATTACAGGGATATTATCAGTTAATGAAATTGCTTGAAAACGTTTGTCTCCCTTTGTGAGAGCTGTTTTTAATAAATCAGATGTGAAATGAGATGCAGTTGAACCTGAACCTCCATTTCCCATTGTAAAAATTTTTTTTCCTCTATTCCTTACATCTATCAAGATTTTTGTAAGTTCTAATACATCATTAGTATCAAGAAGTATTTTTTCTAGTAAGTTTTTCTGATTTTCTAAAAAAATATTTATTAAATTTTTCAAGATTATCTACTATAAATAAATGAGAGTATTAAGATTTGTTTTTAAAATATACGACTATTTAATAAGATCAACTTTAATTTTTTGCACATATAGATATGATTTAATTTCATTGTAATAATTTGGGTTCATAACGATAATAGTTTTAATTTTTCGATCTATAATTGAAATCGGATCAATGATTATGTGCCCTGTTCCAGCTATATGTTTATTCCATTTGTTAGGATTAATATCAATAATAGAATCAATAAGTTTGCAATCAGGATCAAATAGATTAATGAACGATGTACCTTTTCCAGCAGCGCCCCATAATGCCACATTGCCTTTTTTAGAATATTCTAATATTTTTTTGTACCAAAGTTTTTTAGTTTTATCTTCAAAAGTTCTATATTTTTTAGCCAATTTGAATAATTGTGAATTATTTAGAATTGTAGGTATTGAAGATGTAGATGGTTTTGCTTCAAGCCAAATATATTGGCCTCCGAATTGATTTTGTACTTTTAATATTTTAAATCCTGCTTTATGAAATGCAAATGATAAAGATGATTTATTAAAAAGAGAGCAGTGTTCATATGTAAAATCATATAATACTTTATTTTGTAAAGTCCATTTTACATCAGGCGTTTCAAAAAAAATGTGAGACTCCTGGTGTTCAAAAAGAATTTTCGAAATATTTTGAATCATTTGTAATGGTTCTTTGATATGTTCTATCACATGTCTACAAATCACAAGATCTGGAATATGCTCAATTGAACTAGATGTGAAATATTCTCTTTTGAAAACTAGTTTTCTATTTAATACAGTTTTTGAGCCTTTATAGCTTGGATCAAAGCCTACACCGTGTAAGTGGGGAGATTTTTTTATAAATTTCTTTAAAAAAAATCCATCACCACATCCAATTTCTGCAATACTAAAGATGGAATTTTTTTGTTTTAGTAAATAATCTATTAAATAATCAAGATATTTTTCAAAAAAGGATGAATTATGTTGCGCATTGTCATAGTTTCCACCATAATTCAATTTTTTATGATCAAATGATTTATTGAAAACAAATCCACAATGAAGGCACATCACCATATTCAAATTACCTCTTTTTGTTTTAATTGCAGATTTTTTGTCTTTAAAAATAAGATTTTGATGTACAGGAATATTTTTTCTAATCAATATTTGAAAAAACCGTTTAGACTCACACAATTGTCAAGTTATTTGTTTTTTCAATAAGATTTTCCTGCTTTAAAGTATTTTTCAACATCTAAAACTTTTTGACCATCATCATAGAAATTAAATTTAATTTCTTGTAAACCATGAGATTTCATATAATTTATAACTTTTTTTTGTTTATTTTTTTCACAGTAAAATAATAAGTGTCCTCCGCCTCCAGCACCAGTAAGTTTTCCACCTAATGCACCTAGTTTTATTGCTTTTTCATATAGTGAATCAATTGTAGGATTTGATATTTTAGATGAAAATTTTTTTTTAGATTTCCATCCTTCATTAAGAAGTTGAGCAAATCTTTCTATATCGGAATTTTTAAGAGATCTATACATTGAAAGTCCTAAATCATTAATATGATGCAATGATGAAATAGTTTGAGGATCATTTTTGTTAACTCTTTTGATTTGATCAATTAAAATTTCTGTACTTTTCCGTGTTACTCCCATAAAAAAAAGTAATAAATTTGATTCCAGTTCTTTTAATGTATGTTGATTCATAAGAATTGGGCTAACCGTAATTTTTTCTTTAGAGAATTTAATATAATTAAAACCACCAAAAGATGAAATGTATTCATCCTGTTTACCAAGAGGCCAATGAAGAATATTTCGTGCTATATCATATGCAGTTTCAGCAATTTTTGTTTTATTGAATTTTTCTCCTCTGGTAAACAATAGTGTATTTAACAAATTTACCATTAGTGAGCTAGATGCACCTAAACCAGATCCTGCTGCAACATCGCTGAAAAGAATTATGTTTATTCCAGTTTTATACTTTAAATATTTTACAATAGATGATGCTATTTCAGTACCATCTTCAATTGCAATTTTACCAAAAACTCTTGGTGCGAAGTGTTTTTGTAGATCTGGTGAAAAAGCCTGAAAGGAATTATCTTGACGTGGATGAACTATGGCATAAGTAAATTTATCGATTGTAGTAGATACGACATTTCCACCGAATTTTTCATAATATTCAGGAATATCAGTACCTCCACCAGCAAAGCTTAATCTGACAGGCGATAGTCCTAAATTCATATCAAATTAATCTGAAGATGGTAGTACTTTTAGATTTTTCTAAACAGATTAGATTTAATAAAAAATGATATTTTATCGATTTTAGAAAATATTTCATTTTTTAAATGAATAAAATACTTGAATTTATGTCGATTCATATAAAATATAGATATGTCAAAATAATCATAAGATTAGAAAATGTCATTAGAACCTAAAGTCAGCATAGGTATACCAGTATTTAACGGAGAAAAATATCTTAGAAGAAGATTAGATTCAATCATTAATCAAACTTTTACAAATTATGAAATTATAATTTCAGATAATGCTTCTACCGATATGACATCTGAAATTTGTGAAGAATATTTGATGAAATGTCCAAAAATCAAGTACATTAGGCAAAAAATGAACATTGGTTTTCGAAATAATTTTAATTTTTTAATTAATGAAGCTAAAGGAGAGTATTATATTGCTGGAGCTCATGATGATTTATGGGAACCAACATTTTTAGAAAGAAATATTAAAGTTTTGGATACTCAAAAAAATATAGTTGGTAGTACAAGTCAGGTAGATTTTTTCGGTTATGAAAAACAACCAAAAATAAATCCACGTATTTCAGCATTAAAGAAGATCATAAGAAAACAGAATTCAGAACCAATGTATAATCATGTAATATCTGTTTCTGGGGATTATGAGAATAAAGCAAGTCAATACTTGCGATTTAATCAGGGTTCATTTGTTTATGGATTATTTCGAACTGAGAAATTACGAAAGCGGTTGATTTATGGGTCCATAGCATCATGGGATCTAGTTGTAATTTTAAATATCTTAAAAGAAGGTGATCTTCACGTTATTGATGAGGTGCTAATGAAAAAATTTGTTGGTGGTTTGTCATCCAGAGGTGAGCTAGATGCATACAAACGTGGCGAATTCCCTTTTTGGAATTTGATTTTGCCTTTTTCTTCACTGGCACTTTGGTGTATTTGTAATATTGGTGTAAAGTTTTATTTCAAAAACCTTGATTGGTTTACATTGTTGACATTATATGGTTGGAGAAGTATTCTATTAGAAATTTTAGGCAAAAATAAGTATAAATAATTGTAAAAATTTACAGATGTTACAAGTATCATCCAAGAGTTTAAATCATAAAAGAATCAACTCATGTAAACTGATCTTAATAGAGATGCGTGTTATGTAACAATACAAATTTTAAAATTATTTCAAACAAGATTCGTTATAATATTCCAAGAAAAGTCATTTCTTGCAAGAAATGTATGTTAACATGTTTAGAAAACCCGGAAAAAGATGTAGTAGATTATGAAAAACATTACAGGAAAAAATACACACCAATTTTAGGTCAAATTATGACACCGATAGAATTTCATAAATTTTCTACAGAAATTTTTCAAAAACGTTTAAGCAGAATTGAGTTTTTATTGAAATCAAGTTCAAGTGTTTTGGAAATCGGTTCATCTACAGGTCATTTTTTACAACTTATAAAAGATAAAGTTTCAGATTGTACAGGAATTGAATTAGATAAAAAATTTGCAGAGTTTTCAAAGAAGAAATTAAATTTGAATATTTATGAAAAACCATTAGAGAAAATAGATTTTGAGGGGAAAAAATTTGATATAATTTTTATGTTTCAAGTCTTTGAACATATTCCAAAACCATTAGAATTATTAGAATTATGTAAAAAAATTCTTAAACCTAAAGGAAAAATTTATGTCGAAGTTCCAAATTTAGATGATGCTTTACTTTCAATTTATTCAATTTCTGAATTTCAAAAATTTTATTTTCGTGCTCCTCATGTGTACTATTATAATAAAAACACATTGTTTAAAATAATGAAGAAGTCAGGATTTAATGGAAAAGTAAGAACTATTCAAGAATATTCAGTATACAATCACGTTAATTGGATACAAAACAAAATTCCTCAAATGGATCAAAAAATAGGATATTCGTCATTAAAATGGAATTTACAAAATTGGGGTTTTACTAGATACCCCCCCCCCCCGCAAAATTTCATAAAGCAAAAGAAATGGAAAAATGGTTTGAAAGATTCGATCATGAATATAAAAAACAGATAGAAAAATTGGATCTTGGAGAACATGTAGTATTCTTAGGACAAAAAAATCAATCAAAACTTAATTTTAAAAAAATTTCTAAGTAAAATCTGAAGATAATACTTAATACTAATTTAATAAAGAATTATTTGATTTGAAAGTATTAGTAGTAGGATATGGTTCTATTGGAAAACGTCATGTCGATAATTTATTAAAATATTTCAATACAGAAGTCATAATTTGTACGAAAAGAATTGATCTCAAAATTAATAAAAAATGTAAGGTAGTAAAAACAATAGAACTGGGAATTAAAGAAAAACCAAATGTGGCATTTGTGACTAATGTTACAAGTAATCATGTTAATTCAGCGATTAAATTGGCAAAGGCTGGAATTGATGTTTTTATTGAAAAGCCGTTATCTAATTCTATGAAAGACATTCACATACTTTCAAAAATAGCCAAAAACAAGAAATTAAAAATAATGATCGGATGTAATTTTCGATTTCATGAATGTATAATGAAAATCAAGGAATTGTTAGAAAAAAACAAAATAGGTAGAACAATATTTGCTAGAGTCGAATGGGGTTCTTATTTACCAGATTGGCATTCTTATGAAGATTATAAAAAAGGCTATGCTTCACGAAAGGAATTAGGTGGCGGAGTCACACTTACATGCATACATGAAATTGATTATCTTCATTGGTTTTTTGGGAATGTTAATGAAGTTTCATCATTTACTGGAAAATATAGTGATTTAAAAATAAATGTTGATGATTTATCAGCAATTTTACTTAAATTTAAAAATAATGTGATAGCAGAAATTCATTTAGATCACTTTCAAAAACCAGAATTTCGTAATTGTAAGATTGTGGGAACAAAAGGGACTATTTACTGGGATTCAGAGACAAATGAAGTCAAATTATTTGATAAATTTAAGAATAAATGGATAAAACAATTAAAGGTTAAAAATTATAAAAGAAACGATATGTATGTACGTGAAATTGAATATTTTCTAAAATGTGTTTTTGGAAAAAAGAGTATAGATAATGATCTTAATGAAGGAGTTAAAACACTTCAAATCGCTCTTTCAGCAATTAAATCTTCTAAAACTAAAAGAGTTGTAAAAATTTGAATTTAAAAAATATGATCATCGAGTTATTTTCCCTTAAAAATAAAACAGTTATTCTTACTGGTAGTGCTGGGCGATTAGGAAACCAATTTGCCAATGTTTTAAGTGCAGCTGGAGCAAATATGGTTTTAGTAGATAAAGAATTAGCAAAAAATAAGAAATTACAATTGGAATTAACTAAAAAATACAATACAAAGTCTATGGTTTGCCAAGTCGATATTTCTAATAAAGAATCTTTAACATGTATGACAAAAGATATTATTAAAAAATTTGGACGTATTGATATTTTGGTCAATAATGCATATTTCAATCCAAATCAATCAAATTATTCACATATATCTTTTGAAAAATTTCCAATTGAATTGTGGGAACAAATGCTTTCTGTTAATTTGACAGGAGTTTTTCTATGTTCTCAAGTGATTGGAAAAGTGATGGTAAAACAAAGAGGTGGTGTTATTATTAATATTTCTTCGATTTATGGATTAAACGGTGCTGATCAGAGAATATATGGAAATAGTAAGTTAAATTCATCTGTTTCTTATGCTGCTACAAAAGGTGCAGTAGTTAATATGACAAGATATTTAGCTGCATATTGGCATAGAAAAAATATTCGTGTGAATACTTTGTCATTGGGCGGAGTATTAGATAAATCATATATGAAAAATGAATTCATTAAAAAATATTCAGAAAAAACTATACTCGGAAGAATGGCAAATAAAGAAGAATATAGAGGTCCTCTTTTGTTTTTAGCATCTAATTCTTCTTCATATATGACAGGCTCTAATCTTATTGTAGATGGAGGATGGACTGCATGGTAAATTTTGATTTTAAATAACTAGATTTCAATTAATTTGTTTTTTGCCATCAATTCTGCTATTTTAAATTCCATTTCAGTATCAATCATCATACCAGTTTCTTCAGGAATTTCATATGGAAGAACTTTTGGCATTATGAATTGTTCTCTATATTTTAACAAACTTTTCACAGCATAAACAAAATATCCGTTTAATTGATAAACAATGGGAGCAGTTTGTCGACTTTGAGGACGTTTTCCTTTTGACTTGCTTATTTTCAAAAATCCAAACTTATTTGATTCCATCATGTTAAAGTAAGGATTAAAGTGCTGACGATATACACCAAAAACAGCATCGGATTTAGTTTTTTCAAGTAATTTGATAGAATTAGATATGTCAACATTTCTAATGAAAGGTGCTGTACAATCCCTATTAACAAATACGTCAAAATCATATCCCATTAATTTTAATTTTGTAATTCCATGAATCATTACATCGAGCATTCCAGATTTATCAGAAGCTAATTTTTTTGGTCTCATAAAAGGAATTTCAGCTCCATATTCTTTAGCAATTTTAGCAATTTCTAGATCTTCAGTAGATACTATTACATGATCAAATATTTTTGAATCAAGTGATTTTTTTATAGTATGAGCGATTAACGGTTTATTTACAAAAAATCTAATATTTTTTTTATGGACACCTTTAGAACCTCCACGTGCTGCAATAAAACAGATTGACTTCATATTCTATTTATCATATAAAATACAATAATAAGATTCTTTATTGTTATTTTAGAAATTAGATTATATTCTGATTAAGTATACTCAGCTTTTTATAAAAAAGATTTTCAATGATATAACATAAATAATAAACGGTTTTTAAGGACTAAAATATACAGTATAAAGAATCTAACATGAATATTACAGTTCCTAAACAATTTTCTATTGCAGATATTCAAATAGGGAAAGATAAACCGTGTTTCATAATTGCAGAGATCGGTATAAATCATAATGGAAGTATAGATATTGCAAAAAAATTGATTGATGAGGCTAAAAATGCTGGTGCAAATGCAGTGAAATTTCAGAAAAGGGATATCAATAGTATTTACAGAGAAGACGTATTAGAAAATCCAAATATAGAAAGTCAAGGATTTGAGATACTTTTAGATGTTTTAAGAAAAGTTGAATTTTGTGAATCAGATTATAGAGAAATTATAAGATATTGTCATGAGAAGAATATAGTTTTTTTATGTACACCGTGGGATATTCCAAGTGTAAAAATTTTAGAATTATTCAATGTGCCTGCATATAAGATTGCATCTGCAGATTTAACAAATTTGCCTCTCATAAAGTATATCGCAAAAACAAAAAAGCCAGTAATTATATCTACAGGGATGTCTACTCTTGAAGAAATTGAAAAAACGGTGGAATTTATGGAAAATGAAAAAATGAATTTTGTAATATTGCATTCAAATAGTACATATCCTGCTCCAATAGAAATTTTGAATTTGAATTTGATTCCATTTTATGAAAGTAAATTCAAGTGTTTAGTAGGATATAGTGGACATGAACAGAAAATTATTCCATCATTGGTTGCTACAGTATTAGGTGCAGTGATTCTTGAACGTCACATCACATTAGATAGAAATATGGAAGGAATAGATCAATCATCATCATTAGAACCATCAGAATTTTCTCAGTTAGTTATGTTTGTAAGAGAAGCTGAAAAAGCAAGGGGTAAACCAATTAAAAAAATGAGTAGGGGTGAAATTTTGCAGAGAGAAATATTAGGAAAGAGTTTGATATCTAAGAAAAATATTGAAAAAGATGAAATATTCACAGAGCAAAATATAGATGTAAAAGGCCCAGCAAAAGGACTTTCACCACAACATTATTTTGATATGATGGGAAAAAAATCCAAGAGAGATATAAAAAAGGGCTTATATCTTCAAACAGGTGACTTATGATTCTCGGTATGAAAGTACGTAAACATGATCTAAACAATATGTTAAAATTTGAACCTAAGATATTAGAATTTCATTTTTCTGATAGTGATTTAAAAATGGAAATAGAAGAGAAATTCGAACATAAATTAATCGTACATTGTTACGAATATTATGAAAAAAAACTTTTAGATATTGCCAGTTTATGTGAAACTAACCAAATTCATTCTCAAGAAAAAACAATTGAATTAATTCAAAAAGCAATCGATAAAACTATAGCATTAAATGAGAATTTTCATGGGATTCCATCTTTAATAGTACATCCTGGAGGTTATTCTTTAAATGAATTATCTGTAGAAGAAATAACAGAAATGAAAGGCAAAATGTTAGATGGTGTATCTCAATTAGATATTAAAAATATTAATTTTCTAATGGAAAATATGCCTCCATACGCATGGTTTTTTGGAGGAAGATGGATATCTAACGTATTTTTAAGTTCTGATGAAATGATAGAATATTGTAATAAAACAAATTTAAGAGTTTGTTATGATTTATGTCATTCGCAACTTTATTGCAATAAAAATAATATTGATTTATCATCGGAATTAGAGAAAGTATGTAATTATGTGGATCATTTTCATTTATCAGATGCTGATGGAGTTGATGGTGAAGGATTACAAATAGGAGAGGGTAGCATGGATTTTGAAAAAATAATTCCAATACTGAATAAATTTTCTGATAAAAGTTTTGCTATTGAAGTGTGGAAGGGGCATGAAAATAAAGGTAAAGGATTTGGAGAATTTTTAGAATCTATAAAGAAAAAAGGATTGATTGTTAATTGAAGAGAGCATTGATTTTTGGAGTAACAGGACAAGATGGAACATATCTTGCAGATTTCCTAGTTAAAAAAAAGTATGAAGTGTTTGGCACATTTAGAAGAACAAGTCATAAATGTTTTGAGCGATTAGAAGAAACAGGAGTATTTGATAAAATTAATACTATCAAAGCAGATCTTGCAGATCAAGGTTCATTACAAAATGCAATTAAAAAATCTGAACCTGATGAAATATACAATTTAGCAGCTCAATCTTTTGTAGGAACATCTTTTGAACAACCAATTTTAACATCAGATATAACAGGATTAGGAACTCTTAGAGTTCTAGAAGCAATTAGACAATCATCCCCACATGTAAAGTTTTATCAGGCATCATCAAGTGAAATGTTTGGTAATTATCCAGGCATTAAGAATGAAAATTCACCATTCATACCTAGAAGTCCTTATGGAGTTGCTAAAGTGTTTGCACATCATATGACCAATCATTATCGTGAAGCATATGAAATGTTTGCTTGTAGTGGAATTCTCTTCAATCACGAATCACCATTGAGAGGATTAGAATTTGTAACTAGAAGAATTAGTTATGAGTTAGCTCAAATAAAATTTAATAAGAAAAAGGATAAAATTCATTTAGGAAATATCAAGGCAAAAAGAGATTGGGGATTTGCAGGAGATTATATAGAAGCTATGTGGTTAATGTTACAACAAAAAGAACCAGAAGATTATGTGATTGCAACTAGTGAATCACATTCAGTAGAGGAATTTCTTGCAATAGCTATAGAAATTGCAGGTATGGGTGATTGGCACGATTTAATAGAAATTGATCAAAAATACATAAGGCCAACTGATATTGAAGAACTGGTAGGGGATTCATCCAAAGCTCGTAAAAATTTAAAGTGGAAACCAACTATATCATTTAAAGAGTTAGTAAAATTGATGGTAATTCATGATATAAATTTATTTAGACATCAAGTAGATCCGTTTGATTACCAATTAAAATAAAATTTAAAAAATTAGATTAATGTGATTTTCGATAACCAAAAATAACTTCAGCCATTTTAATAAATTCACTAGCTTCTTTAAGCGTTACTAACTTAATTTTTGTTTGAAGTTTAGGGTTTAACATAATTGCTATTTGTTCAGCTATACCAGGTTTAACATTAGGAAATGCTGAATCAAATTGTACGTGTTTCCATTCAGTTGTATTTTTCTTACAAACATACAATTCTTCTAAAGGCATAAGACGATAAGCATTTTTTTCTGTAAAAACCTCAATACTCCATCTACTGCTAGATTTCCAGTCAGCATGATAAGAAAACGGTACAGATTGTTTTGAAATACCACTACCAACAAAAATAGAACCTGATTTATGCCATTCTATATTTCCATATTGTTCTGCATGAAGTTTTTTTGGGAATCCAATTAAATCACAAACTAAAGAAATTACATGTAACGAATTGCTAATTCCCCATCTCTTAGCAACAGAAGGTTCAAGATCTGAGAGTGGTAATTTATCAATCCATTCAGTAAAAGTAAACCTACAAGATGATATTCCTCCATCTTTTTGAATTAATTGTTTAAGTTTATGGATATTTGGATAAACCATTCTGTTATATGCAATTCTGATTGTTTGTGAAGTAATTCTTTTTTTAAGTGATAATAATTCATTTGAATATAATGAACCAGGTTTTTCAATTAAGATGTTTTTTTGTCCAAAATTAATAGCTGTATTTGCAGCTCTTATCAATAATTGAATAGGAGTTGCGATAATTGTTAAATCCATATTTTTCATTTTTGGTAGATTTTTCTCAAATCCTCCATATTGAAAATAGATTTTTGAGTAATTCGGAAAAGTGTGTGAGCTGATTTTAGAATTTGTAATTACAGTAATATCTTTAATACCTAGGTTAGAAAGTGCAATAACATAATTTTTTGCTATTTTACCTGCTCCTATTAACAAAACAGATTTTCCATCATATTTTAATGAGTTTATACCAATAAGTTGTTTATATGATTCATTCATAACAGATCAAGTGATTGGACATAATTGTATGTCTCTATTTGTAAGTTTTTTTATATGATTGTTAAAAATACGAAATAATTCACAGTGTATATGATAGGAATCATCAAGTGTTGGTAATTTACAAAAATCATTATTTACTATATCTTCAACGATAAATTTTGTAAGTTCGCTTGTATGTCTAAATTTAAAATCATATTTGTTTTGAAAGGAAATATTTTGACTAATAATTTTTTCATTACTTTCATCTAAAATAAAAAAATCTTTTTCACCAAATATATTTACAGTCGTAGGTAAGTCAGAATCAGGTATGAATGTAATAAATAAAGTAGATTTGTTTTTACCAGTTGCCATTATAGTGCCAGCAAATTCATTAAGCATATCACCTCGTTTGTTTGGAAACAATTTGTTAATGAGTAGTTTGCCGCTTAATTCAACTTCATAATCATTTATCAACCAACAAAATAAATCAATATAATGAATTGCAGATGTTCCTAATCTAGGATTTGCACCAATAACAAAGAGATTGATTTTTTGGTTATTTTGAAGAATTTTTTGTATTTCTCTGTATGTATCAAAATATCTTCGATTTGTATTTACCCAACCCTTTGCTTGAAAAGTTTTCATAATTGATAATAAAAGATCATATTCATCAACGGATTGACAAACCATCTTTTCAATTAAAAATCGATTATTTCCAAGTTTTAAAAGATTCTGAATTAAACTAACCCTACCCATTGCAGAAGTTGCTACAATAACTAAATCATAGGGATCTGTAATATCTCTTAGTGAATTATGCCATGATAATTCAATATTATTATGTAATGGATTAATTTCATTTAATTTTTTTTTGGCTAAAAAAATTGATTTGGTATTTGGATCTACAATATCAATGTTCATTTTATATGGTAATAAAGTTAAAGACTGTAAATGTCTACTTCCAATATTTCCACAACCAACAACAAGAAACTTTTTTCTCACAGTCAAATTAACAATATCTCATATTATTTACAATTTACGTAATATGTTAAGTTATCATAATTTAGAAAAACATTTTTCTAAAATATTAGGAATTTTATTAGATGATTCTCCACGATTAGAAAAATGTTTACTAAGAAAAACTTGTGAATTATCAAGTAGTTGTTTTTTAAATTTTTCATCAGATAAAATTTTATTAATTGAAATCTTTAATTCAGATACGTCAGTTAACGATATAATGGAATTACTAATAACTATGTCTTCATTAAAAGACCAATTTTCACTCTGAAGAGAAATTACGGGTTTCCCTAACATAATAGCTTCAATAGCTATGGTAGAATTATTTGTAGTTATAAGAACTTCACATTGATTAATCAGATCTAATATATCAGATGTGAATACAATTTTTATTTTGTTATTTACACTTTTTACGATATCAATCACTTCATTAGAAAACGCTAGTGATGGATGTGGTTTTATTATAAATTCTTTTGATGGCATATTGTTAATAATTTTACAAGTTTCTTTGACATTATCATAAAATTCAATAATTTTTTTTGTAGTTGAATTCTTACATGAAATTCCGCTTGGTCCAGTTGGTGCAAAAATAATGGTAGGTTTTCCTGAAATTTTTGTATGATTAAAAAATTTATCATGTCTTGGACTGCCAACAGCAATTACATTCATATTTGATTTTTTAATAGAACAGAAATTTTTGGCAGAATCACCCCATACTAATTGCATATCACTTTGTAATGGATAAGCTAAATTGGATAAGAATGATCCAAATTTTACATGTCCCTCTGAAATTTGCATCATGGCATGCTGCATAAAAATAGTTTTGATATTTTTCTGTTTTGCCACATGAATAATTTCTCTTTCTTCTTGTCCTGTTTCAGCCCATTCTAGAATTGCTGAAAAATCATATAAGTCAAGTAATGATTTGAACAATAATATTCGAGAGGTCGATTCCTTAGACCTAGACATAATTATTGATATAAAAGATTTTTTTATTGAATGCCAAAAAGATACATTTTCAAACAAAAATATATTTTCAAAATATTCATCATTTTTCAATAATAACTCAAGGTTTGAAAGAAATTTTTTTGCATCAGTTTCTAGTTCAAAATTAATTTTATTATTAAATTTTTGAAGACTGATTATTTCAATTTTATTTTGAATTATAATTTTTAGGCTTTTTAAATTCCATATAGATGGTCTTCTAGTATTTAAAAAAACTATCTTATAACCAGATTTATGAAATTCATTTAACAGCTCTTCATAATTAACAGAATTAAAATCGAAAAAAAGAATTGCTTTTTGACTTGGTTTTTTTCGACCAACATAAAAATTCAAAGGATCATAAATAATTTTTTCAATATTATTTTTTATAGAAAGAAATTTTTTTCTTGATATTTTTATTGAGGATGTAAACATGCCTAAATTAAATTTAAATAATAAATTATCTAAAGGTAAACTATCATTTCCTAATGATGTTATATTCAAAAAATCAATGTTTAATTTTTTACAATATTGTTCAATAAATGAATTAATTTTTGTTATTCCTATGATTGAACTTGGTTTTTCTTTTTTAATTATTTCTATTGTAGATTTAATTTCTAAAAGAAATGATGTAAAGTATTGCAAGATTTCCATTTCTAATAATTTCCCTATATTCAATGAATCATAAGTCATGTGGTCTTTTATTTTAGAATCTAAATACCAATTTTTAGTAAGATGAATTAAAAAATTATCTAAAACATCAATCTCTACATCATCAATATAACTATCACCAATTTTATTTGAGATTTTATACATCTCCAATCTTTTATGAGTATCATAATTTAATGAAAATATCTTTGTATTATCATTTTTAGTATATTTGATGATCTCATTTATTTTACTTGGATCATCAATTAGTATGATAGTGGATTTCATTTTATCTACAACCAATATACTGATAAAATAAATTATGCTTTATTCCATTTTGACCAGTCATAGTCTTCAAATGTATCGTTTTTCATTTCATTGTCATTTGGTCGCCATGCAAGATCTGCTAGAGTCAACACTCGAGATACATTGTTTGACAGATTAAGATGAGCTGAAGAATAATTTTTTGGCACATAAACTAATGTTGGGTTATCATCACTTGATTCTATTTCACTATACTTTCCATCTTTGTTTTTAATTACAAAAACAACCTTTCCATGAACACATACAAAATTACTGTCACGTTTAGTATGAATATGTGGACCCTTAATTTCTCCTGGATTGACTGAACTTATGTAAACCATTTTTGGGTGATTTGGCAATATGTTGTCCCAGTCTCTCCAAACTACAGTTAGTGAGCCGTTGATATGCCCATCTTTGATATCTTTTGTCTCATGTTTTTCCAGTTTTATGGATCTAATGGTATCATTTTTCATTTAATTTATAAAAAAGATTGTAATTATTAAACTCATTTTTTTAAGTATTTTGGAGTACAAAATAGATCATCTAATAGTAAAAGCCAAAGTGTTCAAGAAAAAGGCTAAGGATATGAGACTTTTAGTAACTGGTGGATTAGGCTTTATCGGAAGTAATTTTATTTTACGGGTTCTTGAGAAGCATCCAGATTTTAAAATTATAAATATAGATGCGTGTTTGCCTGGCTCAAATCCAAAAAATATTCCAAAGTTAGATAGTCAAAAATATTCTTATGTGAAGGGTAACATCACAGACAAAAAGATTGTAGATAATCTGATTTCAAAATCAGATATTGTCATTAACTTTGCAGCAGAATCTCATGTTGACAGAAGTATCACTAATCCAAAATCATTCATCGATTCCAACTTTATGGGCGTATACATAATTCTAGAGTCAATAAGAAGATACAAGAAAAAACTGATTCAGGTTTCTACTGACGAGGTTTTTGGAAGTATAATGTCAGGTAGTGCCGATGAGCACCATGTACTAAATCCGTCTAGTCCATATTCTTCTTCCAAAGCATCTGCTGAATTGCTTGCAAGATCCTACTTTGTAACATATGGAATAGATGTAGTCATAACTAGATGTACCAATAATTTTGGTCCAAGATAATTCCCTGAAAAACTAATTCCCAAAGTAATCATGTTAGCAGATAAAGGTAAAGAAATTCCAGTCTATGGTAGCGGTAAACAGGTACGAGATTGGATTTATGTAAGTGATCATTGCAATGCAGTCCTTAAAGTGTTTGAGAAAGGTAAAACCGGAGAATCATATAATATTGCACGTCATAATGAATATAATAATAATTCAATTATACATAGAATTTTAAAAATAATGAAAAAGCCTAACACAGTCATTAGACATATCAAAGATAGACCTGGTCATGACTTCGTTATAGTCTTGACTCATCAAAAATTGAAAAGAAGTTAAAGTGGAAACCAGAATATGATTTGAATTCAGGATTAGAAAATACCATTAAATGGTATCTTGAAAACAAATCATGGTAGAAGAACATATCAAAAATTAATTTCTGAGTAGAAACTATATAGAATTGATTTCGTAAGTAAAACAATGAAAGGAATTCTCTTGCATGGAGGTCATGGAACTCGTCTAAGGCCTTTGACGCATACTGGTCCAAAACAGCTTTTACCTATTGCCAATAAAGCCATGTCAGAATACTGTATTGAATCATTAAAAGATGCAGGTGTAACTAACATTGCAATAATTATTGGAGGAGTGGGTTACAACAAAGTCAAAGAATATTATGGTACAGGAGAAAAATTTGGAGTAACAATCACTTATGTTGAACAAGATTATCCTCGTGGAATATCACATGCGATAAGTCTGTGCAAGAATTTTATAGGTGATCAAAAGTTTTTGGTGTTTTTGGGAGATAACATAATACAAAAAAGCATTTCAAATTATGCTGTTGATTTTGAACGATCTGATGCAGTTGCTTCG